>Ga0247610_10001338_pt1 | contig 30751 bp, 58 predicted proteins | sample 174DNAGHGhighgp2_FD_193483 | JGI IMG/M metagenome (GOLD analysis project Ga0247610, IMG submission 193483) | Sheep rumen microbial communities from Palmerston North, Manawatu-Wanganui, New Zealand - 1742 DNA GHGhigh gp2 | ecosystem: Host-associated > Mammals > Digestive system > Stomach > Rumen...
CCTCTGGAAGTTTAATTCTTATAGTCAGTATTGTAACATTAGATTCTTTTAATTTACTAAGAGAATATGATTTAGCTGATGATAATAAAACTGTAAATGTGACGTTTATAGGTAAAGGAACTAGAGGACAGCAAACTTTCTTATCTAAGACTGGAACTCCTATGACTTTATATGGATGGTCCTAGGAGATATCATTACAAGGAGAAGGATAGAAAGTACTATTACAGGAACCATAGCAAATAGTATTATCTGGTACAACAGAAACTAAAAATTTTGTTATATATCCATAGCTAGATTATGGTATAGTAAGAAGAATGAAAAGATCTGGGACTATAAACTTTGATAGAATCAAGAAATCTCAAGGAGACTTTCATGAATGGAGATTCTTTGTTACTGAAAACTATATAAAGATAGGATGGGCTTACGAGTTTTACAATTTGGGTAATAAGAAAATTATAGATGGAATTTAGATGAGTTTCTATGATTTAGTTAAACCTTCTAAATATCCTAATAGTCCAGAAGTTAGTATTACATTTTAGAAAGATTCTTATAGTGGAAACTTTGAAGACTATATAAGATTTGACTAGCATCCTTAGATTCATCCTAATAAGGTTTATATAGTAAAAATATCAAGACTTGTAAGAGGTTCTGGTGCTGAAACTATAACTCATAAAATGCTTTATTGTAGTCCTTACTATAATGAATATTATAATTAGGTATATACAAACTCTTAGACTGGAGAAGAAATTGATGTTAATTTTAGTAATTGTGTACAATTCCAAAATCCAAGACAAGAATCTATTGATATAGTATTTGATTAGAATATTAGCTATAGTTAGAATGATATTACTAGAGCTACTCTATCCAAAGTTCCTACTAATAATGGCGAAGCTACTATAATAAAAGAGAATGTTGATGTTATAGCTTTAGGAAGTCAAGACTATGTTACAGCAATAACTACAGCTAAGGCACATGACTTTGAATATGTAACTAAATTAACTAATACATATAATATAACTTAGAATTTAACTGCTGAATATCAATATACTAATAAGTATTTAATAGGTATCCCAAATCCTACATATTTAAATTAGGTATTAAACAGCGTTAATATAAGTGAAACAGTTGATAGTAACCCAATTTGGAGAAATCTAGCATCTATTGGCTATTATGCCAATATAGGTAAAAACGAATATTCCATAGTTATGGGAAATCCACAAGAAGCATAGGATGGGAAAAGAACTATAAACTTTACTCTAACTGATTGCAGATATATATAGGGAGCTAATAGTGCCTTAATATCAGAACCATTTACTGTAGTTGATTATGTTCCTGTATATGATCCAAATGCACTAGATAAATAGAATACATTCTATAGCTATTTGTCAGAGTCTCCATAGATACTAAGTGGAGAAAAAGGAGAGCAAATAAGATATGCTTCTACATTAGTAAATGGAGATGTTGTAGACGGTGCAGATGGAGGTGGAGGTGATGACGATGATGGATTGTATGCAGCTAATAGGGCTATAAATTCTTTAAGACCTCCCACTGTTAATATGTTTGCAGGAACTGGAGGACAAAAAGGATCTTTGAGATTTGTATCTCCTTATGCTGGGGATGTATTTGGAAATGCAGATCCATTTAGAAGACGTTCAATAAATGGATGGACTCACGATGATGAATATAGAGAAGTTGATGGAAGTGATAATTATTTAATTGCCGTATGGAAATGTACTGATGGAAATGCTCACTTTGTTAACCTGATTACATAGAAGCAATGGCCTGTAGATGCTACAGAAGAATGGCCTAGACTTGATGTAATGCTTAAATGTTTTATGAGTCAAATCTTTATAGCTTAGAAAACTACTAAAAAGAACTCATATGTGACAACTGATAGCCATTATTATCGTTATCAAGAAGGTAATACAGTACTAACTATCAAATTAACAAATAGTGGAGTAAATCCTAATAATGATGTAATGCTTCCTTATGAAGGTGCTGAATCTATAGCTGGAGTAACTACACTCTTAGATTACTATGATAAATTTTGGGCAACATATAAGGATTCAGAAGGAAAGGGTTTAGAAGGACTTGAAAATCTTATTCCAGCTGTAAGCGCTAGTGGTACAGTATCTTTTGATTTAGATCCAATTGAGATAGAAGGAGAATTTAGTATAAATAACATAATCAGATTTTATCAAGGAGCTAAACTTGAAGCAGAATAGCCTAACATTGATGTTACTAAAATTATGATCTTAGATAAAAGTAAGGAAGCATATAATATAAGTTGTAGTGGTTCCTCATCTGGAAATAAACTTACTCCAAGAAGAGATGGAGCCTTTGTATGGAAAGAATAGCCAGCGCTTGTTGAAGCTACTCCAAGAAGTGACAATCTTGACCCAAGAACCGATTCATCTGATACATTATATGATTGGAGAGGAGATGACTGGAAAATGCATGTAAACCTATATAGAATGTTTAAGACTAGAGCTGAGTTACTTGGAATCAATGATTTAGCAGGTAGTGATGAATATAATGAGCTATTAGGTAATCATGAAGAAATGCTTAACTCTCAATATCCACATTTCCACTAGGATTATAATGGAGATGTTGCTTTCAAGGGAAAGGGAATGGTATATGGTAAATGGGTTGAAAATAGAGATGCTGATGCTCCTGATATGTACTTCTTTATATTAGCTTCTAATAAATCATTATATAGAATATTTACAAACTAGCCAGACCAATATGACTAATTTAAACTTAACTATAAATATGAAATAGGCTGCTAAGTAGCTAGCCTAGAAAGGAAATTTAGTATATGAATACAATCCTTTTAAAACATTTAGAGTTAACACTGATGGAGATTCTGAATTAGGGGGAGAGCCAAAAGGTGCTCTCCTTGATTTAGATACTACATCACTAGGATTTGACTTAAAGCATCCTGTAGATATAGCTATTTAGCCATCCTATGATGGTTCTGTTAACCTTATATTAAATGATAATCTTAATTAGCCTAGACTCATAAATAGTAGATTTTCAGTAACAGGTATGGGGACCTATTAGATAGTAGATAGAGAAGGTGAAAATGATACAAACATATATGATAAAGAGTCATTTGATACTGATATTTCTCTATATAAAAAGTCTACTACAATTCCAAAACTTGAGTTTTTAGGCCTTTCTTCTGGAGGAAATCTTCCAGTTGGTAATTATAATTTTTATTTTAAGTTAGCAGATGCAGATGGAAACGAAACTGATTTTATAGCAGAATCTGGAGTAGTTACTTGCCATATAGGAAATTTAAATGAGCCATCATCTATACAAGGAGGTATAAGAGATTAGAGCAGTTTTAAGGCTGTGCATTTTTTAATTACTAACCTAGATGCATCTTATAATAATGTAGTAGTTTATTATACTAGGTCTACTGCAGATAATCTGAACAACTCTGCAACCACTGCACATAAAATATTAAAATAGTATCCTATATATAGTAAAGGTGCAGATATAAGGGTTAATGGTTATGAAGATATCATAGGTATAAGTATAAATGATATAAATACACAATATAATCTTGTAGAATCTGTTAGAACTTAGGAAATTGCTCAAAATATGCTATTTATGGGTAATGTTAATAAATTTGAAATTCCTTATAGAGAGTTATAGGATTTGTCACTTAGATTCTATCCTAAGATTTATTAGGAAGATAATATAGGTAATGTAGATTAGAATTATAATGATTCTACAGGACAATATGAATATTATAATGTAAATAATATTTATTATAAGCTAGGATATTGGAATGATGAAATCTATAGGTTTGGAGTAGTATATATAATGAAAGATTATACTCTGTCTCCCGTATTTAATATTAGAGGTAGAGACGTAATTACTCCTGAAACTCAATTTGCAATAGAAAATGTTTATGAAGATAACGATAGAAAGTATATTCCAATTGATAAATAGTTGTACTCTATAAATAGTACTGATAATAGTAAGGGAGTTTTTAGAATATAGACAAATTCTCCACAAATTACTACTGGTGGAGTAAAACCTATAGGAATACAAATAAAAGCGCATGATAGAGACAATTTAATAGCTGAGTTAAAAAAGTGGACTATAGGATGTATATTTGTAAGATAGAAAAGAATAGCTACTACTTTATGTTAGGCAGTCACTATAGGTATAGAAACTGTTAGTCACCTTCCTACTATTCCAATTGCAGGTAATAAATACATAATGGAAGGATTTCTAAATAAGGATAGAATACTTGTACATAACTTCGGTGATAGAAAAATAACAATAGGAAGTAATGAAACTATATATCCTTCTACAGCTGGTATATGTCCAGAGTATGAGTTAAATTACCCATTCTTTAATTAGTTCTTTACAGGTTCACCATTTATGCTTAAAGAATCTATAAATGGATTGTCTTAGACATATTGTGATAGTAATGGAACACACTTTTATAACTTTAAATTTACATCTAAAACATCTCCGCAAGAAGAGGAATTTAGAGTAGTTTCTTTATAGGATAGTCAAGCTATTGCTAAGAATAAAGACTAGGTATATTCTGCCTTAGCTGGTACTGCAGAAGAAGTATTTAGAGTCTCTTATTGTAAATATAAAAATCAATCTAGAAAAGCTACCAATTTGTTAAGAGGTGCATATGGACCTTATATAGGATTAGAAGGACCTGTACCTTTAAATAGTCCTATGACTGTGGTGGATATTAAGATTCCTAATTATAGTGAAGGTAACATGAAGGAGTACTTTTAGATTAGATACTAGGATACATCTCCATTTATGCCTATTTCTGATAGAATGGAATGGAAAGATGTTAAAGATGAAAATGTATATTATCGTGGAGACTGCTTTATTGGCAACTTTACACATAGAATGGTAAGAAACTTTGCAGATCCTACAGCTCCTTATAATGAAGAGATAGTAGATGCTAATTGTTGGGCAGATAAAATGGATTTATCTGATTCTGGTACCTATGAAGAAGTTAATAGAGGAGATGTAAATGCTGTTAGAATGGGGCACTGGATTACAGTTAAGGTTTGTAGCAATCTAAACATATCAATGCGTAGTGTTGACCATTCATGGGCTTCTGAAGAACTTATTACTAATAAACCTCGTGCATTTTATCCGTTATATTCTATGAATCCATCTGGAGAAAATAAAATTCCAGAATCAAATGTATATAATGATGGATATTCAAATACATTATCTACCAAGTATAATTATGAGTTTCCTGATGTTCCAGCTATAAAGAATAACTTTATAACAAGAATAATGTACTCTAATATTGCTGTTAATGATGCTTTTAAAAATGGATTTAGAGTGTTTGAGCTTACAAACTATCATGATTATACCCTTACATATGGAGCACTTACCAGACTTGTAGAACTAAAAGGTAGTTTAGTTGCAGTATTTGAGCACGGTGTATGTGTTATCCCAGTTAATGAAAGAGCAATAGCTGGAAGAGGAGCAGGTGGAAATGTATTTATAAACACCTCTAATGTTCTCCCTGACAATCCATTAGTACTTACTGATATGTTTGGTAGTTAGTGGTCTGAAAGTGTTGTGAAGACCCCAAAATATATATATGGAATTGATACAGTTGCTAAGAAATTATGGAGAACAGATGGAAATTCATTTGATATAATTTCCGATTTTAAAGTGCAAAAGTTCCTTATAGATAATATTTCTCTTACTGAGACTGAATGTTGGCCAATAATTGGAATACGTAATGTAAAAACTCATTATAATGCATATAAGAGTGATGTAATGTTTACTTTCTATGATGATATAAATACTTTAGAAGAATATGCCTGGAATCTTTGCTATAATGAGATAACCCAAACCTTTACTACCTTTTATTCTTGGATTCCTTCTTACTCTGCAAATATAGACAATATAATGTTTACATTTGATAGAAATACTTCCAAGATAATTACTAAACTTACATCATAGTATCCATAGATGGCTCTTATTCCTGAATCTGGAACACAAGCATTTAATGGTATAACTTATCAGTTACTAGGTAAGTTAATACTTAATATAGACTCAGATTCTAAATATAGTTTTGAGTTATATAATGATAATAGTAACAATTAGGATAGATATAAGATATATGATGGAAAACTATATGTAACATAGACTGCTTACGATTCATCAAATTATTGGACTGCAGCTATAAAAGCTCAAATAGTAAATAGTGATAATATACATACAGATAAAACTAATACTTATATAGGCAATGTTATATATGGTACAGTTACTGCATGTAAATAGGACTTTAAAGAAGGTCTTACCACTGCTTTCTGGAAACATGGACAAGCAGGACTTATGAAACATAAGGAAATTAAGCCTTGTTTCTGGTATGGTAGACAACATCCATTTGAGTTTGAATTTGTAGTTCTAGATAATCCTTAGGTACATAAAATATTTAATAACTTACAAATTATAAGTAATAAAGCACAGCCAGAATCTTTCCATTATGAAATAGTTGGAGAAGTATATGACTTTGCTGATAATAAATTAAATATGTATTGTAGATAGGAAGCTACTAAATAGTTATACCAAGCTCTTGGTTCTAATATTAAATTTAATAGGAACTATTAGAACTTAAGTCCTAAACAAGAAAAAATTATAGGAAGTAATTATTATACTAAATCTACTTTATTTCCATTATATTATTAGAGAATAGAAAGTCTTGATGAAATATATAATCACTACACTATAATGCAGTAGGGAACTTTCTCAGTAACTGATCCTCCTAGAGATTATCAGCATCTTTCTGGTTCAGAGATTATATATGATCCTTAGCTATCTGAATTTAGAATAAGCACACATAGTAAATGCTGTCCTTTAAATGGTTATTATGACAAAGAAATAACTGAACAAGAATATAATTATATATTAGCTCATTTTAATCCTACATTTAGAAGAGCTTTTGCTTGGCAGTCAGATGATGGACAAAAATATTATGAACGTATATTCTATGGAAGATTAAAAGGTAATTCCGAATATAAGGAGGATAAGTGGTATGTATAGATAGCATCTATTAATTTTATGTAGAAGAATGAATCTGCATGGACTAAACCTCCAATTATAATAGATGCAATTCCAAGTGATATTAAATCTACTTAGGTTACATAGTCATCTTTACCTGAAGGATATTCTCTTGATGATATATAGGTACTTCCAAATACTGCTAATCAAGGTAATGTACTTCCAGGAGGTTGGACTAATCGAAAAGAAACTAAAATAAGAGATAAATATATGAAAGTACGTGTAAGATATAAAGGTGATGATTTGGCTATCATTACTGCAATAAAAACTATATATACTGAAAGTTATGCCTAAATTAATTAAAAAATGTCAGTTGGGTAGTAATGTACCTTATATCAATTCTTCATCTCCTGGATTATCAATGTATGGAAATAATCAATCCTATATTAATAGTAGATTACAAAGTCCAGAAGGTCAAGCCTATCTAGCTAATACAGGACAAACTTCATTATAGTATAATGACTATGGAGTAACTCCGAGAACTGCTAGTACTTATACTAATTCCTCAGCATCAAATAATGTTAATGCTCCTCTTGATGATCATTTATAGGTAAATAGATCTGGAAGTGTATTACCTTTAAATACAAATCCAAGCTTTTAGGCTTATAATGATAATATTCAGCAATATATTAATAACAGAATATAGGAGGAAGATAAACCTAAAAGAACTACATAGGATTTTGATATGGCCCCTTTTAAAGAAGAAATGGAAGCCAATGAAGGAACATAGTTATTTCAAGGTCCTGGAGGCTGGGGTAAAGCTATAGGACTATTTGGAGATATAGGAAGTTCTATTATTCCTAAAACTTATTAGGCTCCTTTGACTAAAAGCCTTAATAGTGCTTATGATGCTGCTTCGACAGCAGTTATGGCTTTAGGTCCTTATGGTATGCTTGTTGGGGGTATAATGAAAGGTGCAGGACTTCTTTCAGATGGATTATCTGCCCTTGGAGTTGGTACTGATGGTGTTACTACACTCGATTAGATATTAGATAGTAAATTTTTAAAACTTACTCCTACGGGTCTAGCAAATGCAGCTTTTGCTAAAAGATTACATAAACTAAGAAATGATTTTGATGTTTAGAATATAATATCTAGAATGGGAGGAGGCTATGGAGGATTTATGAAGAATTGGGAAGAAGCGTAGAAATACTCAGGAAAAAAAGTTGGATGGCTTAATGATTCGGGAGCTCTAAATAGTAAAATAGGATTAGCAGGAGGATAGCTTGCAACTCTTGATGGAATATCTAGTAAATAGGATTAGAATGATAAAGTGATAGCTAATTAGCTAGATAGGGAAAATGAATGGACTATGATTGACTTAAATGGAGGACCTGGGAATATACGTAGTGGAAGAAAAGGATTAAAATTTGACTATTCCAAACTTTAGAAAGTTCATGAATTACTTAACAAACCCAAAATCTATAGTTTAAAACCTTTAGAAGAAGAAGTTCAAGAATTCAAAGATGGAGGTAAAATGAATGTCATTCCAGAAGGTTCTCTTCATGCTCGTCTTCATCATATGGAAAATGCAGAAGGACTTACTAAAAAGGGTATTCCAGTTGTAACTATAGCTGAAGGTGGTTAGATGGAACAGTAGGCTGAAATTGAATTAAATGAAATTATATTTAATTTAGATGTTACTACTGAACTAGAAAAATTGATGAAAGATGGTTCAGATAATGCGGCCATTGAAGCAGGAAAATTGCTTGTTAAGGAAATATTTGAAAATACTGACGATAGAACTGGACTTATTAAATAGTTAAAACCAGAAAAGAAAGAACCTACCACTGAAGATATAGTTAAAAATCATCAAGTATTTAAGAATGGAGGAATTATAGAACAGATAGAGAAATTATCTCCAGATAAATTAGAGGAGCTTTAGAAAATTATTAAATATTTAAATCAATGATAAATATTGCTTTAGGAGATAAACAGTTTAAGGTAGAAGAAGCTGCCTCATATAAAGAAAGAAGAGATGGATTACAAGGAGTTAAGGAACTTGCACCAGATGAGGGAATGATTTTTTACTTTGATGAGCCAGACCTTGTAGAAATGTGGATGAAAGATACTTTAATTCCTTTAGATATAATCTTTATAAATGGTGATTAGGAAGTTATAGCAGTTGAATAGGGATAGCCTAATGACCCTACTTTATTAAGCCATGAAGATACTCTTTATGTAGTAGAAGTCAATTAGAATTCTGGAGTACAAGTTGGAGATACACTTGAATTCTTAGATGATTCTGCTCCAACTATGAAGGTACTTGCTCCAGACGGATCTACTTAGATGGAACTTGAGGGAGGAGAAAGAATTGTTTCACGTAAAGAGACTAAGGTTATTATTTCTAAGGCTTATAAGGCTAGAGAAAGTCATAATGATAAAGACTATAAGGCATTAGGACGTTATATATTTAAAGTATTTAAGAAGTAGGATTCTAGAGAGCCTGAGTATGTAGAATAGCCTAAGTAAAGATATCAACATTTAAAAAGTATTAACCTATTTGTAAATAATTGAATAAATATATATATTCACTGTACTTAAAGGTTTAATTAAACTATTAATTCTATGAAATTTAAAACATTGAAATTCCAAGAGGGAGGCGCAATGCCTTCACAAGAAGCTCCTACAGGTGCACCTGAAGCAGGCGGAACACCAGCAGGACCTGAAGCAGGAGGACAAGATCCTCTTATGCAATTAGTTTAGATGAGTATGCAGGCTCTATAGAGTCAAGATTGCCAAGCAGCAATGGCTGTATGTCAAGCCTTTGTTCAGTTAGCTCAGCAACAAGGTGGTGCTGAACAGCAACCAGAACCACAAGGCGAGCCTGTTTATAAGAAAGGCGGAAAGTTCGCTAGACTCATAAAGAAGTAATAACTGAATAGGGGTATACGTTCATTCGTGTACCCCCATTTTTATTTATATATGGCAGACGATAAAAATTTATTTAATTTTGGTACAGGGAATATCAAGAGAGACCAATGGCTAAGAGATATAGATAATGAGCAAGATGCTTTTGTATCTCGATATACCAATGCTACTAATAAACGCAAAGGTTTTCTTCTTAGATAGGCTTTTGCTGAACTTAGAAAACGTATAGGCAGTGGTGATATGCTAGGTCGTGATGATGCTGGTAGCTTCCAATTTGCATCATCATTAAATAATGAAGATAAAGATGTATTAGAAGCTCAATAGAGAGCTTTAGGATTTATGGCTGAACTTGGTAGAAGATAGATACAAGCTCCTGCTGCTGAGCCAGAAAAGAAAGCAATTGGTAGCCTTGAAGAAAGATATATAAAATCTCTCAATCCATCTGGTAAATTTAATACAGAAGCTTATTGGAAGAACCAGACAGATGAAGAAAGAAGAACAGCACTTAAAGACTTTTTAAATAGAGAACTTAAAGAAGCTGGTAATTATCAAGATTTTGGAAACTTTGGTAATAAGGATACTTATACTCAAAGACTTCAAACTGTAATGAACCTTTTAGAAAGTGGTAAAGCTAATGATTGGTCATTACAACAACTTGGATTTACAAAAAATTGGTTACAATAGCCAACTGAAGAGTAGGAGGAAGAAGAACCTAAGTCAGAAAAAGAAAAACTACAAGAGGAACTGAATAATAGAAAAGAATAGCAAGAATTATAGCAGGCTCAAGAGTTTCTAAGATAGTAGGACAATAAGAATGACGCAGGATTTGGTCTTACTTCTCCAGAATATGATAGTTTTCAATAGGATTTTAATAACTATTTAAAAAATAAAATATATACATATAAGGATAATGTACCATATGTGAAAGCTGGTACTTATTATAATGATCCAAATGGAAAAGTACACACACTTACAAAGGATATAATATATAATGGTTAGATAGTTCCAGATATAAACAATTTTTACTATGATGTATTTAAGAAACAATATAATAATGAACTTGATGACTATTTCAAAGACTTTGGAGTAAATTATGAATCATTGTATAATAATAATTCTGATTAGTTAGGAAAGAATCTAAGAAAACTATTAGCTAAAGATGGGAACTCTTATGTAGCTAATTGGCAGAAGTATCTTACTGATATTGGATCTGGAAGATATCTTATTAATGGTTCAGAGGATGAATATGGAAATTATGCATATTATATACCAGGAAGTGGTATATTAAGACGTAATAAATCAGAAGCTGACGAGCCGACAAAAGCAGCGCTTTAGAATTGGGCAACTTTCCATAAAAATGGAGGTATTATTAAATTCTAGAATGGAGGATATAATCACTAGGCTTTTTTAGATTATATTAATCCAAAAGAATCTAAGTAGACTGAAGAACAATCAGCTATTACTAAATAGGAAAATAATTCTTTCTCTACGGCAGAAAATGCCAGAATAGCAGCTACTATTGCTGATATAGCTTCTATGGGAGCAGCTTTTGTTCCTGGTTATGGTACTGCTACATCTGCTATGTTAGGACTAGGAAGTACTGCAACTAACTTTGGTGCAGACTTAGCTGATGGACAAGGACTATGGAATGCAACTAAAAATGCTGGATTCGGTCTTGCTGCAGATGTTATGGGACTTATTCCTGGACTAGGTGGAATAGGAAAAGGTGCTAAAATAGCAAGAAATCTTATGTGGGCAGTTCCTAAAATGATGTAGTGGATAAATACATACCAAGGACTATAGAATGCTGGAGAAATAAAGAATTCTATTATGAAACTTACATCTCCATCTAGCATGACTGTTCAAGACTGGTAGAATGTATCTCAAGCATTACAAATAATGACTGGACACGGACGTTCTGTTGCCACTAAGATTAAGAAAGCAGGAATGTCAAAGACTACTACAACTACAGAACCTGAACATTATATATTTACAAATAAAGGTAAACAAAAAGTTTCTGATGAAACATTTAAGAAACTAAGAGAAGCTAGAGGAACAAAAGCTAGACAAGCTCTTACATAGGAACTAATGGGTGAAGGAGTTACATTACAACAAACTCGTTTCGCACCTTGGAACACTTCTACAAGATTCGGAGCATTTAAAGAGGTTCCAGGACAAACTAAAGTAGAGATTTAGAATAAACATAAAGGATGGTTTAGTGATGAAAACTTAGTAGAAAGTACAGAAAATATTAATCCTTCTGTTGATATAAGAGAAATTTTAAATAGAATAAATCCTTATAAAGCTTATTATACTAAGAGAAGTTAGCCTGTAATACCTTAGAGAAATTATTCTAGTTTTGAAGCACGTATGGATGCTGAGGCTTCTCCTTTAGATATAAGAGGCCCAAAACAACCATATCCGACTGGAGAAACTTATAAATCAAAGCGTAAAGCTTTAACTGAAGAACAAAAAGCTGCCAGAAAACAAAAGAGGGATGCTAGAAAAAAAGAATTAGCTTAGAAAAAACTAGAAGAATTACGTAGACAACAAACCTTTGGTTTATAGGATGAAGTACCTCAAGCTTCAAGCTAGATAATAAATAAATCATAGGAAGCTATTAGACAGGCATTAAGTTCATAGTATGCTAACGAAGTTGAAATCCCAGGTTTAATGCCAGAGACATAGGGTAATAAATTCTATCGTAGATATGGAGATGCCGTGAGACGCCATTATATAGGAGGAGTTCTTAAATCTCTTAGAAATGGAGGTATCGTTAAAGCTCAAGGTGGTTTGAAATCTCCTGTTTTAGCAAATCCTTTAAGATAGAATGGGCATGCATTTGAAGATTGGGCACAATTAGAGTTTGGAACAGACTAGATGCATGATTGGGATTGGAAAGCTCATGATAGAAGAATGACGACCAATCTAAAAGACTCTTATGGTTTATATAATAATGATGAGGGTAACTAGGATTTAAATTCTGCTAGAAGTGCACTATATAATTATCATACATATAATAATGGTGATAATATAATTGGAGATGTTAAAAAGTATTATGATAAATGGTTATCTGACAATCCTGGAAAATCATATTAGGATTTTACTATTCAATATAATAAGGACGTAGACTTCCTCAGAGACTACAATAAGAGAAAACTAAATACAAATTTTAATACTCCAGGTTGGAAGGAATTTAATAATAAACATCACTTAATATATGGAAGTTATGGACAAAGATCTCAAAACGGTGAAACCTTTGACGATTGGAATGATAACTTGGCTGATATCTTTGGAGAATCTACAATGCGTAGAGTAACTAACTCCTTTGCTAATGCCGAAGAATATAAAGATAAACGTACTGGATTATTATCTGATAAAGATATAAAATCTAGGGTTTATATGGATAATAATGGTCATATATTCTTAGCAGACTAGAGTAATGATGGTGTAAAGGAGGTTACTCCTGGAACTAGCAATTCTACAGGACAATAGTCAGTAGTAGCTAAGTTAGATCCAAAAGGAACTACATATAATACAGAATTTAAAAATCCAATGGATCCAACTCCATTTATAACTGCTGGAAAGACTGCATTAGGATTGTTTGGAAATAAAGATATTTATGGTAATTTATTAAAAGAGTATCCACATCCAGCATTACAGGATCCTTTACATAGACAGCTTGCTATAGTTGGGAACCAGCGAATAATTGATGATGCTAGAAATAAACTTGGAGATTTAAGAAAAATCACTATACAATAGAGAGGTAATGATTCTCAAGTTAATTTTGCCAAAGATTTAGAAACTGAAAGAATTGGACGTGAAATATTTGATAATGCATTTAGATAGGATGCCTCTCGTCAATTTGATACTGCTCAAAAGTTATGGAATCTAAAGAATGAAGATACATTCACTAATTGGAGAATGGCTTATGAAAATAGAAGAGCCATAGAAAATTATAATAAGACTCTTGCTTAGATAAGAGCAGCATGGAGAAGTGGTAATAACAATATACTTATGGGTGCAGCTGCTGATACTGGTAATTGGCTTATGAAGAAGTATCAACGTGAACAAGACTTAGTTGATAAAACTAGGGAATTATCTCTTGGAACTCCAGAGGAGCAAGCACAAGCTGCCTTATCTAACGATGTTAAGTATTCTGGAATTATGAATAAATACGCTGCTGGACAGGCTCTTACAGATGATGAAAAAGCTTATGTAAGAAGAATGTAGGCAGAAGCACTAAAGGGAATTAGAGGTAAGTTTGCTAACTCTTATTATAATATGTACCATACTCCAGGATTTGGAGGAGGTTATAAAGAATCTATAAATGCTAAAGATGGTTCCAAACTAGAAATAGCTAAACTTAAAGCAAGAAGTAAAGATAACGATAGATATGTAAGTATGATTAAAGACTTACGTACAACTAAACGTAGAAGAAGATGAAACTAAATATTCGTAAATTACAAATTGGAGGTAATTTTGCCTCTTTAGCTGTTAATTATATACCAACAAGTGCTAGTACAACTGCAGGAGCTTATGCACCTGCGGTTGATACTGGTTCTTCAAAAAGTTCTTCTAAAAGTTCTGACAAAGATGAACTAAATATTAAGGATGTACTAAAAGTTTTTGATAATGTTAAAGGACTTCCTATAGATGTTTAGTATGTTCTTAAAGATTTTAAACAGATGTTTGAGGATGATACTTTATTCTCATTTAGTGGTAAACCTAGTTATTCTAGCTTAGTTAATTACTATTTAAACAATATAGGAAAGTTTAATGCTTTAGGACATAGTAAAGAGTTGTATGATGAAGCTAGAAAAGAATTAATAGCTAATAATAGCTTAGATGAAATTGCTATTGATAGAAATGGACGTATAGTAGTATCTACAGGCGAAGGAATAGATGCTGTTAGTGTAAATGAATTTAAGAAAGGTGATTATACTGCTCTTACTAATAGAGAACTCCTTAATCTTAGATAGACTAAATTACCTTTTGGAGATTCAGTATATAATACTATGACAGGAGTAAGTATGGACTAGGTTATAAAAAAAGTAAATAATATTGCTCATAGTTTAGGAACTTCTGAAAAGAATATAGCAGGATATACGTCTAAATAGTCAAATGATATAAGATCTGGACTTAATGCTATGTAGGAACTATAGGAAGTTGAGGCTAATGCTATGACGATAGATGGGCTTTATAGAAATAAAGCTATTACTAAGGATTAGGCATAGTAGGCTAAACTTGCTTTACAAGCAGTTTATAATAGCTTAACTCCTCAAGAAAGAACTCTTCTTTCTGTTCACTCACAAGATGGTAGCCCTACTGAAACCATTTCTAGTATTATTTTATCTCGTACTTCTAATACTGTAGAATTTGAACCTACTTTATAGGCATCTCTTAATGTGGATGGATCCAAAAAAGAAACATCTAAGTCTAATAAAGAACCTGGAGATGAAAACGATAATCCACTTACATAGATGCTAGAGTAGAAAGGAGGAAATCCGACTTAGTTATCTATTATTACTAAAGAAGGTACCCAAGCTATGCATGCTTATGGAACTGCATATCCAATGCTTAATAAGGTAAAAGGAGACATGAGTATTAAATAGATGTTAGCTACTAGTGGTATAGCTGGTATTACTCAAGGATATGGAGGAATTACTATAGGAGATCAACCTATCCCTTATGAAAATCTTAAAGATGTAATGTATGAGGATAGAGGTGGTGTTGTAGCAGTTCTTCCTACTACAATGGATGAACAAGGTAATAAGAAGGTAGACCTATCTATTTTAGATGATTATAATGAAATCATTAATAAAATAGGATATGAACAAGGTACTCCTGAATGGAATAGAGAATTAGCTAAAGGATTAAAAGAAAAAGGACTAGACCAATATTTAGATGGTTCAGATTCTATAGATCCAAGAAGATTTGGATTGTTTCTTATGGTTACTGGCTATACTACAGATAGATGGAACTTTAAAAAGGATTCTAAATATATAGAACAAGCTACTCCATCTAAAGACCTAGCTAATAGAATGTCTGCTGCTCTTAGTACAGATAAAGATAATTCAAATTATGAAGTTGATATAGATGATTGGGGACTAGGTTGGTTAACAGAAGGCTCTTGGGATGATATTTATAGAGGAACAGTTTATATACCTCTTAATCCTAATAGAAATGCAGCAATTTCTGCTTATGGTAGTACTGTTAACCATTCAAGTGGACAATTATATGAACGTAATTATCAAGATCTTCTTTCTGGTAAGATTGACAAACAGAAAGATATAAGTAGTGATATACTAAACGAACAATGAAGAAAAATGATTTTATAGTTGCTAGTATAAATAATCCTGATTTCAGTGTAGCTGATTTTAAAGATATATCTGAAATGAACTTAGGGAATACCTAGATGCTTTCAGAGGACGAGTACTTAAAAAGTAAATTTATTAAGGAAAATCCTCTCTTTTAGGATAGTAATGGAAATTTTGTAAAACAAAAATTCTCAGACTTTTATAGATAGAAACTTAGAGACTTTAGTGAATTTAGTACTGAAAGTTCTTTAGATAATTATCAATATGGACTTTTCGATACTTTTCGTAAAGCAAAAGATAATGTAAGACCTTTTGGTGTTAGCTTTGAAAAAGTTGCTAATTCAGAAAGAAGAAGTACTGGTATAGTGGGTCCAAATCTTCAAGGAGAACGTACTTTCTCTGATAGAGAGCTTGCTCAACGAGAAAAGGTTTTTGATTATAAAGAAGGTAAATTTAGAGATTATACTCCTAATGATATGGCTTTTACAAAAAATCCACTTGCTTGGATAGGTTCATTATTTGATGATCCACTTGTATTAGCAACCTATGATGAAAATGGAACCCATTTTGACCCAATACTTGGTAGAGAAGTTTAGCATGTAAAAGGACAAAAGAAACTTAATGATAATGGTGTACCTTATTACGAAACATTAGCAGGACGTTCGGCTGCTAATAAGGATATTCTAAGTATTACTGATAATCTTACAATTGATGGTTCTTGGATAAATAAATATGATTTCTTTGATTCTGATGGGCTTGATAAGAGTGTTGCAGGAACAGTAATGAAAAATCTTGCTATACTTGCTCCTATGTTTATACCTGGAGCTGGATAGTATTATGCTGGAGCATTAGTAGTAAGAGAAATGGCTAAGACTATGCCTATGCTATATGGAATGGCTGGCCTTTTTGATAATAACTTAGAGGACTCTAAAATACTTAATACTATAGCAGGGGTAGGAACTAAGTTTACAGGAAATACATCTGATTATGCTAAAGAGAAGATGTTCTCTATGGAAAACTTTGCTAGCCTTATTTCTGATGTAGCATTGCAATGGGGACAACAACAATGGATTATTAATAATCTATCTAAAATAAATAAAGCTACTAAAGCTACTGAAGAGGCAGCTAAGGCTAAAGCTCTTAAAGAATATACTACTAGAGCGCAACAATTAATGACACAAGGAGAAAAAGGTGAGATTGCTATGGCCCGTGTATCACAACTTACTGGCGCTAAAGATAGGGCTGCTCTTAATGAACTTATTAAAGGTGATAATTGGATGACCTCTGCTTATGGTAGTGCAGCTCTTGAAAAATATCTTACTCCTGCTAGAAATATTATAGCTAAGAAAACTAAATTAGCACAGGACTTATCCCTAGGTTACATGGCTATTATATCTAATACAGATGTATATCAAGATGCACTTGATCATGGGGCATCTAAAAGAGAAGCAGCAATGCTTGCTCTTGGAAGTACAGTAGGAATGTTTTCTGTTGATAAATATCTAGGTCTTGGAGAGATATTCTATGATCCAGCTTAGAGAGCTGAAAGAGCAGTATTTAGAAATACAGTTCTTGATGAAACTAAGAAACTGACAGACCAACTTAAATCTATAGTTCCTACAACAGTGAAAGCAGGAAAGACTGCCGTTATTGATGAAAGAAAGGGACTTGGAAAGTATTTCTTAAAGGGAATACAAGCAGGTAAAAAAGCTGTAGAAAATTATCGAGGAGCAATAAAAGAAGGAACTTTAGGATTTTTTGGTAAAGCCCTTGGAGAAGGACTTGAAGAAACTTCAGAAGAATTAGTAACTGATATTATAAAATAGCTTGGAGAAATTGCTGGAGAATATGGACTATCCGAAGTAACTGACCTTGGAGCGTGGGATAATGCTAAGGATAGATATTTAATGTCTTTCTTAGGAGGTGCTATTGGTGGTGGTATATTCTCTTTAAAGGATGGAAATTTCAAAGCTAAATAGGCATCTGGGGAACTACTTACTTTACTTAGATAGGGTAAAGGACAAGAAATCAGAGATGAATTAAAAAGATTACATGATAAAGGACAACTTGGAAGTACTGAGTTATCTTATAAGACAGAACAAACTTATGATGATAAGAACAATCCCCAAGCTGTATTTCTTACAGCCGATGAAAATAATCAATCTCAAAATGATTATGCTTATAATGTACTTACATAGTCTATAGAACAAATAGAATCTATATTACAAAAGAATCATCTTACAAAATCCGAAGATGAATTATTTGAAAATTTAGTTCTATAGGATGAAAATTATACAGCATTGAGAGATTATCTTCAAGATGCTTCTTATATAACTGGATATCAGAGAAGATATCAATAGCTTGTTAAAAATATAGTAGCTCAAGAATAGAAAATTAACGAATTATCTAAAACTGACGGTTCTTCTAATACTAATAAATTAGAACTTGAAGAAGCACGTAAGGATCTTACTAGGATGTTATTAGAAAGAGATAAATTCTTTAATGGAGATTATTCACTTGAGTATTTATAGAAAATGCTTTTTGCTATAAATCCACAACTAGCAGGAGCATTTATGCCTCTTACAAAGAAATAGTTTACTAGAGCTATGCTTAATGTGGATTATGACTTGTTAGATGGAGGTATGAAAGAATTTATAGATAAAATGTATGAATAGCAAGTAAAAGATCCATCTAAAATTGAAGAAGAACTTGATAAATCTTTTGATTTATTCCAAAAATTGCAACCTTAGATGGAACCCATTTTATCTAAACTTACAGGTGGAAGTAAGTAGTGGGAAAACATTAGAAAAACTCTTGATGAAAAGGGAATTCTTCGTAATGAGGATATGTATACTGTAGATTCTATGCTTCCTGGAGAAGATGAAACCTCTGAGTCTTATATAAACAGAAGAACTCCAATGGAGGGAGAGTCATAGGCTGACTTTGCTAAAAGACTTAAAGAAAGGCAAATGACTGTTGCAGAACACAACGCTCGTCTTAAAATACAAAAGTTATAGAATATTTTAGATGAAGCTAAAACTTTTGATTATGATCCTACAACAGGAATGTCTAAGCCAGCCACTTTTATTGATTAGAGTACACGTCGTTATTTAATGGCATATCTTGGAGAAACTCAGAATCAAATAAAAGATAGACTTATAGCAAAAAGAATAGGAACTGCTGTTAATAAAGAATTATTAAAGAATGCAGAAAACTATGATGAACTCGTAAATAAGGTTAGAGAATCTCTTAGAATTAAGTTTGAAAAAACTATTGGAGAAGACTTCCTAAATTATCTTGGAACAAATGATTATTCTGGTCTTACTGGATTTTATTCTCAATTAACTTCAAAACCTAAATTCACACTTGAAGAAGTATTAAAGAACTTAAACAGAGAAGGTTGGGAAGATTATTCTGTCCAAGAACAACTTTCTGCAATGTTTGAAGATTCGACTGGAATAGAAGGAGATTTTGACTTTATATAGGATGCACAACAATATTCTGATTTATATGATCAGTATATGGGAGAAGTTGATCCAGATAAATAGGCTAAGCTTAAAGAACAACTTGATAAATTAGGACAGAAGGAATATTAGGTTTGGGATGAAGAAGAGTTTAATAGACGTGTTAATGAAATTACAGAAGAATCTCTAAATAGATTAGAACCTCTTCTTTAGAAGTTAAATAAAGATTTTCAAACTGACGCAGATTTAAAAGCTGCAAAAGACCTTGAAGATAGATTATCGGTTGAAGAAAATCCTGCTGTACAACTTGTAAGAGAATTAGCTCCAAAAATTGGAGGTAGTGCAGTAGAAGTAGAAAAAGCCCTTGAATCTATAATGCAACAATTTATAGATAAAGAAAAATCTACAGACTTTATTCTTTCTGGAGACCAAATCAAATATTTAGAAGAGGCTAGGAAACTTATTAATATTACTACTGCTATGGTAGCTGCTTCTTCTAGAGAATCTGGACTTATGGATGGAATGACTTATAATAAAGCAGTAAATAAATTCCATGCAGATCATCAAGGAAGACAAAGTAATTCTGAATTCTTTAAGAATTTTGAACCTTTGTTTGAAATGGATGAAAAGATTGGAGGACAACTTGTATCTGCTCTTAATGGTTATCAGTAGGAAATTAATCAATGGATCCAATTATCTAGAGAAAATCAAGCTAATAGTGCAGCAAGTTTAAAACGCTCGGCTGAAGCTCTTAATAATGCTAGACTTAGATTCTTAAGTGGAAGTATGTCTTCTAATGAGTTTCTACAAGATAGTCTTGTAGACGTAAATGATCCTAATGCTCTTTATTTATTTGAAAAATAGTTCCATGACAATGTCCAAAAAGCTATTGCTGAAGGAAGAGATTTAAGAGATATATTTAAGAGTTTACTTGCACATCTTAATCAAGATGACGATATACTCACAGGTATTACATCTAACATTGATGAGGAGCTACAAGAACTTACAGCTTATGATAAGTTTATGTATTTAACTTCATTAATAGCTTTAGATCCTACTGAGCAACTTAGAAAAGAGTTACAATTTATAAAGGATAATCCTAAAATAGCTCCACTTGCTACTCAACTTCCAGGCATGTAGCTTGGACAAGCACTTGCTGCTAAACCAGAAGTAATAAATAAAGCTCTTGAAGCATTACAAGAATTAGCAAAAGCTAAAGGGCTTAATATGCCTATAATGTGGAATACTGAAGTTATAACTGGTCTTGGAGGTGGAGGAAAAACTAGTGTTGAAGCTAAGTATCTTATAAATGAGGATGAAGACACTTGGGTAGCAGGTCCAACAGAAAATCAATTAAAGGCTCTTGGAGAAATTGCTCCAAAAGCTAAAGGATTTACTGTAGAAAATCTTCTTAAGGCCATATATACTGGAGAAGTAAAAACTACTACGGGAAAAGGATTGGATGGATGGACTCCTAAGATATTAAATGATGATGAGTCTAAATATATATTAAAGGATGCTCCTAAACATTTAGTAATTGATGAAACAACTCATATAGATACTACTAAGTTACAAATCATTGCTAATTGGGCTAAGAAAGCTGGAGTTAGAGTAACGGTACTTGGGGACGAAAATTAGAGAGGTGCTGAATATAATCTAAATAGAGAAGCACTTCTTGCTTACAGGACTCCTAGACTTAATTTCTCATTAAGAAATGAAAGTATTTGGAAAGTATAGAATCAAAATCAGTTAGTTTCAATGTTAGATAGAATGAGAAATTCATCTAAAGAAACGACAGATGCTATATTTCCATAGATATTAGAAAATCTTAAGAATAAATTACCTCTTAGTTATTTTGAAAATGATACTACTATAGAGGGAGAAAAAGTAGTGTCTAAAATAAGTGCAGAAGACCTTCAAAAACTTAGTGGAAGTATTGCTTATATAGGAGATAATAAAGATCTTATAAACTTTATACAATCTAATTTACCCGCAGGAACTATATTTACATCTTTAGATAAAAAATCTGTACAAGGTGCAGAATTTGATTATGTAATAGTAGACTCTGATTGGGGAGGAGCCTTTACAAAAGGTGCTGACGGAAAGTTTAAATATGAATAGGGTATAGAACAAGCTACTGATTTCTTAAGAGATTTATATACAATGATTTCAAGAAGTAGAAAAGGAAGTATTGTATTAGATAATCAATTAACTAATGTAGTAAATCCTATAAAAGAGGAATATACTACTAAGTATGAAAGACTTTCTGAAGGAGTTAAACAAGACTTTATAGAATCTAGAATTGCTTATATATAGAATATCTTAGATAATATAAAAGAAGAAGAAAAGCCTGAGGAAGTAATCGTAGAAGAACCTGCAGAAGAACCTACAGAAGAAGGTCCAAAAAATATTCCAGACACAGAAAAGGAAAAACTTGAAACAGTTGAAAAAATGGAATTTGAGAAGAAAACTACTGGCTATAGAGCTTATGGTAACGTAGCTTTTATAGGAGATGTTAAAACAGGAGCTCACAATGAATGGATAGCTAATGGTTTAAGAGATATTGGAATATTTGGTTCTAATGGAGAAATTATAGCAACAACAGGTAAAGAGAAAAGGTAGTTAGTAAGAGATCTTAACTTTGTTAAGAGTCTATTCCTATATGACCTTAATATAGACTTATATGATTTACCTGCTAATTTGAGTAGACGTTTACCTAAGGATGCTTTAAAGAAAGCTGAATTCTATTTAGTAGCTGAAAATAGAAGTGATGTGCACAACCTCACTGGTCTTACAACTCTTAAATAGAAGGAACTTGACTTTATAAAAGGAAAAGTTATAAGCATACAAGCTAGAATAGATACACCTTTTGGTAAAGCTATTATTACTCTTGGAGCTGTTGCTAATCCCAACACATGGAGAAAACTTCTAAATAATCCAGAACTATCTGCAGATGAAAAAACTTCTCTGGAAGCACAAATAAAACATTATGAAGAATAGTTAAAAAATCTTGTAGAAAGTAAAGATTAGGAAATTAAAATAAATAAACCTAAATTTAATGGTCGTACAGAACTTATATAGTTAAAAGTTAAAGATATTGATGGTTATGAAAATTCTCCAAATGCTGAAGACAAGAGGAAAATTAGACTTGAAAATCTTTATGATGATGTTATTGATGAGTTTAATAGTGAAACTAATACAACTGAGTAGTTAAAGAAAATAGTATCTGAATTTGATGCTAGAACTGGAAATTCAGTTATAAGCCCTGTACATATTATTACTGCTCCTATCCCTGGAATAGATCCATCTTTAATTGGGCATGCAGTACTATTTGTATCTAATAATAATACATTAGCAGAAGATCAGTTAGGTAAATTATTTATAGAACAACAAGAAAACAGAGCTAAAGGAATAGAATCTAAAGCTCAAGTAAGAATGATTGTTCTTGATAATGCAGGTGTTTCTTTTCATTCTCTTTATAGAGGAGGATTTAAAGATATATATTCTACAAGTGCTGGAAATAAAGAATTTGCTTTTCCGACAAACTTATTTGCACAAAGCATTCGTATGCTTTCTGGTATATGGAACTTTAGAGCTGATCTTAACCGCTTTATAAATGCTATGAATGATTTCCAAAATAAAGAAGGAATTACAAGATAGCAGCTTATTTAGATGGCTAAGGATGATGCAGAAATGTACAAAGCTTTATAGACAAAGCGTAGAAAGCCTGAAGATACTCGTGACCCAGTAATATCAACAACTGAATATAAGAGATGGTTATAGAATCATTCTGATAAAGAAAAAGCAGAAAGGGTTCTTAAACTTATGGAATTTAATGAATCTTTAGATATTCCTAGATTTAGAATTGGGTGGAGTGATAGAACTGGTGCTTAGATAAGAAGAATACAAGGACTTAAAAAAGGAAATCCTTACTATAAAAATATAAAGAATTGGAAACCAGAGGAGACTAATGGGATATTTATTAATCCTGATTTAGCAGAACAATATCAAAATATGCTTAATTACTTGTTTGATAATGTAATTAATCGTATATTTGATACTACTTCATTGAATCCTAATGAGGCTATTAATTATAAAGAAGCTGAAAAATGGGTTAATACTGCTAAGGATAAGAAGTTAGTTATAAATGATGAGGGTGGTACAATTCCCATTCCTAATCAAGATAAAGTAAAGGCATTTACTCTTATTCTTACTAAGATTGCTTCTTATATGCATAATAAGATGCATTTTGGGCAAGAGGAGTTTGAAAATAGAAGAAACAGGGAAGGGGATAAAGCTTTATATCATATATATCTTGATTATGAAAATAAAAAAGATGAAATTACTTATGATGGGCTTGACCAATTCCTAAAAGCTAATATAGGAGGAACTGAAGTTTCTGGATTATTACAAGAATCTCCTGTTTAGAGAGATGTAATAGGATAGAATAGTTTCACATATAAAGATGGGGAAGTAGTATATCAAGATTGTCGTATTGATAACTTCTTTAATCTTATGTTCCATGGAATTGCATTTGAAAAGAACTATAATGAATTTGATGGAAGTCAATAGACAGAAACTCTTGCTCCATTTAAATATGGGTTCTTTATAGATCCAGTTTTATTAGCTACTGGAGGAAGTGCAAGAGATATGATAGCTGCTTGTTCAACTAATAGAAAATTATTTAAAACTGATGTAATTCCAGGTAATCCTATATTAGAATTTACTTTCGATAAAGCTTCTGATACTACTGCAATTGAAGAGCCTGAAGAAACTGTAAAGCTTCCAATTTTAGAAGAAGTGAAAAACTTTGGTTTAGATCCTTCTAAATGGAATCTTGATGGATTTACTGATGATGAAATATTAGATTTTATTAGAAAAAAACTTGACTAGCTAAATAAGAAAATGTTTGAGAAAGGTATAGGAGATCCTGCTAAGTTGGTATTTAAGGTAGATTCCAATAAGATATACACTCTAAATGATATAATAGGAAGTATAGTCGAAACTGAAGCTAGTGGTGATGGAAAAGCCTTCACAATTACTAATGATAAAGGCTAGAAATTTGATATAAAGTATAATGATGGAGACATTATTGTGAAAGAACGTACTATACCTGGAGCAAGAAAAGAACAAGAAGCTATAATAACTTCATTTGAAGGACAAGAGATAAATAAAGCATTCCAAGACTTTATATAGAATAAAGACCAATATAATGATTCAGATGCTCTTACAGAATGGATGAATTAGAATGAAGGAATTACTTATTCTAAGGAAAATCTATAGGCTATTAAGAAAGATTTAAGAAATACTCTTGAAGATGAAGGTATTCTTGATAATGATGATATTACACTTCTAGAAAATATAATAGATTACTTTATCAATCAAATAAATACAAGCGATTGTTAATATGCCACAATGTAAATTACCAAATTTTGGGATACTAGACGAAATTGGAGTTCCAGCTGAGATTCTGGAACTCCAAAATTTCGATGAAATGTTTCATGGAATAATGGACTTTCTTTCTAAAGATATTAATCATAGTAAATCTGAGGAAGAATCTTTATCACCAGAGAAATTTAAACAATCAATAGATTTAAAAATCAAGAAATTACTTGATTTAGTTGATGCTGCTGCTAAAAATAATCCTACTCTAGATCTTAAGAGAGGAGGAAAGCATTCTGAAATGTTAAAAACCAATCTAGAAATGGAATTATACCCAAAAGGTAATATTACTAGAGAGGAGGAAGTTGATTTAAATGCAGTAATAGATGGACAATTAGCAAGTAGAGAATAGATAGAAGCTCAAAGACTTAATAAGTTATTAGATACTTTCTATGCTAATAATTTACCTGCAAGAGAATATTTTAAGACTCATTTCACAAGAGAACTTGGTCTAACAACAGTTATTAGAATAGGACAGACTCTTAAAGATAGTTCTATTGTAGATAGTCAAAAGGCTCTTAATGAGAACATAATGAAATTTATGGGAGACCAATACCGTATAGTTTATAGATACTTAAATAAACTTGGTTTAGCTAAAGGTCTTCCTAACTCCATGTTTAGAGGTAATAATCCTGTAGGAACTTATCTTAATACTTTAGATAGATTTTATAATCTTGTATTACATAAGAGTAAAATAGGTACACTTGAAGATGAAATAGAGCAGGGATGGCAGGATAGTCTCAGTGGAGAAACTAATAATAATGACAGTTTATTTAAAGCAGTAAATGCTTATTTATCAGTTGTTTACTTTGATAAATTATCTAAAGAGGCTATAGGAGATTATATTAGTTCTGATAAGAATCAAGACTTTCCAATTGAAACTGATGAAGAAGGTAATGTAACTTATAAGTATAGATTTGGAAAAGATACTGAGAACCGTGTACATGGATGGTAGATTGATGTACGTGATGCTTTAAAAGAGATGGGAAATTTCTCTAAGTTTCTTATCTCTAGTATTCCTATTGATGATACTTATCTTACTCCTGTTAATTATCTTGGAGCTTTTACAAACTTGTTTGGAAAAGTACAACAATTAATAGGTAGAAATGATAAAACTACAGAACTATATAATGCTATAGTTACTTTTAATTAGAATCCTGTAAATAAGCTTAGAGAAATATTAACTATTATAAGTAACTATGACTCTGTAAGAAATGCCTTACTAGATGGTATAGTAAATCCATATGAAATGAAGGTATTTGATGCAGTGTATGAATATGTATTTAAAGGAAGTAATTCTTTATTTGGAATTGAAGCTGCTTATAATAAAATAAATGGACTAACTAATAGATATCCTCTGGTAGAAAGTCTTGCTGCTTAGGTGGGTTCTAGTACAGAAATGTCTTACCTACAAACTATATTTGATTATAATTCAAATCAATATATAACAACTATAAAGAAGAAATTCTAGACAAATAAACAATTCTTTGATATGGTTAGGTCTATTAATAATAGTAATCAGGTAATGGAAAATGTAGAAGTTCCATACAAATTTCTTACCAAAAGTAATACTCATTATTCTATAGACTTTGGAAACTATACTTTAGAAATTAAAGTAACTCCAGAACTAAATCCTTATGGAATTTTAACTAAATGGTCAGAAACTAAAGGTGTAGAGGTAAGTTTAAAAGATAAAGTTAGTGGAGCTGAAACTTCAGTGGAAGCACTATTTAAGAATAAGGATATCAGTACTAAAGCTAAAAGACAAGCATTAATTGATAGTAGAAATGATGATATATTCATGAAATTACTAGAATTTACTGATTTCTTTGCTGGAACTAGCTTTACATCAAGTTAGGATGGACTTCTAGAATTTGAATTATTTAAGAATAATTTTAAAAAATCTCCATTAGAAGCTCTTATCACAGCTGTTAGAGGAATGGTAGTAAGGGATATACATTCCCAATTTAGAAATGCTGTAGAAAATGGACAATACTCTTCCAGTCAACTTGGTCAGTTTATTCTTGATAGTAAAGCATTTAAGGAATCTATTCTGGGTATAGATCCCACAGACAGTGAATGGAAAACTGTATGGGAAGCTGGAGTACTTGGTCCTGATCTTATTACTATTAGTAATGCATAGACCTGGGCTAATGACTATGTAACTATTAAATAGATAATGTCTGGAGAAATATCTAAAGCTAATACTAAAAACCTAGCAGGAGATAGTGTTCCAAACTATGGGTTAGCATTTATGGGGTCCGATATACATACCATAATTAAGGATGCACAACATCAAAGAGGTGTAGAATATATATATTCTACATTACCTTTAGATACTAATCTATTTATGGGAAATCCTAAAGCTGTTAAAGGTACTGTCATAGATACTGATGTGCGTTTAGCAGATGGAACCACTAAATAGATAAAGTCAATGACTGAAGGAGAATTATTCTATCATGCTATTGTAGATAAATTCTTAATACCTTTAACTTACGATGATAAATATATAATAATACAACCTACGACTTATTCTGATAAGACTAAGTTTGTTAATTATATGGTAAGCACAATATTTAATGGAAAGGATTTATCACTAATGTCTAACAGTGAACTTGAAAGTCTTTACATAAATAGTATAGGTAAGGGTTATCAAACTGTATTATGTAATGTTCTAAAAGATTATGCTTAGATATTTGATTTAGTGCCTGATTTAAATAGAGCTTATGTATTTGATGAAATTGGAGATATTAAATCTTATGATCCTGTAGCAATAAAACAATTAACTCTTAAGATAGATAGACTTCTTAATAACTATACTGAACAAGAACTTATTGCTCTTGCTAAATAGAAGGAAGTTAAATCTGAAATACTTGCTGATACTCATTTTAGATATAATAGCCATAGAAAAAGAAATAAGAAACAGTATTTATCTTTTAATGAGTCTTTATATCATTATGCAATGGATGTTTATACTAAACAAGGTATAAAACAAAGACTTAATGATGAAAAAAGAAAGTTTTTAAATTAGCTACTTAAAAATAAAATAAATATTTCTGGAATAGGCATGTTTAAAGGCAATCCAGATCCAGAAAGTTTATTTACTAGAGCTCTTAAGAAACTTGATGAGTCTCCTAACTATTGGATTTAGAGGGATGGAACTTTAACACTAGCAAGAGTCAATGATGAGGCTATTACTACACATAATGTTTTTCCAGAAGGTACTCAAGTAGAACTTAATCCTATACTTGATAAATACTTTATGTTAAATAGTCTATTAGGTAATAACTTAAGAATGATTCTTACTGGTTCAGAAATTAATCATAAGAATAAACATTTAGCTGGGATAAAACCTAACGAAGTAATTAGAAAAGCCCTTAATTCAGAAAACAAATCTAATTTAGTATAGTACTAGGATAGCAATATTAAAGAAGCAATTAATAAATTAGCACTTGAGAAAAATATAGATACATAGGAATTCTGGGATAGTATGAGCTTACTTGAGGCTTACGAACTTATTGATAATATAACTGATGTAGCTACCAAAAATAAAGTAAAGAAAGCTATAGATAAGAAAATGTATGAAGTAGAAGCATTTGGACAAGGTGCACAATTAAAACGTAATGTTATTATACCAGCTACTATGAGATATTACACTCAAAATAGTTTAAGAGGTATACCAAGAACAATGCGTCTTGCTATAATGAATGATATACAAGCTGATGTATTCAATTTTACAGGAGATGATGGTTCTGTAGATTCACATGATGGTGCTGCTTTTATAAATCCAATTACTTCTATTTTAGAAAACTGGTCACTATAGGAAAATGAAGTAGGAACAGTTAAAAAGCCTATATGGCATTACTATGATAAACAACATATGACTGCATCCCTAGTAAAGTTTGCTGCACATACTATTACTAATAATATGATGCAACAATCTATGGGATCTAGAGTTAATATGCTTAATATGTTTAAGAAAATGTCTAATAAGCCCTGGGCTTTATAGGGAAACATTCTTTTATATGCTGCACATAAACCAGATGGAGAAATAACTTTTAATGATTTGACTGGAGGAAATACACTTTATTATAAAGGTCCAGAAGGAATTAACTATAAAATAGTAGATTTTGGGTATGAAGATGGAGTATATTGGACTGATGAAATTAGAGTAAATGACAAAGGTATTGGTAGTGGTCCTATAAGAAAGTATCATTATTTTGATGCTGATAGTAATCATATAATTTCTACAAAGAAATTAGAAGGTTATCACACAATGTCTTCTATATATGAAGCGCATCAAGTATTTGGTGGTATAAATAGTGAATCTCTTATTGGAGATGGTAGAGATGCTAAGCTTCAGTATTCAGAAGCCTCTAATTATGTTGTAGCTAATCTGGTAAATAATGTAACCCTTCTTACTGAAGAAGGAAAAAATGCTAAGGTTAAAGAATTTAATTAGACTCACTATGAACAGCCTCTTAAAACATTAATGATAGATTATCTATGTAATAATAGTGCTATTAAGAATGGTGCTGGTAATAGAAATAGTGCTGACAGATTCTATAATAATGAGGATTTAGATACTATAACTCTCGGAACTGAATATTATGGTATTCAGATGGATGCTGACCATGAAGCTGATGAAGCTGAAATGACTGAATTCTCCCAGGTTATATCTGCACTTGATGCAGGTGGACGTCTACATGAATATGTAAGAGGTATATATCAAGCCCTAGGTTAGATTGCTCTAGAAGAATCTGCTCTTGAAATGGAAGCTATTAGTGCTTATCAATAGAATCCTACTGAACAAACTCGTGATGCTTTATACGATATTATAGGTAGAACTATTATAAATAATATAAGTACTTCTAGAGGACAAGCAGGACTTGCTGAATCTATTATAAATCAAATAAAGAGAAGATTTAATCTTACTAATAGTCATAGTCTTGATGATTTAAAGATTCCATTTAGTGATGCTAATATATATAGCAATATTCTTTCTACTTTTGCTTCTATAATTACTAATAAGTCAATTCGTAAAAGATACCCTGGACTTGGAGCTGTACTTTCTCCTGGGTTTAATATTATGATGGTCTATGATATAGATGGCAGACAGTACTAGTACAAAGACTTAGTAAAAGAAGCTACTATAAAATATACACAATACAAGAAAAGAAAGAAAGAAGGTGAGCCTGATGAAGATGATATTTATTATGAATCTATATGGAAACAAGATAAGGATGATCTAGAAAAAGGTTATTCTGTATCTTCTGAACAATGGAATAAATAGGTTGTAGAAGCTTTCTTAATGAGAAAAACTAATATTTATAATTCCCTTAAATGGAAGTATAAAGTAAAAGAAATTCCAGGATAGAATCCTAATTGGGATTTACATACTGAGGAATTTATGCCTACAGATAATGTAGGTATACTTACAGAAGATTCTACTGGAAATCAAGAATGGATTGATATATCTTTAGACTCTATTTCTGACTATTATCTATTTAAAGCTGATCCTAGAGCCTTTATCTAGGATAAAGTAGGTAAACCAGTAAAAGTATTAGAATTTAGGAA
>Ga0247610_10001340_pt1 | contig 30746 bp, 27 predicted proteins | sample 174DNAGHGhighgp2_FD_193483 | JGI IMG/M metagenome (GOLD analysis project Ga0247610, IMG submission 193483) | Sheep rumen microbial communities from Palmerston North, Manawatu-Wanganui, New Zealand - 1742 DNA GHGhigh gp2 | ecosystem: Host-associated > Mammals > Digestive system > Stomach > Rumen...
CTTGGCGTGACTTTGAGTGGATCATTATAGATGGTGGAAGCACTGATGGAAGCAAGGAGCTGATAGAACAATACCAGCAGCATTTCGCCTATTGGTGCTCTGAGCCAGACAAGGGTGTCTATAATGCCATGAACAAGGGCATTGACAAAGCGAGAGGGGAGTATATACAATTCCTCAATTCTGGCGATAGTTTTCATAACACAGATGTGTTGGAAAAAGTATCCGTTAATTTGGCGCTAAATGCTGATATTGTATATGGTGATTTAAACTATGTGTCTGATAATGGCAGTTATATTGTTCGTTATCCAGAGGATCTTTCCATTCACTATTTCTTGACTCATAGCATAGGACATCCGTCTTCCTATATCAAAGCAGGGATGTTAAAAAGAGCTGGCTACCGTGAAGATTTTAAAATAGTATCCGATTGGTATAGTTTTTTTAAATGGTTTTGTGAAGGACGGATATTTCGTCATATGAGTGTAATAGTTGCAGATTATGATACGACAGGCATATCTTCTGTAAATATGGATTTGATAAATAGTGAAAACGAAATTGTTTACAAAGAAATGTTTGGCAGTGAGAATCGTTTGTGGATAGCAGAATCGCAGAAGATGCAGTTTTTTTATGAAGATGTGGAAAAATGCGGGTTCTTGCGTATCAGAAAATATGGCGGCAGACGATTATCTCTGTTGCTTTGGAGCATCCGTATGCTTAATAAAACCTTGAAATAACAGATTGATGAGAGTCTTATTTATAGCGCACGAGGCAACAAGGACGGGAGCATCAATAGCATTGTTGCAGGAAATAAATTATATATGCAAATACCATAAGGATATAGTGCCTGAAGTCTATTTCCTTAGGGGTGGAGAACTATTGAATGATTATAGGGAGTTATGCCCTATATACAAAGGATGGATAGTTAATCCCAGACTGGAAAGAGTGTTGCGTGTCATGAGATTAACGGAATGGTATCTCTACCGCCAGTTGTTGAAAAGGAAATATGACTGTATTTATGCCAACTCAATTGTGTCTTTTGGGAAAGCAGTACAACTGAAGGTTAGATTTGGTGGCGTGAGATTAATTGGGCATGTTCATGAGGCAGAATGCCTGATGAAACAATATTTTGCTCCTAGTACGCCATTGGATTGTTTTGAATCATTAATAACAGTAAGCCAGTTGGCTGCAGATAATTTGATAGATAATTATGCAGTTCCATCGTATAAGATTCTTATTCAGCATCCTGTGTCATCATGGGTTGATCTTCTTTTGAAGGGCAATGTATCTCTGAATATTCATGATTACAAGGAAGATGCTAAGTTGATAGGGTGTTTTTGTAAAGAAGAATGGGCAAAGGCAACGGATGTCGTACCTCTATTCCTGCACAGGTTCTTTGAAAAATATCCTAAGGAGAACTGTAAATTGGTCATCATCGGGAAAATGTCAGAAAAGTATGTTTATTTGTTGGATTTCGTTTTACGGAAAATGAAATTGAAGGACAAGGTAATTCTACTTGGAGGTATTAATAACCCACTGGACTATATAGCCCAACTTGACATCCTTTTATTAATGTCCTATGAGGAAAGTTATGGACTGGTAGCTCAGGAGGCGGCAATACTTGAGAAACCAATTATTGGCTTTTATAAAGCCACAGGTGCTGCAGAATGGATAGAAAAGGGAGCAGGTGTTTTAGTTCCTTATATGGATTTAGGGCAGATGTCTGATGCAGTTTACATGTTGTTGTCTGATGAGACAAAGAGATTAGAGCTTGGCAGACAGGCAAAGATCATTGTCAAGGAGATGTATGAGAATGATTGTAAAATGGAATCCGTTATTTCCGCCCTGTTAAATAAAACATCAAATGAGTAATCCTTTAGTATCAGTTATAATCCCCAACTATAATCATGCCAGATTTCTGGATGAACGTATTCAGAGTGTCCTGAATCAGACATACCAGAATTTTGAGGTGATTATTTTGGATGATAAATCTACCGATAATAGTGTAGAGGTTATCAATCAATATAAAGATGACCTACATGTTTCTTGTATTATTGTCAATGAAGAAAATAGTGGTTCTACTTTTAAACAATGGCATAAAGGCTTTGAATTAGCTAAGGGTGAGTTGATTTGGATTGCAGAGAGTGACGACTCTTGTGATAGTTCTTTGTTAGAGTCTTTAGTTCGTGGTTGTGTAGATAATAATGCTGTTTTAGCTTTTTGCCGGTCTTGCCGATATGATGATAATGGAAACAAAGCTGTCTATTCTCTCCAAAAGGATATGTGCGGAGACATCATGATGCAAGGAAAAGAATTTGTAGCTGAATATATGATACAGGCAAACTCTGTTGCAAATGCCAGCTCTGCTGTTTTTAGTCGTTCTGTCGCTATTTCTATTGATAAACAATACATGACGATGCGAGGGGTCGGTGACTGGTTATTTTGGATAGAGTTAATGGAGCATGGAAACGTATTTTTTTCTGCAAAGGAGTTAAACTTCTTCAGATTCCATCATACCAATACAACTAAATCTCTTGGATTTCTTGGAATATCAGGTGTTGAGCATAAGAGAATATTTGATTATTTGGTAAGTCATCACTTTATTCCTCGTTCAAAGATTTCTATAGAAAAGCTGAAACTTCTTGATTATCACATGAGAGCAGATTATGAGTCACGCTCTGCCAGAAGAAAGGTTATGAAAGCTTGGGATAAGTGGCTGATAGGACGTTGCCATATTTTCCTAAGTAGCATCAAGGAAGACATTAAGCTGTTTTTGAGAAATCTCTAGTGTTCTAAGATATGGAGTCTGGTAACCAATTGTGCTCAATAGTGATACCTGTCTATAAGGAATCGCTTGATAAGTATGAGGAATTGTCTTTCCGTCAGTGCCTGAAGATTCTTCATGATTATCCGATAATCATGGTAACACATCAAGCATTGAACCTTTCGAATTACGACCTTATAGCAAAAGAATATGGTGTTCAGATAAACCGATGTTTCTTTGATGAAGCATATTTTTCTTCCGTGATGGGGTATAATGATTTGTTAATGCAGAAGTCGTTTTATCAATCATTCCAATTATATCGTTATATATTGATTTACCAGTTGGATGCTTTTGTCTTTAGAGATGAACTTGAATATTGGTGTAATCAGGGATATGACTTTATCGGGGCACCGTGGTTGGACGATCATCCGGAAAAGAGAGATAATAAGGAGATATGGAGAGTTGGTAATGGTGGATTATCCTTGAGAAGGGTAGCCTATTTCATCAAAGTGCTTTCATGGAAATTGCCATTAGAAAAGATGCACGTTAATAACTGGTTTAAATTTAGCGAACTGAAAAAGATACCCTATATTTTCGGATGGAAGAATACAATCAGGTACTATCAACGCTTGGAAAACAAAATGAATGAAGATGTCTTCTTTACTAATTTCCTTCGAAACTCATATGTTCCACCAAAGTTGCCTACCGTAGAGCAGGCAGTCTGTTTTGCGTTTGAAAAATATCCATCATACCTGTTTGAGAGATTCAATCATCAGATGCCTTTTGGCTGCCATGCTTTTCTGAAGTATGAATACGAACAGTTTTGGAAACAGTATATTGAAAAAGAATGAGGCTTTCTATCATTACAATCAACTATAACAATCGAGCTGGACTGCAAAAAACAGTGGATTCTGTCAAAAGTCAAACGTGCAAAGACTTTGAGTGGATTGTCATTGATGGAGGCAGTACTGATGGTTGCAAGGAACTGATAGAACAATACCAGAATGCTATTACTTATTGGTGTAGCGAGCCGGACCGTGGTATTTTTAATGCCATGAATAAGGGGGTGAAGCATGCCAATGGTGCTTATTGCTTGTTTTTGAATTCGGGAGATAGGTTACATGATAATCATGTTATCGAAAAGGTAATCCCCCATCTTTCTGATAGTGACTTTATAACGGGTAATGAATGTGTCGTAGATTCTCAATATCAAGAGATTAGAATAAGGAAGAACCCAGCGGTTTTTGATAAGTACCAATTGCTAATTGGATGTCTATGGCATCAAAGTACATTTATACGGACTTGTCTGTTGAAAGAACGTCCTTATGATGAAACATTCAAAGTTGTTGGAGATTGGGAAACGACTTTTTATCAGTTAGTATTAAATAACAAGACATACAAGCACATTGACATCCTAGTATCAGACTTTGTTGAGGGAGGAATCTCAACAGACTTGAAATATGCCAGGGAAGAGAGTAAACGGATGATAGATAGCTGTCTTTCCCAACGAGAGCAAGATACGATAGCATTGGCTTATTTTTCAAAGAAAGGTACAGAATCCGACAAGCGTCAGATTTCGGAGATTGCATATACGGCATTTGCTAATGATTACTATCGGCAGCAAGATTATATAGAGCTATTCGCTCCTTATAAGGAGATCTTGGTTCATTATTCAACGCTATACCATCGGTTGTTTAACTTGATGTGCTTATCAGGGCATATGAAGGTGGCAAGGCTGTTATATGGATTGTTGAGTAAAAAAGCATAGTATTGGTTCTATGGAAATAAATCGTATCCTGACCTGTCGCAACCTTGATCAACGATTTTTCTGGCAAATCGTTTTTGAATGGGAAGATATTTTTTCTCAAAAGATGAATCTGCCTTTATGGGAAGAACCACAGATAGCCAGGAATCCTCATGCTTTCCGGCTGCCGATATTAGGTGATATAGTTACAATGGGTAAAGGAAATGTCTTCCGTTATGATATGAGTTCAGGGAATTATGATTTCTGGAATACAAAACGAGTCATTCCTTGTATTATTGACTTCCTTACGAATGAGAAGAGACTGCCAGAGTTTGAACATGCCTACAGAAAACATCGTATGGTCCTTATTTCGAGTTTGGAAGCTTATGACTTTCTCAGACAACATGATACGAAGTTGGTTATAGCACATTTGCCTTTATCTCTGTCTGATAAATATAAAATTACAGCGTCAACTAGAATAGAGAAGAAATATGATCTGGTGTTGATGGGGCGACAGAATCCTGTATTGATGGAATTTGTTAATGAGTATGCCAAGAAACACTCTGACTTTGTGTATGTATATAAACCTGAATCTGAAAAAGGTTTTAAGTATTACACTACAAGGGGTAATTTCGTGGGTAACATAGTTGATAGAAAACAATATATGCAATTGACCTGTCAGGCCCGATGCTCCTTGTACAGCACCCAATGTGTGGATGGTGGTCCTAAGTGGAGAAGCGGATATAATCAGGTAACGCCCCGTTTCTTGGAGATGATTGCTTCGGGCTGTCATGTCATTGCCCGCTATAAAGAGAATCCAGATACTGACTACTATGAAATCAGTAAATTTGCACCTATGTGTGATAGCTATACTGATTTTGAAAAGCAGATGGATAAGGCGAGAGAAGAGGATGTGGATATGAAGATGTATGCTGATTATATGGATAAGCATTATACATCAGTGAGAGTTGCTCAATTAAGAGAAATATTAAGAACAATAGAATGAATAGGATAGCGATAATAGGAGCCGGTGTATCTGGCTTAACCGTTGCACAGCTATTGAAAGAAGAGAATCAGGTTGTTGTCTATGAGAAGGACGATGCTCCTGGGGGCTTAATCAAATGCCGTCGGGTAGAGGGCAACTTGTTTCATACCTGTGGAGGGCATGTGTTTAATTCTAAATACAATCATGTGCTGGACTGGTTCTGGAGCCGTTTTGACAAAGAGCGTGAATTTGTGAAAGCCGAGAGAAACTCTGCTGTATTTATGGCTAATGGCTTGCACGTTCCATATCCTATAGAGAATCACACCTATATGTTGCCAGATGATATGGTTAAGGGTATTGTCAGTGACTTGGTTTTGATGTCTAGGCAAAATCAAGCAGAGGTGTTGAATTTTGAGGAGTTCTTGATTAAACGATTTGGCAAGACACTATATGAGGCATATTTCAAACCCTACAATCAGAAGATATGGCGCAGGTCATTGACAGACGTTCCTATTTCTTGGCTTGAGGGAAAGTTGCCGATGCCTTCTGTCGAGGAAATAATCTACAACAACTTCAAACAGGTAAAAGAGAAGGAGTTTGTTCATAGTTCCTTCTGGTATGAGAAAGAGAATGGCTCTCAACTCATTGCAGACAGGTTAGCAGAAGGGTTAGATGTCAGACTGTCAGAGCCCATTGAACAGCTGATTTATGATAATGGCAAATGGCGGGTAGGAAAAGACGAAGAATGGTATGATATCGTTGTATTCTGTGGCAATATCAAATCGTTACCGCGAATCATCCAAGGTGTCTCTTTGGGTCAATTCTCTACTCAGATAGATGCTTTGGAGTTTCATGGAACGACATCTGTATTCTGTAAGATTGACAAGAATCCCTATAGTTGGATTTATCTGCCAAGTGAGGAGTATGAGGCACACCGTATTATTTGTACAGGTAATTTTTCTGCTAGCAATAATGCCGATGCAAATACAATGACTGGTACAGTAGAGTTCACTGATGAGATAAAGAAAGACGATATCATAGAGAATCTGGCTAAAATGCCGCTTCATCCTCAATACATTACTCATCAGTATAATCCTTATACATATCCAATTCAAGATAATCATACCAGACAAATGATCAAGGAGTTGAAAGAGAAACTGGCAGCATCACATTTCTTCTTTACCGGACGTTTTGCTGACTGGGAATATTATAATATGGATGTGGCCATGGATGCTGCGATGAAGACGTGTAATCATATCAAGTAAATGGAAACGAAGAAAAAGATTTTTTTTCTTTTATATTCTATGCATGTCGGAGGCGTGGAAAAGTCTTTGGCAAGCCTGTTGTCCATTATTCCGAGAGAGGAATATGACATCCATGTAGGACTCGTTCTTCCTGAGGGTGATTTGATGTCATTATTGCCATCAGATGTAAAGGTTCATCACATTACAGAACTTGCTGAACGTTGGCAGGAATTGAAAAACCCACCTTTGTCAACTATCAAGAGCTATGCCATAAAAGGTCTTTATTTGAAAACTCTGTATGCATCCGTGATATATTTAGCCTGTAAACTTCAGCGTAGTTATTTATGGTGGATTGAATATTTATTAAAAGATACGAAAGGTATCAGTGAATCATTTGATGTCGCAGTAGCCTATGCCGGTCCATCGTCAGATATTGATTATTATGTTTGTAATAAAGTAAAAGCAGTCAGAAAAGTCGGTTGGGTACATTTTGATATATCCATATTCAATATTGACAAGAAGGCGACTGCAAAATATTACAGACAATATGATCGTATCTATGTCGTGTCTGAAACAGGGTTGAATATCTTTAATCAAACATTTCCCGAATTTCAAAATAAGACGAAAGTTTTTCATAATGTCGTTTCAACAGTTCAAATCAAAGAACAAGCTAAGTCCGGTGAGACATATAATGATGGTTATAAAGGGAAACGTTTGTTGACTGTAGGACGAATCTCACCGGAAAAAGGCCAACGTGTGGCAATACAGGCATTGAAACTTTTAGTGGATAAAGGATATGATATTCATTGGTATTTTGTCGGAGAAGGAAATGATTTGCAGAATTGTCAAGATGATATAAAAAAGTTAGGGCTAACAGCATACGTAACATTTCTTGGAACGAAGACAAATCCATATGCATTTATGCGTGATTGTGATGTATATGTTCAACCTTCACGTCATGAAGGCTTTTGTATAACACTGGCAGAAGCTTTGTGTTTTGATAACCCTATAGTTTCAACGGACTTTACCGGTGCAAGAGAGCAACTGGAAAATCGTCAGAATAGTGTCGTTGTGGGTATGGAGGCTATAGATGTCTCAGAAGGAATTGAGGAGGCTTTAAAAATGACATTGTGATGAAGAAAAAGATATTATTTGTTATCGACTCGTTAAGATGTGGCGGTGCAGAGAAGAGTCTTGTCTCACTGCTCCCGTTGTTGAATAGGGAGAAATATGAGATTCATCTCTGGATGCTGTGCCGGGGAGGTGTCTTTGAGTCTTTGCTTCCCGATAATGTGAATATTGTGGAAGAGCCGACGTATAGTCCATTAGAAAAACTATGGTTTCTTATATCTCATTATCGCTATTCCTTCACATTCCGGTTCTTGGAAATGATAGGAAAACATGAACATAAGGCAGAGACTTTATGGAAGTGTATGGGGAGCGCCTATAATGTACCGGATGAACATTATGACATAGCTGTTGCCTATCAACAGGGATTTCCTACATTTCTTGTCGCCACCAAAGTAAAGGCTACCAAGAAAGTTGCATGGGTAAACATTAATCTGTTTAATGCACGCTATAATCCGAAATTCATAGTGTCATATTATGACAAGATGGATACGATAGTTCCTGTAAGCAAAGAACTTGAAACGATATTAAGAGAAGGTCTTCCACAATATAATGATAGATACAAGTGTGTCTATGATATATTGAATCCAATGCTTATCAAACAGCAGGCAAAAGAGCCTATCGATGAGGCATCGCTGTTTGAGAAGAATACGGTGCTTGTTACTACAGGTAGAGTGGTGTTCCAGAAAAACCATTTATTAGCGGTAGAGGCTGCAAAAATATTAAGAGATAAAGGGCTGAAGTTCAAATGGCTTTTTATTGGTGATGGAGAGTATAGGAGTATTGTTGAAAAAAGGATCCAGGATTATGATTTGCAGGAAACAGTCATTCTCATGGGAGAACGTACGAATCCATATCCCTATATGGCCCGTTGTACTGTATATGTCCAAACATCTTCGTTTGAAGGCTTTGGCTTGACAATAGCCGAGGCAAAAATATTAGGGAGACCTGTTGTAAGCACGAATTTTGATGTCGTACATGATCAGCTGAAACATGAGGAAAATGGCTTGATTGCAGATATGACTGCAGAATCTGTTGCTGAAAATATCATGAGAATGTTGACAGATGATACATTGAGAGCACATATCGTTGAGAAAGTAGGATCAGAAGAGAATCTGACATACCTCACAGAAGCCAGAAATGTAGAACAAATTTTGGATGAGAATAGTAATGTGACAAATAATAAAACAAGTATGATGAAAAAGAACGTTTCGCATTTTTCTTATTGCTATGGTTGTGGCGTTTGTGCTATAACATGTCCCAAAGATATCATCACGCTTACCCTGAAAGATGGTTTTTATCAACCAACTGTAAGGGATGTAGATTGTATAGATTGTGGTCAGTGCTTGGCAGTTTGTGCGTTTCATCATGAGAAGATTGAAGGTCAAGGGACGGATATACAGTTTTATGCTGCATATAGCAATGATGAAGATGTCAGAAGACAATGCAGCAGCGGTGGCGTTGGATTCGAATTGGCAAGATATGCTGTTCGCAATGGATATTTTTTTTGCGGAGTACGATATAATGTTCAACAGGGTAGGGCAGAACACTATGTAACCGATCAAATGGAAGAATTAAAACAGGGTATAGGCTCTAAATATATTCAGAGCTATACACTACCAGGTTTCTCCCAATTAGAGAAAGGTCATAAGTATTGTGTTGTGGGAACCCCCTGTCAAATAGACTCTTTGCGCCATTATGTGAAGAAGAATAAAAAAGAAGATGACTTTGTGCTTATTGACTTCTTCTGTCATGGTGTTCCATCTCAGTTGATGTGGAAGAAATATCTGGATGAAAAGAAAAAGGAGGTTGGCGAGCCAGTCAAATATGTTTCATGGAGAAATAAGCAGAACGGGTGGCAAGATTCCTGGGCTATGGAAGTCCGTGGTGAAAGGGATTTGTTCTCCCTGAAGTCAAAAGGGGATCTGTTCTATAAATTCTTCTTAAAGAACCGTTGCCTTGGCAAGGCATGTTACGATAATTGCAAGTATAAAATGGCGTCTTCTGCAGCCGATATCAGAATTGGCGACCTATGGGGCACCAAATATCAAAATGATCAAAAAGGAATCAGTGCTGTAGTTGCTTTTACGGAAAAAGGAAAGGAGTGGCTCAAGAATATCGAAAGTGAATGTACGTTTATTCCAGAAAGTATGGAAGTAACGACTGAGTCACAAATGAAAAAGGGAGCCAAGAAACCTTCTTCTTATAAATATGTTCATAAGAAGTTGCAGACAGAATTGTCTTTGGCAGAGATAGACAAGACAGCTTCTTGGATGGAGAAAATCGGAGACGATTTACCTTGGGCCATGAAGTATTATCCACAAAGAGTCGTGGAGATTATCCGATGCAAATTAGGATTATAACATGCCATGATGTTTATAATCATGGTGCTTCGCTTCAAGCGTATGCTCTGCAGACTTATTTAGAGTTGATGGGGCATTCGGTGGAGATTATTGACTATAAGCCAGACTATTTAAGTAGGCACTACCTATTATGGTCTGTTGATAATCCTATCTTTGACAAACCATTCATCAAACAGTTATATCTTATGGCGAAGTTACCAGGCAGGCTGGTGGCTTTAAAGAGAAAGAAAGTATTTGATGCTTTTACAAAACTATACTTGAAACGGACTGCTTGCAGATATTACAGTAATGAGGAGTTGAAGGCGAATCCCCCCCATGCAGATGTTTACATTGCAGGAAGTGATCAGATATGGAACACATTGTTTCAAAATGGTCGTGACGCTGCTTTCTATTTGGATTTTGCACCCAAAGAAGCCAAACGGATATCTTATGGTGCCAGTTTCGCAACAGAGGATGTAGTTGAAGAATATAAACCGTTTGTCCGCAAGATGCTGCAGAACTTCGATGTAATTTCTATTCGTGAACGTTGTTCTCTGTCCTTGTTAGCCTCTTTAGGACGAGAAGATGGAGCGGCAGTCTGTGATCCTGTGTTCTTATTGTCAAAAGAACAATGGAATGAGGTCACGTCTCATACCCATGAGAAGGAGCGTTATTTGCTGGTATATGACACAGAGCATTCTGCCAAAATACAAGAGATAGCACAACGAATAGCAAAAGAGAAAAACCTGAAGATATATAATATCAGTGGCTTTCGCCTTAGTTATGTAGATAAAGATTTGTGGGCTTCGTCACCTTTAAGCTTCGTACAATTGATTCGAGATGCTGACTATGTAGTTTCGAATTCTTTTCATGCTACTGCTTTTTCGTTGATTTATGAACGAGATTTCTGTGTGGTAAACCGTTCAGAGGGAATCAATGAACGTATGAAAAGTTTGCTGATGAGTTATAATATAGTCGGCAGACTAGTGACCAGTTATTCTGCGTCACTTTTGAGTTCTATAGATTATAAGGTTGTCAACCCATTATTGCAAAAGGATATAGATGATTCAAAAAGTTTCTTGAAGAAAGTATTGATGTCATGACAAAGAAACGTATCTTCATATCCATGCATTATTTGGAGTTGGGTGGGGCAGAGATAAGCCTTATCGGTCTTTTACAAGCCTTGGACTATTCAAAATATGATGTAGACCTGTTTGTCCATCGTCATCAGGGCGAACTGATGCAATTTATTCCTAATGATGTGAACTTGTTGCCCGAGATAACATCCTATGCTTGCATTGAAAGTCCGATGAAAGAAGCTTTTCTCAAAGGACAGTATGGTATTGTCTGGGGACGACTGAGGGCAAAATGGAGAGCAAGACAATATCAGCCTAAAGATGCCTCGCTGCCACAATGTGCTGTTTTTCAATATATTGCCCAGGAGGTTGAACCTTATTTGCCGTCATTGGAACAGTTTGGCAACTATGATCTAGCTATCAGTTTCCTACAGCCTCATAATTATGTGTTGAGTAAGGTTAGAGCCAAGAAGAAAGCTTGTTGGATTCATACAGATTATACAAAAGTAGAGTTTGACGTAGATGCAGAATTGCCTGTTTGGACCGCGTATGACTATGTGGTCAGTATCTCTCCTGATGTCACAAAGACGTTTTTACAGGTCTTCCCTACATTAAGCAATAAGATAGTCGAAATAGAGAATATTCTTTCCTCAAAGTTTGTTCGTGAAAGAGCAGAAGAGACTGATGTGACTAATGAGATGCCTAAAAATGAAAAGACGGTGAATGTTCTTTCTGTGGGACGCTTTTCTGATGCTAAGAATTATGATAATGTTCCCGACATCTGTCGAAGAGTGCGAGAAAACGGAATTGATTTATATTGGTATATCATCGGTTTTGGAGACGAGACATTGATTCGTCAGAAGATTCATGAGGCAGGAATGGAGGACTATGTAATCATTTTAGGGAAACGTACGAATCCATACCCCTATATGAAGGCTTGCGACATCTATGCACAGCCATCACGCTATGAAGGAAAATCCGTTACTGTCCGAGAGGCTCAGATGTTGGGGAAACCTGTAGTCGTAACGAATTATGCTACAGCAAAGAGTCAGATACAAGATAGAATAGATGGGGTTATTGTACCGATGGATAATAAAGGATGTGCCGAAGGGATGTCCGTTTTTATCCGCAATGAAGAGTTACAAAAGGATATTGTAAACTATCTGCATGGACATGATTATGGAAATACAGATGAGGCTGAAAAACTTTATCGAATAATATGATTCCAAAGATAATACATTATTGTTGGTTTGGACGAAATCCGTTACCTGCTTCTGCACAGAAATGTATAGCCAGTTGGCGAAAGTATTTGCCCGACTATGAGATAAAAGAATGGAATGAGGATAACTTTGATGTGAACAGCATTCCCTATACTCAGCAGGCTTATGAGGCAAAGAAATATGCTTTTGTCAGTGACTATGCCCGTTTCTGGATACTCTATCATAAGGGAGGACTTTATTTTGATACAGATGTAGAGATTGTTGCTAATTTGGATGAGATTATCGCCCGTGGTCCGTTTATGGGTATTGAGCAAGGGGCTTCACTTGATGGAAAACCAATGGTCGCGCCAGGATTAGGACTGGGCGTAGTAGCTGGACATCCGTTCTATCAAAGAATGCTTCAGGTTTACAACGGTCAAAACTTCATAAATGCAGATGGTTCTTATAATAATATGACCATTGTTACCTATACTACCCAAGAATTGTATCATCGAGGAATGAAACCTTCAGAAGATATGCAAGAGGTGGAAGGTATTTGGATTTATCCAGCTGATTATTTCTGTCCGATGGATTCTACTACGGGAATTATCACGAAAACAAAAAGAACAGTGGCGATTCATCATTACGACTGTTCATGGATGGATCATAGCTCGATGAGTTTCAGAATCCATCAACTGAAGAACTGTATTTATAGAATGATAGGGCAGAGGAATGCCCAATTGATTAACAGGTTATTGCATTAAGGAAAAATGTTAGAGTTCGCTCCTTATTATTATACGATATATATGATGGCTGTCATGCTATTGACTATTTATCAGTTCAGCGTGATACAGCCACTTCGTGGATATGGTGTGCTATATCAGCGGGATAATTATATGCCGATGATAATATTTACCGTGTCCTTTATATTGATGTTTGGCTTCCGACCGATTTCAATCTTCTTTGGTGATACGGTTAATTATAATGCATCCTATCATGTAATGCAAACAACAGGCTCCCTTGAAGCTGCAGACGTGAGTGAAGCTGGAAGTGACTGGCTCTTTTATGGTTCCATGTTTCTTTGCTCCCAAGTTGTGGATATCTACTATTTTTTTGTCATTGTCATGTATTTCTATATGATGATGATGTTCAATGGGTGCAGGAAACTTGATGTTAGGCATGGAGCAACTCTGATGTTGTTTTGTATAGGAGCGTTCTCTTTCTACGGATATGCAGTAAATGGAATTAGAAATGGTGTAGCCTGTAGCTTTGTAATCCTTGCTTTGGCAAGTGTTTGTAAAGGTGAGCGAATATGGCCAATCATATTATCGTTTATCGCTATCAGTTGCCATAAATCCACAGCTTTACCCCTTGCATGTATGTTTTTTACATATTTTGTAAGAAATCCTCGTCTTATGTTTGTTGCGTGGCTAGGCGCAATAGTAATTAGTCTAGCTTTTGGTGAGTCAATAACCAGTGCATTGTCTTTGCTAAGTTTCGATGATCGCCTCTCTGTAGTCGGAATGGCTGGCGAAGATGTCGAATTAGAATGGGGCGAACTATTGGAGAACCGTTTTCGTTGGGACTTCTTATTGTATAGTTCCATGCCTATTCTTTTAGGTGCATACACACTTTTTGTGCGGAAGATTTACAATAATACTTACCTCATCCTTTTAGGTACATATATATATGCCAATGCTTTTTGGATAATAGTCATTAGAGACCTATTTTCTAATCGTTTTGCCTATCTCTCATGGTTCCTGTACCCGATAGTTTTGGCATATCCGTTATTTAATTTGCCTGTTTTTGAAAAGAATCATAGTGAGAAAACTGCCTGGATTCTTATGGCACACTTTGGCTTTACTATGGTGATGTGGATGTTGGGAAAATAGTCGCTTTTATGGGAAAATGTACATTAACGATATTTACTCCAGCCTATAATCGTGCACATACTATAGGACGAACTTACGAAAGCCTTTGCCGTCAGACAAGCAAGGACTTTGAGTGGCTTGTCATTGATGATGGATCTACTGATAATACGCGTCAGTTAATCGAAGGTTGGATAGCGGAGAATAGAATAACTATTCATTATGTATATCAAGAAAACCAAGGAATGCACGGGGCTCATAATACAGCGTATAAGAATATTCATACAGAATTGAATACCTGTATAGATTCAGATGACTGGATGCCTGATGATGCTGTTGAAAAGATTGTGGCTTTCTGGAAGAAATACGGTTCTGATAAAGTGGCAGGAATCATGGGATTGGATGCCAGGGAAGACGGGAAGGTTATAGGAGAAAGGTTTTCAGAGGGATTGAAAAAAACAACATTACGTGGTTATTATGAGACTTTGAAGGGGATGGGAGATAAAAAACTGGTATATCGAACAGATGTGATTTGCAATACCCCTGAATATCCGTTGTTTGAAGGAGAGCATTATGTGGGCTTAGATTATAAGTATCATATTGTAGATGAACAATTCCCCTTGCTGGTGTCAAACGATGTTATGGCGATTGTAGATTATCAAGATGATGGATCTAGTAGAGGAATGTGGCGTCAGTATTGGACAAATCCCAAGGGCTTCGCTTTTTATAGAAAGTTTGATATGTTACAAACGCGTTCGTGGAAGCGTAAAATAGAAGATAATATCCATTATGTATCACACTCTATTCGTTGTGGTAATTGGTATTTTATACATGAATCTCCGATGAAGTGGCTGACAATTATATCTGTATTACCAGGCTGTTTGTTATATTGGTTTAATAAACGACAAGTGTTTCAAGGCAATTTATATAAAAAGATATGAGAATACTTCACGTTATAACATCTTTATTAACGGGAGGGGCCGAGACTTTGGTTGTAAATCTGGTACCCCGTTTCCAGTCATTGGGTCACCAAGTTGATGTTGTGGTATTTGATGGGGAGCATACCGCATTAATGGAGCGATTGGAAAAAGAATGTCCCCAATGTAGGATATATAAGCTCGGAAATTCTTTTTATAACCCTTGGTATGTTTTCAAATTAATTTGGATTATGCGGAAATATGATATTGTTCATACACATAATTCTTCTCCACAGTTGTTTGTAGCATTGGCAAATATCTTCTGTCATAAGAACTTAGTGACAACAGAGCATAATACATACAATAGAAAACGGGGTAATTTGTTTTTGACATGGCTCGATAAATGGATGTATTCAAAATACAAAAAGGTTATATGCATCTCTGATCAGGCAGAAGAGAATTTAAGAAATCACATAAAAGACAATACGGAGGAATCACAGATAATTACTATATATAATGGTGTTGATGTTGATTCGGTCTTTTCTGCTACTCCAATTGCAGAGCTGAAGTCAGATAAGTTTGTTGTTGTAATGGTGGCAGCATTTCGTCTTCAAAAAGACCAGAAAACTTTAGTAGAAGCCATGGCAATGCTGCCAAAAGACCAGTATGTGGCATGGCTAGTTGGAGATGGTGATTATCTGGACCATATGAAAGAATATGTTAGAAGTCATCATGCAAATGATTATGTGAAATTTTTGGGCATGAGGACAGATGTACCCAATATCTTAAAAACAGCAGATGTTATCGTGATGTCTACTCATTATGAAGGTTTGTCACTTTCTAACATAGAAGGAATGGCAGCAGGCAAGCCTTTTGTTGCCACAGATGTGGATGGTATTCGTGAAGTAACAAAAGGCTATGGTGTGCTTGTCCCTCATGAAGATGCTCATTCGTTGGCAAATGTGATTAAACAACTTCATGATGATAAGCAATATTATAAACAGGTCGCAGACAAGTGCTATGGGCGTGCTGTTCAGTTTGACATAAGTGAGATGGCAAGAAAGTATAATGAGGTGTATCTAAAACTATCTAAGTAGTGAAAATACTGATTGTTGGAAAAAACAGCTATATAGGAAATCATATTGATCAATGGTTGTCGGAAAGAGGTTTTGATGTCAGACAACTTGATGTCTTGATGGACGAATGGAAAACATTCGACTATTCCGGATATGATACGATAGTTCATGTGGCAGGTATCGTTCATCGCCCGGAATGTAATGATTGGGAATTGTATAAACGTGTGAATGCAGAAATGCCTGTCAGTATTGCAACAATAGCCAAAAATAGTGGGGTAAAGCAATATGTTTTTTTAAGCACGATGGGGGTTTATGGTGTTGACAAGAAATTGGTTCCAAATATCATAGACGCTCATACTCCACTATTACCTGATGATATGTATGGTAAAAGTAAGTTGATGGCAGAGGAAGGGCTTATGAAACTACAGGATGAGCATTTTAATGTGGTTTTTGTACGTCCTCCCAGTGTCTATGGAAAAGGATGCCGAGGAGGCTATATATCAGGATTTGCGTCAGTCGTTAGAATGCTACCCATTATCCCTCGAGCTTACGAAAATGTGAAACAGAGCTTCATCTATATTGATAATCTTTCAGAGTTCGTACGTTTAGCTATTGTCAACAATTTAAAGGGCAGCTATTGTCCACAAGATGACAAAGCTGTCAGTGCCAATGAACTGTTAGAGACTATTGCTTCTGGCATGGGTAAGAAATATAGGTCTTCATTGTTGATAGGCTTATTCGTACGTCTTGTTAGTTTTATGCCCATAGTGAAGAAAGCATACGGAGGTATAGCGTATGACAAATCTATATCAGATATAGAAAAGATGAATTACGTGGTTGTTCCTTTTGAAGAAGGAATGAAAAGAACGGTAATGCAATAGAGTTTATGAGAAAAAAGATATGTTTTGTAGTTGCACAGCCAGATACTGCAGAATCATTCCTGCGTGATCATATTGAGGCACTTAGGGATTATTATGATGTGTATTTGGTTGCTAATATAAAGGCTCCCGACGAGGTGAGTATGCTTGCGTTGACAGGTTGGCATCGAGTTCAAATAGCAAGGGGAATCTCTATCGTGCAAGATATTAAGGCTGTATGGTCTACATTCCGCTATTTCCGAAAGATGCAGTTTGATGCCGTTCATTCTGTAACACCCAAAGCAGGATTAGTATCTGCGTTAGCAGGATATTTTGCAGGAATCAAACACCGTACTCATATTTTTACCGGGCAGGTTTGGGCAACGCGGACAGGTTTCATGCGATGGATTCTTAAATCTATGGATAAGATGATCGCAAGCTTGAATAATCATATGATGGTAGATGGCTTTTCTCAGCGTTCTTTTCTAATAAGAGAGAAAGTATTGCGTGAAGGTCAGGCAGAAGTGTTCCACAAGGGTTCAATTAATGGAGTGAATGCTAAGCGATTCGCTCCAGACACGAAAACTCGTAATCTGATTAGAAAAGAAATTGGGATTAGTGATGATTGCTTGACGTACATTTTTTTAGGTCGCTTAAATCACGACAAGGGAATCGGGGAATTATATGAAGCATATAACAAATTGGCAGGTGAAGTAAATCGTATATATCTTTTATTAGTAGGAGATGATGAAGAAAATTATATATCCAAGTTGCCTGCATATCAGAATATTAAAGATGGTGTAAATTTTTATTTCTACGGATTAACCCATGAACCAGAAAAAGTCTTGAATGCTGGAGATATCTTTGTCCTGCCTACTTATAGAGAGGGGTTCGGTACAAGTGTTTTAGAAGCAGCCTGTATTGGTATTCCTTGCATTTGTTCTGATGCCTATGGCGTTTTGGATGCCTATGTTGAAAATGAAACGGGTCTGCGTTGTCATGTTGGTGATGCAGAGTCTTTGTATCAATGCATGAAAAAGATGTATGAGAATCCCAATCTCATTAAGCAGATGGGGTTGAAGAGTCGTCAGCGTGCCTTGAATGATTTTAGTGGTGCTGTTTTAACGAAATGCTGGGTGGATTTCTATAATGATATATTGGGAAAATGAAGCAAATAATATTAACGTTATCATTTTAATGAGCATGTTTTTGGGACTTTTCTTGGTAGAATGAAAGAAAATGTATACCTTTGCAGCCAAATTTAAGGATGATGTGTGGAACCCTCATAAGATGTATAAGCATTTCTTTAAACGGTTCTTGGACTTTTGGATAGCATTGATATTGCTTATCTGTTTATCGCCAATCCTACTGATAGTGATGATTTGGCTACACTTTGTAAATAAAGGGGCTGGAGCCATGTTCTATCAGGAACGACCTGGAAAAGACGGGAAGCTTTTCAAGGTAATCAAGTTTAAAACGATGACCGATGAGAGGGATATAGAGGGTAATCTGCTGTCTGATGAGGTGCGATTGACCAAAGTGGGGCGTCTTGTGCGTTCGACCTCGATAGATGAGTTGCCTCAGTTGTTTAATGTTTTAAAAGGAGATATGGCATTGATAGGGCCTAGACCCTTGCTAGTGCAGTATCTGCCACTATATAGTCCAGAGCAGATGCGCCGACATGAGGTTCGACCAGGAATCTCAGGTTGGGCACAATGTCATGGAAGGAATCAGATTAGTTGGACTGAAAAGTTCAAACTTGATGTGTGGTATGTTGATCATCTGTCATTAATGACAGACCTAAAAGTAATACTAATTACAATAAAGAAAGTGTTGTGCAGGGAAGATATTAACTCTGATAACGATGCTACAATGGAAGATTTTGATGGAACAAATTAATTATAGTTGTCTAAAGGAAACAGAGCAGAGAATAGGAACTCCTTTCTATTTGATGTGTTCTGAACAATATAAGCGTAATATTGCGTCCTTTGTCGCTGCATTCAAGAAGCGATATCAGAACGTGATAGCTGGTTATTCCTTTAAAACCAACCATATTCCAGCTTTATGTGAAATTGCAAAGAGTGAGGGCTATTATGCGGAGGTCGTTTCAGAAATGGAACTGGACTTGGCCATTAAACTGGGTTTTGACAAAATCATCTTTAATGGTCCCATCAAAAAAGACGAGGCTTTTCGCAAGGCAATTGCTCATCATGCCATCATCAACCTCGACTCTGTTTATGAGATAGATTATATTTGCCAATATAAACGTGAGCATCCAGGGGCAGAACTGAAAATTGGTTTGCGTGTTAACGTACGATTAACCGACGAAAACGGTCAATCCACGATACAATGTGGATTAAGAGAGGGGCGTTTCGGGTTTTCTTACCAAATTCTAGGTGAAAATATCAACCGTCTTAGGGAAGCAGGGATTGCAATTGTTGCCCTGCATGGTCACACATCATCCTCTGACCGTGCCGTGGCAAATTACAAAGTAATTACTGAATACATGCTTTCTGTCTGTGAGGATTTCCAGTTGAACGATTTGCGCTATTTTGATTTGGGTGGCGGCTTTTTTGGAGCTGCGCCAGAAGGAATGGATACGACAGGTATGCCCTCGTATGAAGACTACGCGAATGAAATTATGGATATAGCCCTTCGCAATAAGTGGTTTGTCCAGCAACAGCCTTCAATAGTCATTGAACCAGGTGTTTCCGTGGTGTCCAACGTCTTTACCTATTATATGAAGGTTTATCAGATAAAGCATATTGGTTCAAAGAATTTCGTGATTGTTGACGGAACGGTGTTTGATGTAAAACCGACCATGCATACTAATAATCTACCCTATACGGTGATTTCAGATAATCAGGAAGGAGAAAGTGGTTTGTTTGATGTCGTTGGTTCTACGTGTATGGAAAAGGATATCATCCTCCATGATGTTGAATTAAATCACATAAAAGCAGGGGATTATATTGAAATAAAAGGGGTGGGTGCATATACAATTGCTCTGACACCTACGTTTATCAATTATCAAGCTCCGATTATATCCATAGAGAACGGAGAAAAGAAATTGATAAGAAGAAGACAAGAATTATCAGATGTAATATCAATATACGAATGAATATATTATTTACTTGTGCTGGTAGACGTACATATCTGCTGAAGTATTTTAGGGAAAACATGCAGCCTGAAGACAGAATAATTGCAACTGATATGCAAATGTCTGCACCAGCGATGCAAGTGGCAGATGCGAAATACCAAGTTCCTGCAGTTTATGCAGATGACTACATTGATATAACCTTGAAGATATGCAAAGAGGAACATGTCGACGCGGTGATTAGCCTTAATGATTTGGAACTTCCCATTTTGGCAGACAACAGACAGCTTTTTGAGGACATTGGTGTAACAGTCCTTGTCTCGTCATCGCGAGTAGTTGAACTCACATTTGACAAATACAAATCGGCTCAATGGTTGAATTCTGTAGGGTTGAAAACTCCCAGAACTTATTTGAAGCTGGATGATGTGAGAATTGCTGTAGATAAAAAAGAATTATGCTTTCCTTTGTTCTTAAAACCTCGGTGGGGATCAGGGTCTATAGGTCAAGAAATTGTATGTGATATGAATGAACTGTTTGTCATGTATAATTTGCTCCATAAGAAAATCAAGCAAACGATTTTGGCTAGGGCATCTATAGGTGATGAGTACATTTTGATACAAGAAAAATTGGAAGGAAATGAATATGGAGCAGATGTCATGAACGACCTGCATGGAAATTATGTCGAGGTGTCTGTAAAACAGAAGTTGGCCATGCGTGCAGGAGAAACAGATAAGGCCGTTACCGTAGATGTTCCACAAATCCGTAAAATTGGTGCTATTATAGGCAATGCCTTGCAACATATTGGTAATCTGGATGTGGATATCATGCAGCGTGCAAATGGTGATTATTGTGTTCTGGAGATGAATCCTCGTTTTGGCGGTGGATTCCCATTCTCTTATGAAGCAGGCGTCAACTTACCATTAGCTATTCTAAAATGGTTACGTGGAGAGTCTGTTCCCTCTGCAATCCTAAAGACGGAAATTGGCCGAACATTTGCAAAAAACGATTATTTGATGGAAATTAAATAAATAAACATGTTTTTATTTTGTATTTTGTCTTAATAGTCGTACCTTTGTACAAATTTAGCAATATATGGCAAAAAAGATACACTTGTGCCTGGCTCGGATGAGTGAGGCCGGTTTAGAACAAAAATATATTCAGGAGGCTATAGAGACCAAATGGGTGGCACCGCTTGGTCCTAATGTTGATGCATTTGAGGCTGATCTTCGAAACTTTATAGGACAGGGTAAGGAAGTGGTGGTGCTGTCGAGTGGTACCGCTGCTGTTCATCTGTCGCTGATAGCTTGTGGTGTAGGGCCTGGCGATGAGGTCATCGTACAGTCGTTTACCTTCTGTGCATCAAGTCATCCTGTGATGTATCTTGGAGCAACTCCCGTGTTTGTGGACTCTGAAAAGGGTTCATGGAACATGGATCCAGACTTGCTGGAAGAGGCCATTAAAGACCGTATAGCCAAGACTGGAAAGAAACCAAAGGCTATTATGCCTGTAGCACTTTATGGTATGCCGTATGAGATTGAGCGCATCATGGAGATAGGTAAACGCTATGGGATTCCCGTTATAGAGGATGCTGCTGAGGGCTTTGGCTCACGCTATAAGGGTCAGGTATTGGGCACATTCGGTGATTATGGCATCTTGTCGTTTAATGGTAACAAGATGATTACAACCAGTGGTGGTGGCGCGCTGATTTGTCCGAACAAAGAGGCGTGGACCAAGATGATGTGGTACGCCACACAGGCCCGCGAGAGTTATCCCTATTATCAGCATGAGGAGATAGGCTATAACTACCGTATGTCGAACATTTGTGCTGGTATTGGTCGTGGACAGATGACGGTAGTAAACGATCATATAGCTCATCACCACCATGTTCAGAAACTTTATGAGGAACTGTTCAAGGATGTGAAGGGTATCACAGTACACGTACAGCCTAATGACGCTTATGACAGTAACTATTGGTTGACAACAATAACCTTGGACCCAGACTTAAAAGTGAAGGGGCAGGAGAATGCTTATAAGGCTATTGTCACGAGTGCCATAGGCGGTGCTCTTGGTGTAATTCACCCTGCTGCCACTGCAGTGACCGATTGTCAGCCTAACGATAACGTGGAAGCTATGCGCGTGGCATTGTCTGATGCTGACATAGAGGCTCGTCCCGTATGGAAACCTATGCACAAGCAACCTGTGTATAAGAATGCTCCTGCATACGTCAATGGCGTTTCGGAAGAAATCTTCAAGAAGGGACTATGTTTGCCTGCAGGTCCTTGGGTAGAAGATGAAGACGTGAAACGCATCGTGGATACGATAAAAGCAAGCATCGTATAGAAAACGACTTTTAAGGAGGATGGAAAAACTGTTTTTTGAATTGATGCAGGTTGCGGTAGGACAACTGGATTGTCTGAGCCGTGGACCTTCCCCTGAGGAATGGGCAGAACTGTATCAGATGGCAAAACGACAGGCTGTAACGGGAATCTGTTATAGCGGTGTGGAGAAATTGTTTGAATTCGGATTGCGTGCTCCACAAGATGTCAGCATTGACTGGATGTCTGAGGCAGAGGAAATACGCATGAATAATGCGACCGTCAGCAAGCGTTGTGCTATCATCCAGAAAAAACTCTTAGAACGCAAGATATATACCAGTTTACTGTTAGGGCAGGGCGTAGCTCCCTATTATGGTGAAGAACTACAGGAACTGAGACAATCTAGGGGCATTGATGTCTATGTGGACTGTGGCAGAGAGAAAGCCATTAAGTTTGTGAAACAGACTGGACAAGAGCATGTAAGACATACTCACCAAATAGTCTGGTTGGATGCATGGGAGGATACACCCGTGAGAATTTATCCGCGTATGGCTCATACCAAGAACAGACTGAAAAATGCCGTGATAGAACGCTGGTTCCGTCAGAATAGGGAACAGTTGTTCATGGAAAAAGGAGAGCTGGTGATGCCTACAGCCAATGCTAATCTGGTATATGCATTGCAACATCTTTATGGAGAGATGCTGAGCGAAGGCATAGACATGTGCCAACTGATGGATTGCTTCTTTATCCTGAAAACCTTAAATGGTCAGTTTGGAACCTTTAAGGGAGGCATGACCGTGAAGAAAACGATGAAGAGTTTCCTGATGAAGCGCTTTACACGAGGTGTGATGTGGGTGATGCAGGAGGTGTTCCGTATGGATCGTAGTCTGTTGCCTATGGAACCCTCGGAGAAGGAAGGTCGCATCATCCTGCAGCAGGTGATGGAAGGTCGTCGCTTGTGGCCTCTGATGAAGCACTATCCTATACAGATGATGTGGAATATCATTTAATCGAACATATGAAGAACATAAAATTTATTTTATTGGTGGTACTGGCTGCCATATTGGTAGGTTGTGGAACCACAAAGACTGTGCCCATTACGGGCAGACAGCAGAGTCTGATGGTAAGTGATGGCGAGGTGCTGAGCCTTTCCACCCAGCAGTATCAGGAGTTCATGAAGAGTGCCAAACTCTCCACCAATGCTACAAATACAGCTATGGTGAAGCGAGTGGGGGAGAAGTTGGCTAATGCCGTGACCAACTATCTGAGGTCTAACGGAATGGCTGATGATTTGCAGTACTACAAGTGGCAATTTAACCTGGTTCAGAACAATCAGGTAAACGCTTGGTGTATGCCTGGTGGCCTGATTTGTGTGTATGAGGGATTGCTCCCCGTTACCCAGAATGAGGCTTCGCTGGCTATTGTGCTGGGTCATGAGATTGCTCATGCTGTGGCTCGTCATTCTGCAGAGCAGATGAGTACGCAGATGAAGCAACAATATGGACTGCAGATTGGCTCGGCTGTAGCAGGTGCTATGGGCGTTGGCGCTACTGCACAGTCTATTGGTCAGTGGGCTTTGTCGCAGCAGTTTAATTTCAAGAATCTGAAGTATTCGCGCAATCATGAGAGTGAGGCTGACCATCTGGGCTTGATTTTTGCAGCAATGGCAGGCTATGATCCGCAGGTGGCTGTGTCTTTCTGGCAACGTATGGCTGCCCATACAGGTCGTAGTCAGCAGTCTGACATCTATAGTGACCACCCCAGCGATGCTACTCGTATCAAGCAAATTCAGGGATGGATGCCTGAGGCCTTGACCTATTATAAGGGTAATAGTTCTTCTAGTAAATCTAGTACTTCTGGTAAATCAAGTAAGACTAGCAAAACTACCAAAAAGAGTACAACTCCCCAAACGACCAAGACAATACACATTAAATCCAAATAACGATGAAAAAGATATTATTTTGTGCAGGACTGTTAGCCAGCCTGACCGTAAATGCACAGACCAAGGATGGTGGCATTACGAAACAAATGCTGCAACAGATAGAGAAGCAGAATGTGCCGACAGCATCCGATCGTGCTTTGCGTAATGCACTGGCTGCCAATTCCATTGACGCGTTGGCCAAGAACCAGAAGAATGCAGGTGCTTTGGACACCTATTTTAATATAGAGACCAAGAAGCAGTCGATTACGAATCAGAAGTCTAGCGGACGCTGCTGGATGTTTAGTGGCATGAATGTGCTGCGTGCTAACTTTGCCAAGCGTACTGATTCGCTGAAAGTAACTTTCTCGCAGGATTATCTGTTCTTCTATGACCAGCTGGAAAAGGCTAACCTGATGTTGCAGGGTGCTATCGATACGGGTAAGAAACCCATTGACGATCAGCGTGTTCAGTTCTTCTTCCATCATCCATTGAACGATGGTGGCACGTTCTGTGGTGTGGCCGACTTGACCGAGAAATATGGCTTGGTTCCCACTGAGGTACAACCTGAAACCTATTCTGCTGAAAGCACCTCACGCATGTCGAGAATCATCTCTTCAAAGCTTCGCGAGCAGGGCTTGGAACTCCGTAAGATGGTAAACGAGGGTAAGAAAGCCAAGGAAATTCAGCAGCGTAAGACTGAGATGCTGAGCGAGATTTACCACATGTTGGTCATCACTCTGGGCGAACCTGTGAAAGAATTCACTTATGCTTTCCGCGATAAGAATGGCAAGGCCCTGACTCCTGTGAAGACCTATACCCCTCAGTCGTTCTATCAGGAAGTGGTTGGTGAAAAGCTGAACGGAACGTTTATCATGGTGATGAACGACCCACGTCGTGAGTATTATAAGACTTATGAGGTAGAGTATGATCGCCACACCTATGATGGTCATAACTGGAAATACCTGAATCTGCCGATGGAGGATATTGAGCAGTTGGCTATTGCCTCGCTGAAGGATGGTCGTAAACTCTATTCCAGCTACGATGTTGGCAAGCAATTGGACCGCAAGCGTGGCTTTGCTGATACGGAGAACTATGACTACGAGTCGTTGTTTGGCACCACCTTTGGCATGAATAAGGCTGAGCGCATTTCAACCTTCGATAGTGGCTCTACCCATGCTATGACACTGACAGCTGTCGATTTGGATGCCGATGGAAAACCCTTGAAGTGGAAGGTGGAGAACTCCTGGGGCTCAGATTCTGGCCATCAGGGATGCATCATCATGACAGCCCGCTGGTTCCGTGAGTATATGTTCCGTTTGGTAGTGGACAAGAAGTACGTCTCTGAGAAGCTGCTCAAAGACTACGATCAGAAGCCTATCATGGTAATGCCTGAGGATCCTTTGTTCCAAATGGACGAGTAAAAGTAACAAAAATATGCCACAAACGCAAAATTTCTTTCAAATTGTTTGGTGAATTCGCAGAAAAGTTATACTTTTGCAGGCAATAAACAAAAATATCAAGACAATGAACATGTTGAACGCTTACTTTTACGGCTTTTATTTTTACTTTGCAGCAACCTGTGAAGCGGAAGGCCGTATGTAAGAATAAACAATGAAAGAATAAAAGAATACAGTCCCGCTTCACAGCAAAGTGAAAGCGGGATTTTTATTAGGAATATGAAGAGAATAGCTATACAAGGACTGATAGGATCGTTCCACGACATCGCAGCACATCTGTATTTCGAAGGCGAGCAGATACAGCTTATCTGCTGTGCCACGTTTGAAGAGGTGTTCGCGCAGATTAAGCAGGACCCCACCGTGATTGGCATGACAGCCATCGAGAATACTATTGCGGGTTCGTTGTTGCATAACTACGAATTGCTGCGCGAGTCGGGGACTACCATCGTTGGCGAGCATAAACTGCATATCTCGCATTGCATCTGCTGTCTGCCCGATGATGATTGGGACACCATCACAGAAGTTCATTCCCATCCAGTTGCCCTGATGCAGTGCCGTCAGTTTCTGGCTCAGCATCCACAACTGAAGAATGTGGAAGCAGAAGATACTGCAGGAGCAGCAAAGATGATTAGCGAGGAACGTCGTGAGCATTGGGCAGCCATCTGCAGTTCTGATGCTGCTAAGCTCTATGGCATGAAGATTCTGGAAGACCATATCGAGGACAACAAGCATAACTTTACCCGTTTCCTCGTGGTTTCCAATCCCAACAAGGCCGATATGCTTCGTCCGCTGACGGAGGCTAACAAGGCAAGCATCGTGTTCTCGTTGCCCCACGAAGAAGGCTCACTCAGTCATGTACTGGCTATCCTCTCGTTCTACAAGATTAACCTGACGAAGATTCAGTCGTTGCCCATCATTGGACGCGAATGGGAATATCTGTTCTATGTCGATTTGATGTATGACGACCTGACGCGCTATCGTCAGTCGATTGATGCAATTATCCCATTGACCAAGGATTTTAAGATATTAGGAGAATATAAGGACGGTCGACAGACCAATTAATAATTAGAAATTAGTAATTATGATTACCAACATACAACCAGCAGAGCGCCTATCGCTCGTTAGTGAATATTATTTCAGTCGCAAGTTGAAAGAGGTGGCACAGCTGAATGCCGAGGGCAAGGATATTATCTCATTGGCCATCGGAAGTCCCGATATGCCCCCTTCGCCACAAACCATTGATAAGTTGTGCGAGGTGGCCCATCAACCTAATGCTCATGGCTATCAGCCTACTCAGGGAACTCCTGAGTTACGCGAGGCTATGACAGGCTTCTATAAGCGCTGGTATAATGTCGATTTGGATGCCAAGAGCGAGGTGTTGCCCCTGATTGGTTCCAAGGAGGGCATCTTGCATGTTACATTGGCTTTCGTTAATCCTGGCGACAGCGTGTTGGTGCCTAATCCGGGCTATCCCACATACACTTCTTTGTCAAAGATTTTGGGTGCTAATATTGTAAACTACGACCTGTGCGAGGATAATGGCTGGCAACCCGATTTCGACCAGCTGGAAGAAATTGTAAATCGTAAATCGTCCAATTGTAAACTCCTCTGGACCAACTATCCCAATATGCCTACTGGAGGTCGTGCCCAAAGAGCTACTTACGAGCGTTTGGTGCAGTTTGCCAAGGAACACAATATTGTCGTGGTGAACGACAATCCATACAGTTTTATTCTCAGCGACGAACATCTGAGCATTCTTCAGATTCCAGGTGCCAAGGATTGCTGCATCGAGTTCAATTCAATGTCCAAGTCGCACAATATGCCAGGTTGGCGTGTAGGCCTCTGTGCCTCGAATCCTCAGTTTATTCAGTGGATTCTGAAGGTGCAGTCTAACATTGAAAGTGGAACTTTCCGTGGCATCCAACTCGCTGCTGCTGAGGCCTATAAGAACGATGAGGCTTGGCATCGTGAGTTCAATATCGAGACCTACGCCCGTCGTCGTCAGTGGGCTGAGAAGATTATGGAAGTCTTAGGATGCACCTACGATAAGAATCAAGTGGGCATGTTCCTTTGGGGCAAGATTCCTGATAGCATCCAGAATGTGGAAGACCTGACAGAGCGTGTGCTCCACGAGGCTCGCGTCTTCATCACCCCAGGCTTCATCTTTGGCTCGAATGGCGAGCGCTATATCCGCATCTCCCTTTGTGCCAAGGAAGAGAAAATACAGCAAGCTCTCGAACGCATCGAGAAAATCGTAAAATAAATCGTAAATTGTAAATCGTCAAATTGTAAATTAAGATATGGAACTGGAACTTCAACCGTTGAATTTACCGAGTGACAACGAACGCCCCTTCGTCATTGCAGGTCCCTGCAGTGCTGAGACTGAGGAGCAAGTGATGAACACAGCGCGCCAGCTGGCTATGAAAGGCTGTCATAATTTCCGTGCTGGTGTGTGGAAGCCCCGTACCAAGCCAGGAGGCTTTGAGGGTAATGGCGAGAAAGCCCTGCCTTGGATGAAGCAGGTGAAGGACGAGACCCACATGCTGATTTCTACTGAGGTGGCTACCCCCGAGCATGTTGAGCTGGCGTTGAAATACGATATGGACATCCTGTGGATTGGTGCCCGCACTACCGCCAATCCCTTTGCCATGCAGGCTTTGGCCGATGCCCTGAAGGGTGTTGATGTCCCTGTGTTCGTAAAGAACCCTGTCAATCCTGATCTCGAGCTCTGGATTGGTGCTATGGAGCGCCTGAACCAGGCTGGTGTCAAGCGCTTGGGCGCCATCCATCGTGGCTTCTCCAGCTTCGAGCAGAAGATATACCGCAATGCTCCCATGTGGCAGATTCCCATCGAGTTGCATCGCCGAATTCCTGAACTGCCCATCATCTGCGACCCCTCCCACATTGGTGGACGTCGTGAACTGATTGCTCCCTTGTGTCAGCAGGCTATGGACCTTGGTTTCGATGGCTTGATTGTTGAGAGTCATTGCGATCCTGACAAGGCGTGGAGCGATGCCAAGCAGCAGGTTACCCCCGATGTCCTCGACTACATCCTCTCGCTGTTGGTTATCCGCGATGAGCATGTCACTACTGAAGGCATTCAGCAGTTGCGCAAGCAGATTGACGAGTTAGACAACCAGCTGATGGAGTTGCTGGCTAAGCGCATGGAGGTTTGTCGCGAGATTGGTCATTACAAGAAGGAACACAACATGACCGTTCTTCAGGCTTCGCGCTACAATGAGATTCTGGAGAAGCGTGGCGTACAGGGCTCCCTCACGGGCATGGCTCCTGAGTTTGTCGCCAAGGTTTTCGAGAGCATTCACGAAGAGTCTGTTCGCCAGCAAATTGAAATTGTCAACAAATAATATGAATTATCGTGCAAGCCGAATGCAGAGAGCTCGCTCTTTGCTGAGGTGTAGCCGATGATGCATAAAACAAAGTTTTATGAAGATATTAGTATTAGGTGCAGGCAAGATGGGAAGCTTCTTCATCGACCTGCTGAGCTTTGACCACGAAGTGGCTGTCTATGAGCGCGATGCCAAGCGCATGCGCTTCACCTATAATTGTCAGCGCTTCACCACCTTCGAGGAAATCAAGGATTTCAAACCCGAGTTGCTCATCAATGCTGTCACGCTGAAATACACCATTCCTGTCTTCGAACAGGTCATGCCTTACCTCCCCAAGGATTGCATCATCAGCGATATTGCCAGTGTGAAGACCGACCTCAAGGAATTCTACGAAAAGTCGGGTCGCCGCTATGTTTCTACGCACCCCATGTTCGGACCCACGTTTGCCAATCTGCAACAACTCTCTGAGGAGAACGCCATCATCATCAGCGAGGGCGATTATATGGGTCGCATCTTCTTCAAAGACCTCTACCAGAAGCTGGGCTTGAACATCTACGAATACACCTTCGAGGAGCACGATAAGACGGTGGCTTACTCATTGAGTATTCCCTTCGTCTCCACCTTCGTCTTTGCCGCTGTCATGAAGCATCAGGACGCCCCTGGTACCACCTTCAAGCGCCACATGCGCATTGCCAAGGGTGTGCTGAACGAAGACGATTATCTGTTGCAGGAAATCCTTTTCAACCCCTACACCCACGACCAAGTGGCTCAGATTCGTACGGAGTTGAAAGAACTACTGGAAATCATCGACAACAAGGATGCCGACGGCATGAAAGGCTATCTCACGAAGATACGCAATAATGTCAAGCGCGACATCGAAATCAAGAAATAAAAACAGAACTGCTCAAGCCAATCGCTTGAGCAGTTCGTTTAATACCTTCCATATATCCTCTATCGTCGATAGCTCTATGCGCTCGCTGGTAGAGTGGGGCTCCACAATGCGAGGCCCTATGCTCGCCATCTGTATGCCCGGATAGTGCTGTACAAAGAATCCTGCTTCCAGCACAAAGTGCATGGCCACCATCCTTGGGCGCCAACCCAGCACGTCTTGGAATGTGTCTGACGTCAATCGTAGGAAGTCCGACTGCTGGTCTTCCTGCCATGCAGGTGCCGACATCACCATTTCGCTCTTTGCTCCGCAGGCTGCAAACACGTTGGCTATGTCGCGACTCAGTTCCTCCATGTCGTTGTCTATGAAACTGCGTGTGTGGGTCGATACGAAGATGCATTTATCCTCTGTCTCGATGCGACCTACGTTGTTCGATGTCTCCACCGTTCCCTTCATCGCTTCGCTCATCTTCACCACACCCTGTGGCGTCTGTTCCAGACAAGTCAGCAGGGCTTCCAGCGCCTCTGCG
>Ga0247610_10001341_pt1 | contig 30729 bp, 28 predicted proteins | sample 174DNAGHGhighgp2_FD_193483 | JGI IMG/M metagenome (GOLD analysis project Ga0247610, IMG submission 193483) | Sheep rumen microbial communities from Palmerston North, Manawatu-Wanganui, New Zealand - 1742 DNA GHGhigh gp2 | ecosystem: Host-associated > Mammals > Digestive system > Stomach > Rumen...
TGGAAGTATGAACCGCACTTCCCATCCACCAGTACGAATAGGTTCATACACTTTTTTTATAATCCGTTCTAGTTTCATAAACCTTTATGTATTTAATCAAATCATCAACATTATTGAAATATATGTCCCTTTCGTTTTTATATTTTACCAAATCATATATGTATTTATCACCGTGTACTTTTTTAAATTCTTCAATTAATTTCTCTTGTTTCTTTGATAATTTCCTAGCTTTATGCTCTATGGCACATTTTGGACATCCATGACCTTTAAATAAACTCATTGGAATTGGCTTCCATTCATGACCACAAACATTACATTTACATAAACTAGGTTTATTATTCCCATCATATACGAATTTAGAATAATCAATATCATTCTTATTATTTTTATGTACCTTTTCTAGAAATTCCTTTTGGGTAAATTTTTTAGGCATACTACTTAAAACAGTTTTAAATGGGGAGAGTATGTTACTCCTCCCCATTATACTATTTTATTCATCGCTTTCCTCTTCAGAGAACTCTACATCTGCTTCAGTTATTTCAGAAGAATTTCCTCTCTCAGCCAACTGTGTTGACAATTGTTTAAGTATATTTGAAATATTATTCTTCTTGTATTCATCTAGTCTTTCCTCAGAAACCATTCCATCTGGCACACAACAGAAAGTGCCCTCATATGTTAGTGAATATGGTTGGTCAAGTTGGTTCTTTGCAACCTTAATTTTTGTTATCAAACCATATGTATATTTTTCTCCCTTACTAGTTGCTTGCAGTTTCTTTGTTGCAGCAGTTAATGTTCCACCAAGCTGTATTGTAAGCCTACTTGCATAAAGTAGAGCATTTCCCCCTTTTAGCTTGATGCTAGGAGCCGCCATAGGCGAACTCATACTATCAAGCCAAATCTTGTTGATCGCAACAAATGTATTGGTGTATGGGTTTGATACTTTCTTTGATGATGGTATTCTGTTATTACATACAATATTAAATGCATCTTGAAGTGCTTTAGCATCCCACATTGAATTATTTCTATTGCTCATAAGTGAAGCATATGAAGGAATTGAACCTACTGAATCCCATATAAACAATATTGGTTGAACTATATCACCATCTCTTTGCATATCCAATATATCATTCATACACATTGCAACATCTTCAACACAAGGAAGTTCTCTTTTCTTGGAAATTCTTTTTCCTTGTGAATGGTCAAAATCGCCATATTTATCAGCTAATATTTCACTATCATAATATAGAAAATTCTCTCCATTATAATCTACTATTTGATTTTCAACTGTAGTTGTTATTTCTCCAGTTTCTGGGTCAATATGTTCAACTTCAACATCACCATATATTGGAGTTGCTTTAACTCCACAATTCATTGCAAATTGCCAAGAAAAGTTGTTTTCTGTCTCAAAAAGGACAATCAAATAACCTTTTCTTTGAGCTGATGCTATTAAACAATTCTTAAGAAGTGATTTTCCACTATTTGAATGACCGTATATCAAAGTAGTCACGCCTACTGGAATTCCAGGAAGTTTAGTTGCTTCTACGAATGCCTCTGGCATTGTTATAAAGTCTTGTGGCTTATCTGCTGATGATACTACCATATTGGTTTTTGTAACATTTAATCCTAATTTTGCTTTTAAAGCATTAATGTCAGGTCTCTTAAACTCCTTTTTCTTAATTGGTTGTTTCATAATTAAAACACTATTTTAAAAAAATTATTTTCCATAAAAAAAATTAAACTACATCTGTTAGTATTACGCAATAATATGCGTCTTCTTGTGGGACATGTATAATAACTTCATTCAAGAATGTATTACAATCAACTATACCTTCTTTTATTACGAATTGTGCATTTGGATTGGTATATCTATCTGCGTTATAATACCATTTGAATCGTAATGGTGTTCCCACTTTATATTCTCTCTTCAGTCTCATAGTGATATATGTCTCTTGTATTAACAAGGTATCTACGCCCAATTTCATTTTCTGAGATTATATAGAAATCACCTATATTCGGAAAATCTGTATCACAAGCATATGTTGTTGGCGCTGTTATGATTTCTCCATATTTAAAGACACCAAAAAAATTAAATTTAACAGCATCTCCTTTATAGAATTTCTTAAATCTTTTTACGTTCATAATTTTTTCTTAATTTTTCATCATCTTATCCCTTATCTTATTCTTCCAACATTTCCTACAGATTGCCTTATATTTATCGTTTCCACCAATCTCAACTTGTGAACCCTCAGTTACAATTACACCATCTTTATCAAATCTTGCATTGATTGATGTCTTCTTTTCTCCACAAGCACAAGATGACTTAATTTCTTCAATATCATCAGCAATCTCAAAAAGTCTCTTAGAACCTTCAAATAAATGAGATTGGAAGTCTGTTCTTAATCCAAAACACATAACGTTAACATCAAGGAAATCTACCACATCAGACAATTGGTCTACTTGGTCTGCCGTTAAGAACTGTGCCTCATCTACAATTACCCATTTAAGCATTTCAAGCTGTGACGCAAGAACATTCTTATACGCCTTAATTGCCTTATAAAGGTTAACATCCTTATCAACCATTATACACTTTCGCTTAAGTCCAGCCCTTGACTTAATGACACCTTGACCATCCCTAGTGTCTAGGGATGGCTTCAGTACCATTATTTGTATTCCATTTTCCTCTAAGTTAAATGCTGTTGAGAGAAGTTGTAGAGTCTTTCCACTATTCATTGACCCAAACTTAAAAAATAACTTCTTACTATCCATATTGATTTCAAAAACATTGCCTATTATTAGAATGGGAGGTCATCTCCCTCATCCTCATCTTTAACATCATTTCCATCGATAATATTCACACCACTTGATTCTGCTATGTCAGAGAAATCCTTTGTAGGCTCTGAAGCTGTTTCCTCTTCTTTCTCCTTTTCAGCTTCTTCCTTAATCTTATCTAACTCTTCCTTATCAATGTACTTATTTGCTTCTTTACTGAACATTGGAACTCCGCCCATTGCAATAATTTCCATATATTCATATGGTTTAACGGTATAAACTTCATTCCATTGTTTGCTATCATTAATCCATTTTTCTCCAAGTTCATAATTTTCTGAAAGTGGTGATGGAAAACCAGCATCAATGATTTGAATTGCTGTCTTATTATCAGATGTTCTTGTAAGGGTTACAACAAGGTCAAGACCATTATTAAGGTCAAAGATGCTATACTTATTTCCTTTCTTTGCTGCTGCTTCTGAACGAATCTTTGCAAGGTTCATAATCTTGTCATAAACTCCATCTTTCTTCTTTGAAGAGTTGAAGAGCCAGAACTTAACACCATCTTCCTCATGGTCACGTTCAATACAGCGCACAATCCACATTTCCTTAACACGATTAAGGAATTCAATATCACCGTACTTCTTCTTGGTTGGTTCATCCAATGACTTTGACTTAAGTTCCCTTGCCTTTGCTGATGTCTCACAGAAAGGACATCCATCACCCATAACAACACCATCTTTCTTGTTATGTGTTGGACATACAAAAGTCTTCCATCCACTAGATGAAACTTCCTTATTTACCTTTACGGTATGCATAAAAACTTTCTTGAAAGGACTACCACCTTCTGGGGAGAATGGTAACAGTCTAATTGTAAGTGTCTTTGAATCCTCGTTTGATGCTAATCTTGCTTGTAAATAATTCTTTGTGTCAAACTGAGTTTTCTTTTGAGGTTGTTTTTGTTCTTGTTCATACTGGTTTCTAACTGCGTCATCATCAATGTTGACACTAAAATTTTTGTTGTTCATAAATTGAAATGTTTAAAAAATTATTTTAGATGCATACCTAACGTATGCTTAAATTATATTGCAAAGATATAAAAAAAAAATGAAAAAAACAAATTCTGGAGGCCCTTTTTTCACATTGAACCACCAGAATTTCATATAATTAAACCTTGATTAAAACTTAAATAGCTTATCAAGCGTTTGAATGTCATCATCATTAATCTTGAAGAATGTGCTTGCAATGTCTTCTGCTGGGTTGTCAACATCATCATTGGTAATGGTATATTCTTGAGTTGTTGGCTCTGCATTATCAGAATATGCCTCATATCCACCTTCTTTAGCTTTCTGTGACCAATAATCAGTTGGTTTAACATTGAAAGGATAAGAATCCAATGAACGAAGATTCAACTTCTCAGTCTGGGTTGGATTTCTCTTTTCAAACTCTGATTTCAGTGCCTCAATTTCAGCATTATTGCTATCAACCTTCTGCAAGAGATTACTTATTGAGTCAATTAATGATGATATTCTGTTATCAACCTTTGAAATGTCTCTACCAATATTGTTCTGTTTAACATTAAGTTTATCCTCTGCCTTTGTTAAACCATCAATGTTGATTGTATCACCATTATCTTCTTCATCTTCATTAGCAAGTGGGTCTTCACCACCCATATCATCGCCCATTGGGTCAGCCATTGGGTCAGTGCCACCCATTGCATTAGGGTCTTGCGCCATTGGGTCTCCACCCATAGGCATTCCACCGTTAGGGTCTCCTCCTGCCATTGGGTCTTGTCCTCCCATTGCGTTAGGGCCTCCTCCCATTGCATTTGGGTCTTGAGGCATTCCACCTCCCATAGCATTAGGGTCTCCACCCATAGGTGCTCCACCACCCATTGGGTCTTGTCCACCCATAGCATTTGGGTCTTGGTCTTCTCCAGCTTCTTCTATATCATCTTCTGGAAACATCGTTGGTATATATGCCTCACTGAGACGCATAAAGTGTTTATGTGCCTCATACAAGTTATTTTCTTTAAGATACTTAACGTTAGTTGCCATTGGTATATTAATCGTTCAATAGTTCTTTATTGTCTTCAGTTAAAATTGTTTTTGAACTCTCAGTTCTTTCAATGAGTCCCTTATCCTTTTTTACTCTCTTCACTGGAGCTGTTGAAGGCTCTGTTCCACTCAACACACTCTGTGCCATTGCTATCTTTTCACTTGTTGTCATAACTTGTTTATTTTCAACTATATTATTTTCAACCTTCTTCTGAGGTTTCATGCTCTTTATTGGTTTAATTATAAATTTTCCCATACTCTATAAGTTTTGTTTCTTATAAATATCTCATTACTTGGAAAATAACGACTTTTCATCCAATTTAGTTAAATTTGAAATTGAAAGTTCTCCATTGGTGATGATTATGAGTTTATCTTTGTATTTATCCCAATCAACAACAAATTCATTATTTGGAACATCATTGGAATTCTTGTCATTCTCAATTAACTTATTCAATGCGTTAATTGAAAACAAACAACCATTCTTAACGTGCATAACAGTAGCATTATTCAAGTTCTTGATAAATTTCTCCTTGTCAAATGTCTTGAAAGTTACCAAATATTCACGTGGATTGGTATCTATTGAATAAACAAAAATTTTATCAAACTTCACCTTGAAGTCATTATTTAAATTTTCTATAAAAGATAAAATTTTGTTCTTCTTTACGAATGTTCCTATGATTATTCCATGTTCTGCCATTTTTCAGTTTTTTCCTTTAACTTGAGATAAAGTATGGTATTGCATACTTCTTATTTCCTAGCTGTTTTGATAACTTGAAGATTAATTTATTATTTTCCTCGATTATATTTCCTCCAAGTTCCTTAACCTTTTTCAGTACCTTTTCCTTTGGTACTTTACAATATTCCAAAATTGAGAGTGACAAACCCAAGATGTTTCCCTCGTGCGGAATATATAATATATTATTATTTAAATAAATATTTTTATTTTTTATTATATTAAATAATTTCTTTATTTTATTATATTTTAATTTAAATATATTAATATTATTATATATTATATTATTTAATATATTATTATATATATAATTATAGAAAATTTTCAAATCTTCTTCAAAGTCTGCTCTTGACTCTGATTTGCTGAACGTCCAAAATACATTTTCATCAAGCTGTTTATCCAAGATTGATTTATATCTTGGGTCTTTTTTTGCATTTTTCCAACCAACAATAAGAATTGGTTTTGTGACATCTGCCAATGAAATATCATCAACTTGAGCCACAAAACCATCCACATTTTTAATCATTTTATCACTAACAATATACCCTAAAATCATAACAATATCTTTAAATTTTTGCAAAGATATATAAAAAATTGTTAAAAAACAAATTATTGTTTGCCTTTTCCACAATATCTCCAAACACTAAAATCACCATTTGCATTTCTATGACACCAGTTTTCAGATTTGTAATCAGAGTACCATCCATCTCCACAGAATATATGAATATGACCGTGTTTATGGAAATCTTTTCCAACATAATATGGCTCAAATACTGTTATATCACCAATACAAGGTGTGCCATAATCTGTACCACTATGACCATGATGCTCTCCCTTAAAGATGCACTTAAACCCATTTTTAATCAAAAAGTCTTTTGCTTGATAAGCTGATGCAGTATTTGGGCGTTTAAACCCACCAGCAACTAACCCATCTTTAACAAATGCCCAACAATTACCACATCCATATTGTTTTCCACACTTGCTTAAATTGGATTTCATAGTACTAACAGTATTAGAAACATTCCAATCACCAATTTTACCATCTTTTAGTCCACATTGTACATTATCTACAACCATCCCACCGCCATTCATCAATGTATTACAATCCTTAACTTCAATCTCCTTGAATAAATCCATATTATCAAATTGTGGTATTTCATTACTCTTATTACCCTTATATTTCTTATGAATTGACTTTAAGAATGACTTGTTAATGCTTGAAGAATCTATTTGGAAATGAGGTGGGTTATTTCTTTCTGATTCTCTGCAAATATAAACCCTTCTATTCTCTTGGCCTACCTTTTCCTTTACGATAACTTCAAGATAATATGGTTTTCCAAGATAGTCAGAATCGTTACTCTTTAAGACCCAAGAAAGTCTCTGAACATATTCGTAATAACCATTTAAGATAATATCAAATACCAAATCAAGTCTGTTAGTTCCATCAATTATAAGTCTCTCACTACTACTAGCCTTATTCTTGTTTAACTTTGCACTGACATTGGTAGAATCCAATGACTTCTGAACTGCTCTCAAGAACTTATCGTTAATATCACTACCATTTGGTTTGACTTCTTCTTTTTTCTCAGATGGTTTTTGATAATTATCAAAATATTTTTTAGCGTGAGACTTTCTCGTTGCATCATCTGCTTCAGCTTCTCCTGGTCGCTCGAAGAACTTTCTAACTATATAAGCTGCATCTTCTGGTGTTGCGGCATTATTTAATTGAGTTCTATGACTTTTTGCCACTGATTCATTGCTCCATTCATAATCAATATACTCCATTTGTTGATGTAACGTTGGTAATTGACCATATTTTTCAATTAATAATTTTTTCCTTGCCCCAAGCCATTGACACAAACCAAATGCACCAATTCCATTTGTTACATGTAACCTCCAAGTGCTTTCTTTATAGATATTACCACATATACCAGCTGCTGCTGCTTTTGTAAACCCAAATTCATCTATTAATATTGACATAGCCTTATTAGCATTTTCTATCTCGTCTTTGCTAAGTGTTGCATCATCATCAGAATTCAATGGATAAACCTTATATGGGCAGTCATTATCAATATCAGCAAGTCTATTCCTATCGCTTATCAAAGGTGAAGAACTTGGTGTTGAATCATCCATAAAGTCATCTGTAAAGATTTCTTCAACCATTTTTGTTGCAACATTTGCCATTCTTGCTCCCTTAAATGTTGTTGTCATGTTGCCTTGTGTTATGCTATGAGTAACTGAAATAATCATATAAGAGCCTTTAAACAATGGTATATTTGTTAATACAAAGTACATCAATGGCTGTACCCAAGCACATCCCATCATCTCTACCGTGCAAGTATATGATTGTGTGGCATAGATGTCATAGATGTCTTGTGCAACAACTCCTTGAGCTTTTCCATCTCTACTACCCCTCAATATTGAATCCCTAGCAATAAGGGTTTGTTGTGTTGCAATTGGACTCTTTGTGTCCACATTAACCTTCTTGAAATAGCTTTGATATTGTTTTCCATAGCTAACGCCAAAAGCTGGAATTCTATACCACCCCTTTTCATCACTTCTAGACCTAATTGCCAATGGTGTTTCAAACTCATTATTAAGCATAAAAGAGTCATCATTATATTCACCATTATCACTGTTTAGATACTTTGAAGGAGAATATGGATATACCACGACAAAATCTGGATGTTTATTAGCCTTTTCCATCTTGTTATATGGAATTGGATTAAACATCATATTCATTGAATCCTTATTAGTTAAGTCTTGGAAATTCTGCAATGGTATGAACATACACTTATTATCGCCATAAATCTTGGTCATAAATCCAATAACCATATCATTGACGTTTTTTGATGACAATAAGTCTTCAATATACCTACTTATTCCAAGAGGATTAACTAATAATTTATCTCCAATTTTATTATAATACGAATCAATGAAATGGAATAAATGTCCTCCATTTCTGTTGCTGCGTATATTCCTTTCCTTTTCTTCATCAAAGAATGTCTCAAACATCCATTCTTCCCTAGTTGTAGATGGAATCCACTTATCATAAGTCAATTTAAGATATGTGTACAAAGCTTGCTTCATGTCATCAGTAATCTTCTTTGGCTCTGCTGCCAATTTTACACCATCCCCACCACTACTTATAGGATTTGAATAAAGTTCCTTGAGCTTGGTAAGGAATCCTTCTAAATATGATTCCGCATTGCTTTGAACAAAAGTTAAACCACTAGATGTGATGTTCTTAAAGTGATTTACACTAGCCTTTGTAATTAATACTGGCATCATCAACTTATCAGCCAATCCCTTACTGAAATCACTGTCTTCTCTGAATAATGCTCTAGTGATGGTATCACCTATCTTATAAGTTGCAACAGTATTCTTAAACCCACTTTTTTCAGTTGGGAATAAATTATCAATAATACTTGAACTATAACTTGATACCCAATTCTTGAAATAACGCATAAATACTATCTTAGTAGTGTCATTCATCTTATTAAGATAGCTACTTTTATTTCTACAGAAAATGTTATTAAATGAATTGGTTAATACAATTTTTTGTAATATTTTTTCATCACCACTATTAACAATAAGTTGGATATTATTTAAACTACATAATGCTGCTCCAATTTGCAATACGGCAAGTCTTGGAAGGTATGTAAATGTTCTATTAGAGTCAATGACTTTTGACACTGCATTATAATCTATAGCATCCAAACTCATTAAGAAGAATGCCATTTTCTTCTCTAAATCATCACCATAAATCCAATTTTCCTTGCATTTATCTATTTCTGCTTGATAATCTTCAACAAAGAAACTAGAGTTTATATCTTGCTTATAAAGTGCATTTTTATCTTCTCCTCCCTTAGTATCTTTATAGAAACCACGACACTCAGTAAAGAACCAAGATGTTATGTTACCATTTTCAACCTCATCAACAAATGTATCCAATTTTGATGAATCAAATGCATAGTTTTCACTATGACTTTCATTTTGGTTAACTACCTTTGTATTCTCATTGAAATAAATTGGTAAATCTTGTGTATTAGCCTCTATTGAAATACTAGAGATTGAAGCCTTATTAGTGGTTATACCAAGTTTTGGTTTAAATACACCAGTACTGTTTACAAACTCCTTATATTCCTCTTTATTGAATGTTAGTTCTTCATTAAGTGACTGATATATCTTATCATAATCTTCATTAGAATATGAAGAAGATTTATTAACCATATTGAGAACTTTCTTATAGTCATCAGAAATATAAACTGCACCAAAACAACTTTCATTTTCTGATTTAAGCAGTTGTTCAACCAAAGAACCAACATCAATTTTACTTACAAAAATGTCATTATTATTCTTATCTACTGAACTGCTCCATCTACTGAATATAGTCAATTCTTTATCCAAGTTAGAATAAGACATATCTTGTATCGGATAAAGTCTAGTTTTATATTCCTCAGTTGTCTTAAACGTTTGTGTTTCATAACGTGTCAGCCACATTGTATTGCTGAATAAATTCTTTTCATTCTTTCCATTTTTCCAAGGAATTTCTTCATATCCACCAATACCATTTCCATTAAGGACGCAATCAAGAATAGCTTTAGGAGTTATAGTGCCTTCTCCGCCACCAACCCCAAGCATTTCCAACATTGTCTTATTAGTAATTTTTACCGTATCATAGAAGTTTTCAGCCTCAAGTCTACCCAATGCATTTAAGAAATCTGAATTACCAAATGACCAAATATCTTTAAATCCTTTCTTAAAGTTGTTTATTGATAAAATCATAAACATACGCATCATTACTTTACCAGCAAATGCATTTGGATTATTGGCAATATCAGTATCTGTTCCATAAGGACTTTTTGTCAAGAAAAAGTCAAAAGATGTTAATGGGTGTCTGAATATGAGGTTAACGTCATCTTCATTATTTTGGTTATCACTTGCTTCTTCTTTTTTTCTTTCATCTTCTAGTGCATCTATAACAGCCATTCCATTGAATAAACCATTAACCATATCTGTTTCAACAAATCTATTTGCATCGTTGAATTCTCCAACCCATACTTCAGTTTTCTTTGTTAATCCATCATCACCAGTTTCTTCTCTAGTTATCCTAGGGAATGGTGGTAGGTATTGGCTATCCTTTGGTACATCAGAGGCAATTCCATCACTACCAACTGTTACGCCCATGCCACTAGCTGTTCTTTCTTTGCACATATCTTGAACCTTGAAAAGCATCATGATATATGTCTCAACATGTGCCATTAATATCTTTGTGAAGTTCTCAACTGATGGATACCAATTCATCTTGTTTATCATCAGTCTATTGTGTTCTTTCCTTCTCTTTGCCTCTTCTTTTTCTTCTACACTCTTACTTTTATCAGCAGTTAAATAAGCAATTCTTCTCCTAATGTCACTATAATCCACATCAATTATAAAGGCACTAGTATATTGGTTCACACCGTCACCGTAAATTGTTGACAATGTGAAATCAGTGTATTCTTTTCTCTTTTGTATTAAAACTTCAGTTGTGGCACTTTCACTATCTTTCTTGGAAACTTGATTATAGAATAATCTATTTACTATCTCTGTTTTGTTTCCTTCAAAATCACGATGGAATCCACCAAATTCTATCTTTCTATCATTTCTGTTTACATAACAGTCTTTAAATACCTTAACCTTTGTGTATTTAGAAAAATCTTTACTAATATTTTCTAAATTCTTATAACTTATACCACTTTTGTTAAACTCTTCTATTGTAGAATATAAATCATTATTTTGATTCTTTAATATTTCAGAACTTTGTTCGTAAACATTACTTAGATTTTCATCACTATTATGCTCATTTGTTAAAACTAATATCCTATACCATTCATCATTACCATTAATGCTATCCTTAAAATCAAAAACATATCTTTTTCCATATTTTTGCTTTAGCATTTCAAAAATGCTAGAATACCATAGTTGATACTTCTGCTGGATAGATTCTAGTTTCTTAATTTCCTCACTATGTGTTTTCTCTTCCTCAGTTAATGTTGTACTTAATGATTCACTTTCTGATTCTTTAAGCAGTTTATTTAGATGACTATGCATTTCATACAACGTAGGCATAGTCATTTTCTTGCCATTCTTGTCATATATAAAGAATCTGTCTTGTAGGTTTTCTTCCCAATACTTCTTACCCTCAAAGTCTGAGTACGGTGCAGCAAGAACAGCATCAAATGATATGTCAGTTAAGAATGAATAAGCATATCCTATGAACTTTGTATCCACGTCATAATCACCAGTTTCTGAATTGAAGTTGGTTTGGAAACCATCACAAACCATTTCATAGGCTACTGGCTTACCATAAAACCCCTTTATATAAATTGTAAATTTAGGCAATGGTAACTTAAAGAAACATTGGAAGAATGATTGCGCAACGTTATCTTTGCTCAATCCCTTTATTCCATCGTATAAATTGCTTCGACTTAATTCAGTTGGTTGGAACAAAGATAAGCCTCTAACGTCAGTAAACTTAATTTGAATGACTGGAACACAACTCTTCTGGTAACTTATATTAACAGATTTGATACCAATCATTTCAGTTGTTCCATAGTCAATTAAATCACCAACATACATATCTGCATAATATGTGGTAAGGTTTTGAGGCTGATGTTCACCAAGACGTGCTGTACGAGTGGTATCAGATATTTTATATCCTCCCATCTTAGTACCGCCCATGAAGCTAACCATATCTTTCTTGTCGTTGCTCCATTGAAGTATTAAGACATCCTTCTGTCCCAATACGTCTCTAGAACTAACCTCTACCTCTAGATTCAAGGCAATACAATAATCCTCCAATCTAGGTGCTCTTTCATATTCATCTAGCACACGCCATTCATCAGATGAGTCCAATAAACCCATCTGAACATTTGGTTCTACATAGTTAACTGTTGAATGTGCTGGCATCTTTAATCTTTAGTTTAAGCCGTATAATTTTATATATTTTTTCAATTCTTCATCATATCTTTGAATTGCTGATTCTAATGGATATGGTATTCTCAATCTTGAGTTATTGGTAATCTTGTATTCCAATGAACCACAACTAGGATTGGCTTGTAAGATAAGCCAACCATAATTAGGGTCATTATAATACTGATAAGACAAAAGGTCTAGTCTTGTCTTACCCATCTCATAAGTAGCATATGCATCTGTACTACTTATTGGTATTTTAATGAATGGGACTTTCTTATAAGCCCCATCCACTATAAATGATTTGTATCTGTTATAACTCATATCGTTTTCAATTAAAATTCTTCAGCATATCCCTTTTCTCCAATTCTTTTTCTATTCAATCTATTACCAACATAATCATTTGGGTAGTTATATCCCTTGAATTTGGTTTCCTTTCCACTTCCATTTGAATCATATTCAACCATTTCAGCACGGTTATCATAAACACTAGTATTTGCATAATAGTTGAATGAAACAGCATTCTGAAGACGTGAAATAGGTCCAGCCAAATCACTACCACCCAAGAACGTAAATCCAATAGTAATGTTAGCAAACATTGGCATCATTCCAATTCCCTCTGGATTCATATCCCATTGAGCATTTTCATATTGAATACTTAAAGATGAAATAATAATCTTTGTGTTATAAAAATCTCCAAGCCTTAATACGCATACTGGAGGTCTACCAAATGCCAAGTTATAGGCTGTTGTGGCAACCCCACCATCAGAGTTTCCAACTGTTGAACCTTGCCTTGTACATTGATGCAAGAATGTCAATCTAGCATTAAATCCTTCTGGTGATATTGAATGGAACGCTGGGTCAAAATACTTAATCTTATCAGTTATTAAATGATGCAAGAATGGTTCTTCCTCAGTTAGCACCTTAAAGAATTCACCCTCATTGTCATATCTCTTAACAACACCTTGTTTGAAACTATCATCTTGTAAATAAGAATTATCATATGCTTCCCAATCATCCTTATTTGAATAATTCTTTCCAGTTATTCGTTCAATGTCTTTCATTGATAAACCAGCAAACTTACCTTTTAACCCTAATTCTGGATGAGCTGCTAATACCACTTTACCTTCTGGAGTGTTATGTAACCATTCATACGCAGTTAGTATATTATTCTTTGACGTTTCCTTATTTGGAATATCTGTCTTAACAGTTGTAATTGGCTTATTATCAGTACCCGTCATTGTAGATATAGTTTCATCACTTTCCACCATTCTTACCTTTGTTGCTTCAGTGTCTATTGCATTTTGTACAACTGTCTCATCATATTCGATAATAACTGCGGCACTTCTCCATAGTTTCACAAGTGAATCATCAACGTCACCAATGTTAGTTTGTGGCGAATCAGTTTGTACTTTAACCTCTGGTTCTCCAAACTTAAACTTATCCTTTTGAATAACATTGTCATTAATCCAATTTCTAAGAGTTAATGCTCTGTTTTTGGCAAGGTCATTATTTGAATTCTTTGTACCTTGTTTTGAAGCGTGACCATTAAACGTCAATTTAACATTGGAATATTTATCACTTTCCCCTCCCAATATTTCTCTTATAAGGTCAACATTTTCTTTATTGATACTTTCAATTACGGTATTATCACCCTCCAAGGCAACAAACAAATCACTAAAACTTACTAGTCTGTTTTTATCGTCATCATTTCTAGGCACACCAAAAAATTCCTCAATTTTGCTGTGTTTTCTTATCTCATCATAGCCACTTGAATTTAAACCAAATGAACGTCCATCTATATAAGAATTAGGATTATCGAAATCTTGATTTTCGTATGCCTTATCAACTCTATAATAATAACGTTTACGATACCAAAGATGTCTAGGTCCAGTTAAATTTTCCCCATATGCATTACTCAACGACATTGCCTCAGAACCAACAATCTTTGCAAGGTCATATGTGTTATTTCTGTAGTTAAGGGTTAATTTTGAACCATTAGGGGTAGTTAGATATTGAGCTTTCCTTTGCTTACTTGTTAAATCAGCATATGTCAATTTAATAATTTCATGATTTGGCTGTAAATTATCATTTACATTTGAAATACCAACAATACTACTCATTTCATAACCGCCTACAGAAACCCCATCTCCACCGACAGGTGTATTGACAAATGTTGGAATGTCATCAGCCATCTTTGTTGATGGATTAACATATTTCTGTGTTCCCACACCATTCATTAAGTACCATATTGGGTCTACCTTTCCATTTCTATCATCTTTACCACTATAGTTATTTGGATAGTACAATACTGCTACAATTTTCTTTGTTTCCTTGTTGTTAACGTCTGTTGGCGGTATTTTATTTGTTGGTTCTTCCTCTGGTTCTTTCCCCTTAATTGGTTCTGTATTATTAACTCTATACAGTTGTGGCTTTGCTGAGAGAATGTCACATCCAGCAAAGAAACGCAATAATGTATTCTCTTGGTTATTAATATTATCAACACCACCACTATTTCCTTCAGCAAGGGTAATACCTTGGTTCTTTCCATTCTTATCACGTCCAGTCCAATAATCAAGAATTGATGGATGGTCGATTAATAATGTAAATGTTAAAGTACCCTTTCTTTCAGTATTGGTATATGTATATACATTTTCACCCCTTCCAATAAACTTGTTTGAATTCCAATCAACACTTACATCCTCATTAAAGGTTAAATTATAAGGTGGAAACCACATGATACGTCCACCAAGAGGTCCTTTTTGTTCTGGCGACAATCCATATTGGTCATATTCGCTCTTAATGGATTTTTCATCCCTCCAAGCAAGATTCTCCAATGAGAACATGCACTTCTTTGTGGATATGATTCCTTTCTGATAATCATTGTCCTTTCCTTCAAAATAGTCCTTAATCTTGGCAGTAGGTGCAATGTTTACAGTGCCATTGCTATAGTTTAATACACCATAATCATCAAGACGTTTGCTACCACCATCAAACTTAGAATTTCCATCACCAACCTCTGATGTTCTGAAACCAACTGTTTTATAATTACCAGTTCTTTCATATGATTCCATCAAATCTTGGCTACCAACTCCATCCTCACCAAGAATTGGCCTTATCTGTCTCTTTATCTGGTTATATTGATGATGATAAGTCCATACTCTACAATAAGGATTATCATAACCATTTTCAGTTGATGGAGTCATTTTTAAAAGGTTTCTACCATGAGATTGACCATATTTGTTTGTATTGGCAGTTTGCGTTGGGTCATCTTGATTCTTTGAATCTTGTGCATTTGTATGGAATCTTGCAACAAGAGTTTGATATATTCCCTTATTGAAATTGGCATTTGTTTTTCCAATTAAATCACAAGTTGTAATATTAGGACTGAAACTTTCTATTGAACTGTGTGCAGTTCCTGGATTAGCATTTTCCAAGTCACTTCCCCTAAGTTCTGCACTATTACTAATCTGTTTATTAGTCTTAAAAGTATCATTAGACTCAGAATAGTGTATTGTTGTGTTATTGTTTGCAGTGGTTAATGTTTTTAAATTTGAAACCCACCCACCAAGATAGTCCATTGGGTCTTCATATGGGTTTGCAAACTTAACTGTAGGTACTTCCTTATAGAAGGTAAACTTATTACAAAAGTCAAAGTTCTTACTAGGTATATCCATACCTTGCATATAGTTTCTTCTAACGTGGTCATATATGAAGGCATAGTTTTTACCCAATAAGGATACTGGTTCACGACCCAACATTTGGACAATGAACATAATATCCTCATATGAGTTATTCATACCAATTGTTCTTGATATGAAGTCACTATTGGCTAATACATCTTCCACAGCATTACCAATGGATTGTGTAATATTTTTTAATGATAAATCTTTAACCGTTGCCATGTTCTATAAAAAATAAACTTCTAAGTTTCCAATCAAATGATTACCAAACAGAATATGATGAAGGATGATTTAAGAATGTACCTCTATCATTCATAACTCTACCACCATTCATATCTTCATTGATTGAATTCTTAATCAATTCTTTTAAGTTATTAATAAATTGCCTATCACTAAGTAATGAATTTACATCAACATTCTTTGAATTGTTGCCGCCATCAAGCTTAATGGTTCCAGTTAAGTTAATGTTGAAATCCTTAACTGTAATCTGATTGCCATTTACATTTGATGTCTCACTCCTATTTGGAACATAAATATATTCCTTGTTTGCACCATATTCCTTTGCTCTAACATCATTTCTGTTAACCAATATACTTGTTACCATTGCTGGCAAGTTGTTTATTGCAGCAAATAAGTTTGCTTGTTGCTGTTTATTCAACACCATTTCGCCACTGTTCAAACCAGTTAAAACCTTATCACCACCGTATGAAGTTCCACCAACAATACCACCATTTGCATGAGCTTCTATTGATGCCTTTGGAGATGCACCAACAATACCACCATTTGCGTGTTTTTCCTTTCCACCACCGAATAAAGAACCTACCCAATCAGCAGCAGCACCAATACCTTTAGTAATAGACCAATCTTGGCCAAACAATTTGCCAATTCCCTTAACTAATAAACCAATTGGATTATAATCAATAAGAAATTTAATACCTTGTCCAATGATATTTCCAATACTTTTAAATCCTTCCCATATGAGTGAGAATGTTTTCTTTATTCCATTAACAAATGGGTCCCAATATTTGCCAATAAATTCGCCAACGAATTTTCCAATTAAAGGTCCTAATACCATTCCAATTGGGCCAAAGAACGCACCAACAATAGAGCCAACAGCAGTTCCAGCTGCGCCCCCTATTTCAGAATTTCGATTAATTCTAGCTTCATCAAGTGCTTTGGCTTTTTCAGCTTGGGACATATTAGAGTTATTAATCTCATCTACAGTGCTATTATAATTACTAATTGCTCCAAATCCTTCAATGGCACCAGCTGCAACACCCATACCCATTCCGAATTTGTTCATCATTCCCATATTAGACCAACCATTCTTAATAGAACCTCCTAATCTGCCAAAACCTCTACCTATAGCCTTAATTCCTCTAACTGGAGCGCCCATAGCATTATAGAACTTGGCTGCATTTGTTGTGCTACTATTTGCACCTCCAGCAAATCTTCCTGGTGTTCCAGTAATTTTTCTTCTCCATTGATTAGCGCCAGCAGACCATTCTGGAGCTTTAAAAGCATCTTTAATAGACGTAAAGAAGCCATTTCCAGCGTTTCTTGATTGTTTAAAACCATCACCAACATATCTAAAAAAAGATTTGGTATTTGTATAAGAGCCTTTTATGCTATTTCCAATCCCTTTCACTAACGAATTAATTCCTTTAAAAGAACTAGAAATCGCACCACTAGCAGTCACACCTTTTCCACCTAATTTACCCATCAAGTTTCCAATACCCCATTTTGCTAAAAGGTATCCACCGAAGCCGAGTAAAATTTTATATAGTCCACCATCAGCAAACCAATGGTAAGTGTTGGTTATAATTCCAAGGATTGAATCAGCAGCACTTTTAATTTTATCACCATTTCCATTAATCCAATGCATTGCTTTTCCAATGACTTGTCCAGTATCTTTACCCCATTGTTCAGCATAGTCTTGCAAATATTCACCTAGTTTTTGTATATTATTACCAATATCTGGTAAATACCCATCAATACCCTTTGCAAATGCCGCAGCAACAGATGATGCTGCACCAGTTATTTTATCATCAATTGAAATAAGAGATTTGGCTTGCTCTTCTAGGATGTCTCTGTCAGACATTCCTTCGAACTGCATCATATTCTTTAAATCATCTGGAGTTAATTGATTTATATTTTTTCCATTAATTTCTAGGTCATTACCATTGTTTGTAACTTGACCATTGTTAATGATAAAATTCTTTTGTTCTTCACTTAAACCAAGTGCATTTAATTGTCCACCAAATTTATTTTCCTTATATTCAACTTCAGCACGTTTCTTCGCCATTTTTGAGGCTTCATCAACGCTAATACCCATTGCCTTTGCAATTTCCCTAATGAACATCATGTTTCCACCATTGATGTTTGCAATACCTTTGTTCTTATCGAACGTTGCATAGCTTGCCAATGAGTCTGACATTCTCTTTGCAAAAGCTTCTGGGTCGTAGTTTGCCTCATAAGCCATTGTGAGTGGATTTCCAGCCATTGTACCAACGCTACCACCAAGCATTTGCAATTGTGCAGCATTTTCAATTGCCTTATCCAAATCCATGAATTGTCCAGCAGCAGATTCAACTGAAGACATATTAATGCCAAGTTTTTCAGACATTGCTGCCATTCTTGTAAGACCATCAATACCATTTCTGAATGATAATCTATTTGCCATTGAAAGGTTTTGAGCAACCTTATCTGTAAGTTTCTTTGCATTAAGTCCTTGTTTTGAAGCGGTAGCATAAACTTTGGCAATAGCACCTTGAACGGTATCGATTTGACCACCCATACCATTCATTATCTCCTCAGTGAACTTGCTTGCGCTCTGAGCACCTACTAACTTGTTAATCTGTACAAATCCTTCAGCTTGGGCATCATTAAGTAGAAGCTGCTTTCCAGTAGCCTCTGTAATACCCCTCTGAACTTGCATGATGGCTTCAGCAGAAACACCATACTTATTGGCTAAAACTTGCGTTCTCTCAATAAGTACGTTCGTATATGCTTGTGCTTGCTTGGCTGATAAACCAACATCACGAGCAAATGCAATACCCTCCTTATGGAATTGTATTGCAGCCTTGAAACCTTCTTGCATTGTGCTAGAAACAAGACCTAGTGCAGCATTTATAGGTCCTCCAATTAAACCAGCTATAGTAGCTAATAAATTCATATATTATATTCTTATAATTTTAGTAATAAATATGGTGGTTTATAGTTTTTTAACAGATATATTTTGGTTATTTCGAATTTATTTGGTATATTTGCAAAAAAGTAAGGAAAAAAATATGAAAGCAGACGAATTAAATATTCTGATTGAATTTCAAAATTGCAATCACAATTATTTTAATGATGAGTTACCTTTTCCAAATGCGGTTATAAGGCATTCATACAGAACATTTGGTTATTTCCGTTGTGAATTGGATAAAAATAACAACATTCTCAATCCAACAATTGAAATGAGTGATAATTATGAATATACTGAGGCTCAGTTTAGAGATATTTTGATACATGAAATGATTCATTATTATCTTGTTTTCACAAAAAAAGACATCAAATGCCGACATGGAAAAGAGTTCAAACGGATGGCAGAAGACTTCAATATCAGATATGGATTAAATATTACACCAAAGATTGATGTCGAGCCATATAAAATAAGAAAGGGAAAATCTAAGTTTATGTTTAAACTTTGCACATTCTTTTGATATTTATATTGAAAGAATGTTTTTTTTTTATTATGGTAAATATAAAGAGAATTATACGAGAAGAAATAGATAGGTTTTTGATGGCTGAAGCAATTGATTTTAGAATCTTAAACCAATTGGGGCAACAGTTAAATAATGCGTTAGCCCCCATTAATTCAGCAAGGAATGACTCATCTTATGGTCAAGAATTAATACAGTACTTTAATAACTTTATTACTTATTGCGTTCAGATAATTGCTGCAATTAGAAGGTGCAATCAAGCCCAAACATTGAATGAGGTTAATTGGGGAGGCTTGAGCAATTATGGTATAAACCTTCCAGGACATCTTGGGGGAAATCTATGGAATGACGCAAAAAGAGGGTTCTATGGAACTAGAAACTGGGTGATTGATAAACAGAATAAAAGAAATGGACAAGGTGCAAATACCAATACGAATATAAATCCAAACACAGTACCATCTGTTAAATTATCAGTTTTGTTAAATCAAATTTCCCAAAAACAACAAGAATACGGAAATTATAACGCCCAATTTGGAATTGCAACCAAAAATCCACAATTGGATATGCAATTTCATCAAATATTAGATAACGGTGGTATAATTCCACAAATAGCTAATGAATATCAAAGACAATTGGGGAATAACCAAAATAACAACAATCAACAAACACCATAGTTATGGATACATTTAAAACAAAGACGATACCGTCTAGTGGAGGCTCAGTATCAATTAATTATAATTTGGAAACCTTTGGTAATAGTGGAGGTACTGTAACATGGCACAAAAATGGGTGTAATAACTTTACACTGACGCAATCTGGAAACACTAAGGGAACTGTTACAGTAAGTGCTAACGCAATAACAGCAGCTTCAGCATCATGTTCAACATACATATATCCAACCATCAATGGTATTGAATGCGAAGGAATTAAAGTTAAGATTGAACAAAACTATTTTGACCCATCAACCCCAAAGAAAAAGGAATGTAATTGCAAGAATGGATTTAAATTGAAGAGTGTTGAACTAGCAAAAGAATGTTCTTGCAGTGGAAATTCATTCCATATCAACAAGATTTACATTTCAGACGAGTGTACTTGTGGTAATGGTTTTGAGATTAAAAACATATACGTTGCAGATTCATGCTCTTGCGAAAGTCGTGGCTTAAGCATTGAAAACATATATGTAACAGATAGATGTAGTTGTAATACTTGTCTTAGTATTGAAAACATAATAGTGACTCCAAAGCTTAAACGTTCTGAAATGGAAGAAGTGGTAAATCCTTTTGAAGATATTGACGATATAATTGAAAATAGAGAAGAATATATCGATTATGACGAAAAACGCACAAGAAGTTAATTCCTTGTGCGTTTCTTGTTTTAAAGACCCATTTCCTCTGCAATGTCATTTCCATCAAGACCTTGACTCATGCTTGTATATCTTGAAATGTCACTGCTTGAGGAACTTGAGTTATCCCCATTCATTGCAGCATTCCTTGCCTCCATATATTCATTATACTTATGAATGTAATACTTTCTCTCCATAATTGGCATATTCTGCAATACATCAAATGGTATCTTCACATACATATGACAAGCGAATAACTCATCCTTAAGGTTTTTCTCATACATCGGAGATATTGAGGAAAACAGTATCGTCCCAGTTAAGAAAGGTCTTAAATGAGCCACCTCCAAGACTCTCTGGACGTTCTACCTCAATGTCAAAGTTAATTCCTGGACTGTTATCATTAATGTATTTTCTCAGCATTAATGAATCCCTTGCTGGCATTTGATTAATATACTTTCTAATAAATTCCCTATCAGTATTTCCATTAACTGCCATAATCTGCAATTGCATGTTATTGGTCATGATTCTTGTGAACTCAGAATTATTAGCTTCCTTAAGCTTCTTTGACCAGTTCTCCATTGTCTTGATTGCCATGCGTATTGTCTTCTTGTCGTTTTCACTGATGTATTTATCATTCATCAATGCAGCAGTCAATGTTTCTCTTTCTCTATCAAGCATTGCAGCCTTTGTTCCATAACCTTCAAGCTCAGTTACTTGCTTAAGCTGTCTCTCTTGTTTTCTTGTTAAGTATCTGAACTTAATGGTATCCTTTCTAATTGGGGTCACAAAGTCAAACCAACCATTTTCATCACCCTTCAATGCAAAATCCTTTGGTTTAAGTTTTGAAAGGTCAACGGTTGTTTCAATCTGCTCACCAGTGTCTGGGTCATTAACCACAATTGGAAAATCTGGGCCATAGCTCGTAGCTCTCAAGAACAACGTGATTGCGTCAGCATCACCACTTACAAGGTCTTCAACATTAATATCGCTGTTAACAATCTTATTCTTAAGCAAATAATCTATTACAAGGCCATCCTTATACAAGTTTGGAGATGTGATGATATTTTCATCGTAAGCTGTTAAATAAGCCACTGGAACTCTATCCACCTTGCTTCTATAGCATTCTCCATTACTTGGCAACTGAATAACATCATATTGGAGATTTGAATCAACATTATTGAAAGCAGTATCACTTGCAATTGTTGTCTCACTTGGAATCAAGTTATCATTTGATTCAGCAAGTTCAATATCATCTGCTGCCTTTGAAACTTCCTCAAGTTCCTTATTACTTTTTTCAGTTTCTTGCAATATGTCAAATATGGACATATCAGTATCACCAAACAAGGATTCTTGCTTGATTTCCTTCTTCTTGTTTGTTGCAAGACTCGTTGTCTTTGCTACGGTAGGTGCTGCTTCAGCATTAAGGGTCTTGATGTGGTCAATAACCTCTTGCTGGGCTCTCTCAATCTGTTGGACTGAAACTTTATTGCCTCTATCTGCTGCCTCCTTCTTGGATTTCTCCAACATCTCATTGTTTGCAAGCAACATCTTAATCTCTTGTTCTTGCTCTTCCGTAAGTTTCTTTTTAGCCATAACTTATATTTCTTCCCATTTTTTATTTTCTGAATTAAAACGCATTCTCTGAATATCAACAATACAATTGCTTGGTACATTATCATATGTCCAATATGCTATTCCACTAGCTGTCATAATTTATATTTTGTCAATTAACGTCATTTTCTCAATAAACAATACGAATGCACCATCACTTGCAACATCCATAATTCTACAGTCAACAAACACTGCACATACATCTTCATTTGCATTATTCTTAAACTGCAATTTTAAGTTTCTCTTTGGCTCTTTTGCCAAAACCCAATCCTCACCAAGTTTTTCGCCATACTTGTTAATCTTATTGTGTTCTCTAACCCAGAGAGATAACTCAGATTCAAACTCCTCCTCAGACGTGTCCATATCAAATGATACAATCTCCAAGAACTGTTTCTGCTTCGCAAACTTCTCAATTAAGCCATCAACAGTCTCTTCTTGACCTCCAACATCATACAGCTTACCATTACAAGGCGAATAAGCCACTTTCTCTTCGTTCTGAGACGTTTTCTGACCAAACTTGTATACTTTACCATCCGTACCCTCAAAAAGCCCTCTAGAGCCATTTTTGAAGTCCATCATGGAATTATATACAATATCCTTGTTCTTATTGTACTCATCTGACATTGCCTTTGCATATTCCTCTTCATTGTAATACGCATTGTCAACATCAAATGCCCCATCATTGTAATCATAGTACGGTAAATATAACGTAACTTCCATTGTTATAATTTTTTTATGAATAAATATTAAGAATTTGTTTTTATAATACCATTAATACCGTTCTGTATATAAGTTATTACATCTTCTACGTCTTTCTCAGTAAGATTATTAAAATGCATCTTATAAATATCATCCATATATGTTTTGACATTATCCATAAAACGGTATGTCTGCTTCCAAAATCTTTGTTCTTTATTCATTTTATTTTATTGATATGTCTTTTATTTTTCTTTTCTGTAATCGTAACCTTCTTATCTTGTATATAGAGTCGTTTCTTGAGTTCTTCCATGACCATATTGGGATTTTCACGGATGTCCTTTTCCCAAATTCTCATGAGTGGTATTCCATGCATCAACGCCCAATCGTCCTTATGTTTGTCAACTCTCTTGTTATGTTTCTGCATTGGATTTAGTTTTCCCTCTTCCACAACTCTTGGGTCTGAGTGGTAGTAACCGCCATCGATTTCGATGAGTAGGATGCTACCAGTGGTCATTTCATCATTTAATATAACTGCAAAGTCATAGAACCTACCAATATCCTTTGCCTCAAATTGATACACATATTTAACCCCAAGTTTATCAAGAAAATCCCTAGCAAAGTCTTGTTCAAGTTTCGATGTCCCGAATTTGGGATGATGGCGCACAGCCTTCTTGGTTGTTTTAACCTTTGGGGCTGTACGCTTCTTTGTTTTATTGTTGTTTTTTGTTACGGAAGTTCTCTTCTTAATTGGTTGCTTCATATGTCACGTCAGAATACATAATTCTAAGTTCTATCGTTGCCACATCATCATTTGCATAATCCAAGTCACCCTTCATATGTTCAATGACCTTGCATCCGTGATAACGTTCGGTATAAAGGACAACACCAGTTGGGTCAAGATGGTCAATTGAAATTCTGAATGGAACACTTAAATTGTTAAACTCTGTGATAATTGGACGCTTCTTGCCATTTCTCTCAGTCAAGAAATCACAGATTGAAATATTCAATTCCTTTCCAAATGGGTAGAAATTAACCCTTCTCACATACCATTCTGGACATTCTATGCCATTGTCAAATCTTACCAAGAATCTATTTGAAAACATAACATCATTGTAAGGCTGAATTGATTGATGTTGTTTCTTTGATTCGATTGTATTATATGGTGTATCATAAGGTGCAAAGTCACTTTTCTTGATTGAATCATATAAGTTTGTCTTGCACTTATTAAGTAAACCATTTGCATCATCAACAGCCTTTTTAAGTTCCTCTTTTGCTGTCTTCATCTTGATTGACCTCGCCAATGTTGGTTTCTTGATTTCATTATAGAAGGACTTCTTTGCCTCTTCCTTATTTTCACATTCTTTTGGTGAATTGATTTTAATCTCCTCTTGAACACTCTTAATTTTTTTGCCAAGTGAACTTATTTCATCTTCAATCTGCTTAATAGCATACGCACTTGAATTTCTTTCTACCATTTCAGCAAGTGTGTTGTTAAACATTGCATGTTCTTGCAATAAAAGCTTTAATTCTTTCTTTAAATTCTCATTCATATTTTTTTATAAAAAATAAAAAAACAACATTATTTTTTAAATAGTTAATGATTGTTTTTTTAATTCCTCAACCAATTTATCGGCATATTCCACTGCAATGTCTGAAATTTGTTTTTTAAATAAAAATTGTATTATAAAAACCATTATAGAACTTGATAATATTGCATTCATAATGTTTATTGAAGCATCAACTCTAACTTACTCCCAATTAACTATTGAATTTTCCATATAAAATACTATTTTTTGTATATAAATATTAAATTAAATATGAAGATACATTTTATAACTTTTGCAAACACTTTATCAAATTTTTCTTCAAACAGAATATTGTTTGAGGCGCAAGAAATGAACATATTTAATAGTGTTACTTGTTTTACTGAAAAAGATTTTGATGATGAATATATAAAAAAGTATGGCGAGCATTTTAATCATAAAAGAGGCTATGGTTATTGGTCATGGAAACCATATTTTTTAAAGAAAAAACTATCAGAAATAGATAATGGCGATATTATAGTATATGCTGATTGTGGTTGCAAATTCATTAAAAGAAACATAAAAACGCTCAATGAATGGATTGATATCGTTAGCCAATCAGATAGTGGCATATTTTCCCCTTCTTTTGGCCCATATTATGAACAAGAATGGACAAGAATGGATTTATTCGAATATATAGATAAAAAATATAATAAAGACAATTTAAATATATTTGATAATACTCTTCAATGTGGCGCTGGAGTTATTTTCGTGAGAAAAAACAATAATTCATTAAAATTTATCGACATTTGGAATGATATAATGAGCAATCATTTTGAATTATGCACAGATGCCACAAGTTCTATTCCAAACCACCCTAATTTTAAAGAAAATAGACACGACCAATCTGTTTTTTCTTTATTATCTAAAATTTTTAAAATATCAGTAATAAACTCATATGATGGTGTTCTTAATATAAAATCAACCCCTATATCCATAACAAGATTAAAAAACGATAAATATACTTGGGAAAATAAGCAAAAAAAATGTTGTATTGCTTTTATAACTCACAAATCGCACCTTAATGACTATGAAAAAAAATCATTTGAAAAATGTATGTCAATTTTTGAGGGAAAACGTGATATTAAATTAATCATTCCTAAAAAAATATCTACTGAATTTTATGAAAATTATAAAAAAAATTTTGAAATTGTCAAAGTGAAAAATGAGTGGCTAGATAGTTTAGATTCATATAATCAAATGTCATGCGACAAAGAATTTTGGAAGATGTTTTCTGAGTATGAATATGTATTGATTTACCAAACAGATTGTTGGGTTTTTGAAGATAATTTAGATTATTTCATTGAATTTGGATATGATTGGTATGGCGCTCCTTGGCCGTTTTGGGGCAATAATGTGGGTAATAGTGGACTATGCTTACGCAATGTTAATAAAATGATAGAAATCACGTCCAAGTATGAATTTTTAAAAGGCTCAATGCATGATGATGTGTGGTTTTGTAGGACTAATATAAAAAATGAAATGAATATATGCCCTTGGGAGATAGCTGTTAATTTTTCTTTGGAAACAGTATCGAATAAATTATTATCAAAAATAGATAAACTACCAATGGGATTTCATGGAAAGCATTTAATAAATTTATGGGATGATAGCGGCGATAAATTTTTTGAGTTTAAGCAAAAACTTTTAAATAATGATAAAAGTCTTAAAATCTACGTATGCACCCACAAAGAATTTAAACCAGTTGTGCATAGCAATGTGTATAAAGTCGTTAATGCAAACGACATAAACGATGACACTGCACCAAATGGTCTCAAGGGTAGTTTCTATAGTGAACTTATGACATATAAATATATTGCGGAAAACTTTAAGTTACCTAAATATGTTGGCTTCTGCTGTTATAGGAAATATTTCTACTTCCTTGATGATATTCCTGACATTGATAAAATATTCTCAGAATATGACGCAATATGCTCAAAGCCAAAGATATTGAAGACGAACGTAAAATCACAATATTCGATTAGTCATAATATTGAAGACCTGTACATCATTGGTGGAATCATCGCTGAGAAATACCCAGAACAAGCAAAAATGTGGAATAATTTCATAAACGGCAATATATTGATTCCATATAATATGTTCATTATGAAAAAGGAAGACTTCAAAGAATATATAAACTTCATATTCTCAATACTTGACGAATACCTTAAAATAGTTGGAACTGACATCAATAAGAGAATATATGACAACTATGAAAAATATATCAAAAATTTCTATCCAAATAACACAGTTGAATACCAATACAGAATAGGAGGATATTTGGCTGAGAGGCTTACAAACGTCTTCATTATGACACACTTCAAAAAGATAAAAACATATCCAGTTATTATAACTGAAGATAAATATACAAAAAAAGGATAACCCTTAGTTGAGTTATCCTTTTATTATTAAGAGATTGTTTCAATTATTCGAAATTCAATGTCAAACCACCTGCAACTGGGTCTGTGATTGCTCTAGTATCGCCAACATTGTAAAGGTAGAATACTTGGTTATGCTCACCAAAGTTATTTGCTGTTACCTTAACCCCATTATACTTACAATTTTTGAAATTGAATGTCCAAGTTTCCATTGCTGACAAGTCATTTGAAAGACCCTTATCAGTTCCATAAGGCTGATAAATTACAAGGCCTGCCCAACGCCAATCATTACTTGTTAAACCATTCTCATAAGTCCAATCAACGTTCTCGAAGTTAACTGTAACACCTATTGCGTTTGCAGTATTACTTACTCTCAATACATTTGAATTATCAACAGTTAAGTTGAACTTAGAGTCAGAAATGTTGATTACAGCACCATCCTTTGGCTTGTAAACGTTAAACACGTTATGAGCAAGAGATGGGTTATCAACAGTTACATAACTTGCATTAAGCACGTCAAGATTCTGATTTGCCTGGTCGCCTTCAAATACATTATAAGCTGTTGAGCCATCTGCTATTGAAAGATTTGAAATGTTGATTTCAGGTGCGCTATAGTTAACAAAACCATTGGTTGAACCCTTCTCACCAGTTATCTCCATTCCGTCAACATTAATTGATTCTGTTGCTGCAAGATAAATCTGCTGATTTGCTTCAACATCATTAACCTCTACATTCTTAAATGTTTTCTTGGTTGTTAATGCATTTAAAGCAGCATCACCAGCAATGAATACATCAGTATCGGCAGGATTTGCAATTTCAGCAATATCTTCTGCACTTGATGCAACTGTTACTTCATTGTCATAGAAGCCACAATCGAGCATTGATGCAAATCTAATGCCATCCTTATCAACTGAGATTGGGTTTTTAATAGCAGGTGCTGAATAACCAGCCGCAACTGCCTTAACCTTATTAGAAGCAATCGAAATTCCATCACTTCCCTCAAGTCTCTCACGAGCTGCAACTTCCTCTACCTTTGTATCAATTGCTGTTTGAACACCAGCAAGCTTAAGACCACTTTCACTTATAGTTAAGAAAGGCTCACCATCTCTGTCTAGCACAAGAGAAATAGTGTTGTGGTCATTGTCAATACCAATTGCGGCATTTCCAGCTGTGTAGAAATCAACAAGGTCTTTAGTGTTGATATAAATGGTATCTGAATTTGCAAACTCAATCTTGATTGCAGTATCAGGACCATCAGGGTCTTCAGTGAATGTATCACCATCCCATGTACCATGTACAAGTGAACCACCACTTACAACCATGTCCTTTGGAATATCAATTCTTCCAACCTCTGTTTTTCCACTTCCAACACCTTGCGAAAGAATGTAAGTCTTGAGATAACCAGAAGTTGGTTCGCTAGCAACGTCAAGAGAGATTGTTAGAGCCTCAACCAAAGCATATGACAATGCATCAATTGCTTCTTGTAATTCTGTTTCTGCTGAGACTGCTCTAGCTTCCTCAGCTTCAATTGCAGCATTTGCTTCATTGATTGCTTGAGTAAGAGTTTTTCCATCAATACCAGCGCCAATCTTTGAATTGATTTCATTGATTTCTTGTTGAAGATGAGCAACATCTGCTGCACTTCCTTCTACGTCAAGAATGGTGTAACATGAAGTACCACCACTAGCTTCTTCCATTTCTGCTGCATTTGCATAGAAACCAACAACAGTTCTGATAAAAGCCTCATTGCTGTTCTCTGGCGTGTATAAATAACGAGCAAGCTTTGCAACACCATCATTGGTTACTGCTTGTGTCAAACCTTGAATAGCAAGCTGCTTATTCGCATACACCTTACCATTACGTAGTAATCCTAATGAATGAAGATTTTGTACCATAATTTTCTTTTTATTTAATTTTATTAATTTCCTTTTTTATAATTATTATCTTATATATAAATATTATTTATAATTCATTTATAATGGTAATAAATGAAAAAAGTATATACTTGTTGAGTATATGGGTTTTAGGGATAAGGTGTACTACCATTGGTATGTAACACATAAGGTGGTATAATAAAAGGATAGTCCTTTTGAACTATCCTTCCGTATAGATTTCTTGGTATCACTATTACTCATCAAGCACGCCACGAACGGGAAAGCCGTCGTAGCGGTTGTAGTTGGTCTGCCAATGCACGTCGCCATCGTAGAAGTCCAAGTAGTAGGCGTTCTGAACAGTACCGCTGAGAAGTGAACTCGACCAATAGCTGCCGAGACTACCTACTTCGTAAACACTACCATCGAAACAGTTGCCACAAGCAGGAAAGAACAATACCTTGGAACTGTCAGTCTTATCAGTTAGTACAAGTCCTGCAACACCACTACTGTTATAACTGCTTGTCCAAGCTGTATTCACAGCATTACCCAACGCCTGGAACTCAGCAGTTGTGGGCATCCTCCATTGACCACCCCAAGCAGCAGTTACAGCATCATCACCTTCTTCAAGGGTTATTATACCATCAGTAGAGTTGTACTTGGTAAATGTCAAGCCATCATCAGTTGTCCACTTATAGTCACTGAAGTTGAAACATTTTGTTCCCTCATCACACACGACAGGTTCACCACCGCCATCGCCACTACCGCTGCCTGTACCTTCACAGCAAGCCTTTTCTGATGTCCAACCTTGCGTATCACCCCATTGGAAATAAAGTCCATAGTCAGTGACACTATTTGCACCAATGTTCATTGTTGCCCACTTGATGCCACCAATCTCAACGAAATCGTGTGATGGTGTTGGTGGCGTACTTGGATTATAATGCACCGTGTTATTGTCAACGGTCAATGATACATTTGGTAGGATAAAGTTTTCAGTATCTGCTGTATAAGTATTATACTGACTCATTGTTTCAAATTTCTTTAAGTAAATTGCCATATTATTCTATTATTTGTTTTTAATTATTATTTCTAAATTATTTTCTAATTCTTTACTCCACCCTTCAACGCTGTTGCATATGAACTTGATATTTGGGTTATCAACAGCCTTTTGGAATTCATTCTTAAATATATCTTTATTCCATACTCCAAGTCTTATTGTGTTATCCAATATAGGTTCTTCGTGATTGAAGTAGTTGAAATACAAATCATCAAACACATAACTCTCTTCTAATAAGTTATATTTCTTCCTTATTTCTTCAAGTTTCTTGAATTCAAAATAACAAGG
>Ga0247610_10001342_pt1 | contig 30720 bp, 33 predicted proteins | sample 174DNAGHGhighgp2_FD_193483 | JGI IMG/M metagenome (GOLD analysis project Ga0247610, IMG submission 193483) | Sheep rumen microbial communities from Palmerston North, Manawatu-Wanganui, New Zealand - 1742 DNA GHGhigh gp2 | ecosystem: Host-associated > Mammals > Digestive system > Stomach > Rumen...
AACAAATCAATGGAACCAATCGATTAATAATTACACAACGGATTCGGGTCGTGAAGTTTTTTATTTTGATGATATCAGGTGTGGAGATATATCAGGAACAAGAACAGCCGATAGAAGGGCTTGGGTACGTCATAGTAAGGCTTGGTCTATATACACTGATATCATAGCCAGAAATGCAAGAAAAAATGAAGGTACTCAGGCCGCAAGTTTAATTGCAGACGAGAAGATTCGTTATATTATGATTTGTCCAAATTTTGACCAGACTAAAAACGAACCAGAAAAATGGATGTACGAATCCAATGACAAATTATCGTGGGTTTATCTAGCGTTTAGCGCAATCGGACACGAGAAGGGGCCCGACGGAAATGTAGACAAGTGGAATTTATGCGCACCTATAAGATGGAACAAAAAAATGTACAACCCAACGTTACAGCGCGACCGTAAGATATATGGAGATATTGGCTTGTATATTGATGTTTTGCTTACGAATCAGGGTGTAGTAAAGGCGCTTGCTGGTGAAGTGGTGGATGAATCTGATATAATAGTGAAATGAAACTTGGGTGTAAATTATTTTGATTAGAGAATAACTTATGAGAACATATATCATTTCGTGTTTGGTAGTATATTTTTTATCGGTTGTTTTGGGGTGGGGACAAACAAAACGAACGGTTGAAACACCAATCGCTCCATACCATTATGCGGTTACTTTGGAACCTTTAGATGTAATCGATACAAAGACAGTAGAAATAGCACCCACGAAACCGGTTAAGCCGGTAAATCCGACCATTATCGAAGTTGTAGAATATTTGAGGGCGGCATTAGTTTCGAAAAGTAGCATTGATATAACCACAACACTAAGAGTTATGTTTGCTACGAAAACTGATACACAAATTGAAGCTATATTGAAAGAGCTGATAAGGGAAAAATCTGACGTTAAGGTGTCCACGTCATTATCTCAGGCTATTATTAATAGTTTTACACCCGAGATTAAAGCGATTTTATACACAGAAAAAGATGCGGTTTTAAGTATTGATGATATGATGGCGATTATAGCAAGACATTCTGTCGCCTGGGGTACTACCGCTTATTGGTTGATTAAAACAATGGAAACCGAAGACAACGAGGATAATAAGCAAAAAATATTAAATATTCTCCGGAAAATGTGGACTGATGATTTAAGCAGAGACTTTAACGAGGACAACGATGAACTATAAACAAATACTAATTACAGCGGCAATTGGAAGCATTGCCTTCATTACATCCGCCGACAACACCGATTATACATTATATAATCGCATAACAACACTATGGAATACACCAGGCCGAGGCACCAATTTGGAGATTAAGGCCGAGGTAGACAGGATTACAGATGACGAATGGCTTGAGTTCGCCAAACAGACAATAGAAACGAATAGAGTTCTATCAGAAGCTCAACCAAACCGAAATGTAGATTTTACGGACAAGTATTTTGGATTCCAGTATCGCATATTTGAAATAAGCCGCAAAAGATTTGGTGATAATAGATTGTGTGATTATTATGACGATGAGATGTCTAGTGTAGGCGCTTTCCGGTATGATATATATGATACGGGAGCATGTTGGTATCGGAAGATGCTTTTGAATTTTACGACCAAAGTACAAACCAATTTCTTTAATCGGTGTCCGGTTTTGGCGAGACGATATGAGCGAAGACTTGCTGCCGGGCCGGGTGATGACGGGTGGTATGCCATTCCGTGTAGCATAGCAGAACGTATGAATATTTTTGAAGAGCGCGCATCATTGTGTTGGGTGGCCGTTATGGATACCGAAATATCAAGGATTATCAACGCGTCACTTAAGCCGATAAAATACAAGTTGCGCCAAGATGGAAAATCTTTCGTCGTTAGACCGGACGGTAAAAATCCTGTTCAAGAATATGTCAACAGAATTATAAAGTGTACAGAAGCGCCGAAATGTCAAGGATTGAAAGAGATTGCATTAGAACTCGACCCAAATTATCAATGGATAGATACAAAGTGGAAGACCGACGATGAAATCAAAAAGTTAAGTGATGCTATATTTTACGGCGACGAAATGTTCAGCGACAAGAACAAGAGGATTCTTAGATTTCACTTGGGGCTAGAGGAATACAACGCATTTGTTGAACGATATAACGGAAGCGGCGAATGACATAAAAATAATTAAGGGCGCTCAAAGCGCCCTTTTTTATTCCCATTTTCTTATAATCGCGCTTTCATCGACATCGTTAATGAAAGGCAACTGGGTATAGCTGGTCACACCGTCTCCGACCTTGCATTTCCGTTCCCCGTTGATTATGGAATAGGCGATTTCACCCTGGAGTAGTACTGGATTGTTGGTGGTCCAGTTTTCCTCGGTGTCGTATTTGTTTTTGATTCTGGTGTTAAGTGTTTTGGTCATCTCAATCCCGCCATTTCCTTATTATCATCGCTTCATCCATATTATTTACGTATGGTAGACCGGTATATGGGGTTTCACCGTCTCCTACCTTGCACTTGTGTACCCCGCTTATGTCGGTGAAAGCAGTTTCTCCGGAGAGAAGGATGGGGTTTTCGGTTAGCCAGTTTTCTTCTGTGTCATATCGGTTTTTGATTCTGGTATTTAGGGTTTTTGTCCAATGAATGTCTTTTCCAAGTTTGAAGTTTCCGGAACCAGCGTTACCAAATAAGCTTTTGGAAACCCTGTCGTACATGTAGCCGACCTGGCCCACGCGGACGGGGATGAGGTCGCGGACGAGGGTGTTTCCTGAATAGATTTTGCAATACCTAAAAACCTGATAATTGTATGAGTCGATAGTTACAGCAGAGGCCGTGCCGATGCTGCCAAATAGATATATGTGCTTACCATTGTTTTTACCAGTACTTGTAGCTACTACATTATTGTTTACCGATAACGATGCAGAACCATTAGTGACAATAAGGTCAATTACATATTCTGTATTGTAACTTAATGGTATACTTGACGATTTACCATTCAGATACGTAGACCCGGCATGAAACCATATCAGAACCTCATTACTATTACTGTTAGCCCCAAGCAAGCACCAGTAATTATGAGTGCCGCGCTGTTTTACAGTGGTTGCAAACTCCAAACGGTCAACATTTCCAAAGTTGAATCCAGTATCTATGTACTGCGTCCCGGTGGACTCAAGGTACTCTATCTCGGCATCGTAAGGAGCCGAACGGGTTGTTAGGATTTCACCCATATTTTACCAAACAGTTGCGCCACCGCAATCCAGTATGAAGTTCTCGTCGGTTATAGTAACATCAGCTGAGGCGGATTTTGCAATTGCAGCGAGTTTAACCTGTCCACCCTTAGCAATCTTACCATCGTGCTGCGTGACCGATGTAAGAGCATAAAATGCACCATTGGGGAAATCTCCATCAACCGTTGCACTACCACTTAGGTTAGAAAGGGCAATTGACGAATCTCCCACTTTTTCCCAGTCATAAGACACGATTCCACCATCTTCGGCAGAGAGAGTTATGTAGGAAACAAAGTTGTCATTACCTGATGGCGTTGTGGACGCCAAGAGATAAATCTTATCCATCGTGTTTGCACCGGCTACCGGAAGTTCGTCTACGATGGTGAAACCGGCTCGAAACAGCTCATCCGTATCCATATAGGCCGCTGTACCGAGGCCATGTACAGAAATGTCTTTGCTTGTACCAGAAAGGGCCACGTGGATTGTACCATTGGTATTACCTTCTGATATTGTTATGGATTCCCCGTTTGTCCAATTCTGCTCATCGGGTTCTTTATGACGGAATTGCAGACCGATTGAATTGGCGTTGTCTATGGCCGAAAGTGTATAGATAGTGCTAGTGGAATGGTCTTCGATGTATGCGGACAAACCAGACAACACCAAGCTATTGTTTTCAAATGCCGTTTCCCATTCTAGATTTTGGGTTTTTGCCCAGTCGTAAACACCGAAGGGAAGTGCATATAAATTGAGCGGTAGCTCGTTCCAGGTATGTACACCGTCACCAATCTTGATAAAGACTGCTCCCGTATTAGATTGGTCGGCTGCCAGACCGGCTTCTCCAGAAAGGAGCACAAACTGGTTATCGCTATTATTCCAGTTTTCTATTGTATCATACTTGAGTTTGAGTCTTCCGTTAAGAATTTTAGTTGCCATTTTCTACCATTCCTCCATTGATTACCAGCACATCCTCTGGGTTTTGTGTAAGTTTCATTACGTCAATTGGATTGACTTCCATTATTCCATCTTCGTGTACATAAACCGTGTTTATTTCAGTCGAAGATTTTACGAATCCAGGTTCTGCTGTAGTTGCAATAAAGCCAGATTCTAGTTTTTCGATTAATTCCTCGCTTATACCTAAAGCCTGGAGAGTTGGAACCTTCATCCATTGTGGTTGTGGTATGCCATTTTTATCTGGGTCAAGTCCCACACCGAATACATAGCTTGGATTTGATACCGTAAACACCTTTGGTGGTTCCGGTGTCGATTCGGTTGGTTTTACAATCGGTATGGCCGTGGAAAAATCAAGTTTGGGAATGTTTGGATTTTGTTTAACCTTGGTTGCCATTGTCAGTTCCCTCCTCGTCTACTTTTCCGTACATGAGTTCGCCGTTGTAGATATAAAGCTTCATTACATTTTGATTTCCCTGTTCGTCTGTATTTGTCATATAGACACCGGGATAAACTGTGTCATCTACTTCACCGGCGCCACCGACGTATTGCCAGGCAATCGCATCATCGTATACAAATAATGCATAAACTGGTTTACGTGCCACGTCAAAGCAGTTCGACGAATCGCTCATTAGAATCTTTTGTTTTGGATTTACTGGCAATTCGCCTTCTTCCATGTGTTCCAGTATAAGTGTATCGTTTTTGAATCCAACCTTGAATATTTCGACCTGTCCTTGTTGCAAGTTAAGGATGTCGAATAGTTCCAGATAAGAGAATACATCTGCATATTTGTCTGAGTATGGGTCGGTAGATGGGTTGTAGGTTATGCCACCAATAGATTCCTTCGGTAGGGAACCATATTCTCCGTATACAGAATCCAGATTGTACTTGTCGTAGTTCCAGTGATTTTTGTTCTCTTTTTCTCCGGTTTGCGGATAAAGTTTTGGGTTTTCTGGTGTAGCGGTGCCACCAGGAAGTTTACCGTAATAAGGTGAATCATTAACCTGGTCAGAACCAGCTTCGACTGGAGCATCGGGTTGATAGGCATTATCGAAGCGAATAGCTTTGATGTGCCAGGTTGTGTGGGTAAGCATTGGGTTTAATCCCATCGGTATGTTATCATCTTGGACCTGAGTTATTTCGTAAATATTTGGTCCACGGAGCCAACCGCTCATCGGATTATTCTCACAACCAGATGTGTTAAAATCTTCTGATAGAGAATTGGGTGTGCTATTACCCGATTTTATGCAACACTTGAGTAAATCCATTGCGCCACCGGTTACAAAACCACACTCAGATGTGGTTACGGAGCATTTTCCGTCTCCACCGTCTCCATCGCCATCCCCGTTATCCCCGGATGGACACATACCATATACATACGGATATCCACCACCACCGGGTCTATCAAGTCCAGCTTCGGTTAAGCGAATCAAGTCACCAGCTTTTGGTCTAGCCCTAGGGTTATTAAGTGCTTGTGCAAAAGTGTCGAACGGAACATAGACTTCGAGCTCTGCCTGGGTTTCGAGACCAAATTTCGATAGGAGCAGCGAATCGTTGTTAACTTTTGCTACGACGGTCATCGGAACCGGCGGTGAAAAATTCGCAGCATTATCTTCGCCATACAAATAGTCATGTCGATTTATGTTATAATTGTATACATAGTAATCGACGCGAGTACCGTACAACTGAACAATCTCCGTAGTCCATTGGCGAATTAGATTAGAGTATGTTTTGTTGTAATTTTTATTGAGGTATCTAAGTTGTTGTCCACCGTTGCAGCGCATATCTTGTTCCGTCATTGGTATTTATGGTTTTATGGGGTGGATTGTGCCCATCTACAATTATAAATATCAGCAAATGGCACACGAAATTAAAAAATACTATAGACCGTCTAGTGATACGGAAATAGCCCAGGAAAACAATGGGATAATACACATTCGGGATGACTACAGAAAACCGTATTCATATGCCGAATGGTTAAAGCGAACGAAAGGTATTAGGCACACACGAAATGAATTCACCATGTACAAAGAGTACCTGGTTCAGTGGAATGTTAATTTTGATGCCCGCAAAGATGCCATTGACAAGGTTCATACGGATTATATAGAATTCATGCGGTCCATGCTGCACTATATAGACGAAAATGATAAATCCCGGTTTGTGGATGATATCAATTGGGATTCACTGCTTGAGGTTGAACAGGTTATTCCTGTCGTGGCCGAGAAATTAAAGGAATTAACCCTGTATGCCATTCAGAAGAGAGAGGCGATAAAGCGCTCTAAGCTCAAATATAATATGGTTGGTACGAGCAAGGCCATAGAACGATTGTTGCATGAATATATCTTAAAGGCGTTTACTCAGCGAGACCAATATATCAAAGTCAATAACGAAGAGTTATATGCGATGTTTCCAGAACTTTCGTCCGTTAACGATAAATTGACTATAAAAGTTGAGGAAATGTACGATGATACTGAGTATTTCGACAAAGACCCAGAACGGACACCTTTTGCGTATTTTCCCGTTCCATCTGGGAAGGATGCCAAGTTTTACGCCGATTTAGGATACACCACATCGGGTGCTGTAGAGTGGCTATTCGGCACCGGTTTTCACGGTTTAAGTTCTGATAATCCATTTTTCTATACAATGGATTCGGTTTTGGCTTCCGGCGGGGGCCCGGTATCAGCCTATTCGGATATGACCAAATCCACGCTTCTGGATTATTATAGGTTTGAGCTGGGACGCAAATACATAGGGGAAGACATATATCTTACGTCTGCAATTCAGGTTGGTGACCTACATTTATACAAGCAACCTACAACAGAATTGGTTTATCCGTTGAATTATGGTAATAACTGGTTTTATTTTCCTTCTGGCGAAGGGGAATTTGAAATTCCAAATATTTACCCCGAAGCGTTTTATTTGTCCGCCTGTACTTTATTAACGAATGAGGGTGCCATTGGCGCATCCAATTACGTAGATGCAGATAAAATCTTTCTATTCCATGATAATAGAATTGATGGAGCCTGGCTGAAGGACGTAACAGAAGAGTGGGTCGACCGTACTATGTCGGCTATGATACCTTCGGCTGTAGATTTTAAATTTAGATTTCCGTTTCCTGGATACGGTCTTAAAGGTGAAGGAATGGAATGGACTGGAGCGGAATTGGAGAATACCAGTTCTCGTTTTTGGAAATTCTCTGAAGAAACACGTCGGGATATATTGAATGCTTATTGGTCTGCGTCTGCCGACCCAAACAAGACAATTCCGATTAGTATCCACGACACAACTTTAATACGTGATGGAGCAACGCCCGGTGCTACATATTCTCAGGCCGACCATCTGGCGGTTAGGGATATAGTGGGTGATGACATGGTTCGTGATGGTGTAACTGACGGTGTTTACCACGCGAATTACAACCGTGCATTTTTGTTTGACGTGAGCGAAACTGATGTTCCAATTTTACCGGGACGTAATTATATTTCTTGGCCGCTACAAAGATATGACGTCAACGATATAACAATGATTAGGCGCGTACCAGATGATGAGTGCTCACCGTTTTATCTTGCATACGCCAACGGCGTTGGTTATGACAGCTCGTTTGTAGGCAGTCGTGCGGGTTATGGATTGTTTGATTCTGATATAATATATAAACTTAATTCACCAAATGGACATCCGGTTGAATGTGCATACTTAAAGGGCGTACCGTTTACAAATCTATCTGCAATACCTAGTATAGCAAAAAATACAACTTGGACCGACCATGCCACCGGATGTTTTCAAAGTGGATTGAATTTGAAAGTGAAAGCGGCAGATTACTGTACATTCATGTGGCTAGATGAGGACACCAGAATGGACGACGTGGTTTTCAGCATTGAGCATGCGCCGGATTGTCCATACAGAACATTATCTGCACACCATTCGTTGTACAAGGAAAACCCACTTGAACAGAAAGAGGAAATAGATTATCACGAATGGAAGAAATGTACATGTGGTGCTATCAAATATTCCCATTGGGACACCCAGGTAAAAACTTAGAGGACTACAATTACTGCGCGGATATGTGTTTTGTTGATAATACCTATCCGTTACCATTTGATAAGTCAATATGGTTAGGTGATGACGGTCTGGATATTAACAATTCGGTTGATTTTGGCTGGTATCAACTTACAACAAGTGGGTTAGAACCGGATGTCGGTTGGGGTAATGGTCATTGGGTTGCCGGGGGTCATCCAGGGAATAACCCAAGTCCATTTATTCTTAAAACGGGATATCAATACAAGTATTTTCGCTCTGGTGTTAATTATGACGAAGCGTCCATAATGGATGATTGTATCCCATATTTGGTGATTCGTCACAAGACATCAAACCGCGTTCTTCAGATGGTTAGACCGGTTTGGAGGAAGGCAGTTGCAAACTCCAATGGAGAATGGGAGGCCACAGACCAACAATCTGATATGATAATTAGACCGAACGATTGTCTTGTCTATGACCACGCAGATACAAATTGGTATTGTATTACAGCGAGTGATATAGGAACTTACACCCAGAAGATGCCAGCGCCGTATGTTGATTCGGACAACGATTTCTGTTTGTATTCAAGTGGTCCGACCGGGGCGAAATTCACTGTGCAGTGGCCGTCAAAAGAAGCAAAATCGACTATACCTAGTCGTGAAACCCTATCGTATGTGATTTGGGAAGTAAATCGAATGTTTGCTGATAGCGATAGTTTTTCTGGGTATACAATGACGATACCGGCAAATACACCAATTGAGGTAGGCTTTGATGGCAACACAGCCGGAACCATATATGTGAATGCGACCGGGTTGGTACTGAAACCAGAAATGGCCGATAATGTCGATTTTTATAAGCGTTATGATTCGTATGGTGCTCCCGTTTCGTCGAACCCACCATACCCAAACAGAAAAACATCTGCGTGTATAATAACCGTTAGTGGTGATTATGACCAAACCTTTACTAGTGGGTCGATGTGGTCTGAAACCATTTCAATGGATAGTATTGGTTTTCCTGTGAATATTCCATTGAGTCCGGCATTAGGAAATGACCGCGTATTGCCATTCTGGGCTAAAGGAAGCGACGATTCAAATTATACAACACGAGACAAAGGTACATCGATTTGGGGCGGCGGTTCATACTTGGTAGATGAATACATACCAATGTATCAACCAGATTTTTCTGATATAGTTCTTGGCGCATATACACCAGTGATTTATACATCGAAAAAGAATTTAACGTGGAAGCAGCCGATTAAAATAAGCGAACCAACGAGAATTCGTCAGTGGTGTAAACTTAATGAGGGACGACCAAGACCCTGCGCTTATTTCACAATTTAAACCAGAATCGACACCATTTTTATATAAGGATATTGTGGTATCTGGTACAGATGAAATCAGCGATATGGAGTTTCGCGTTAAGTACAACGGTCAAAGTCCGATGGTTAATTATTGGGCGAATCAAGAGTTCACGTGGGTGCAACCAGTTGTGTTGACCGACCCGTACGAGAAGAATTATTTGCCGGGGTATAGCGAAAATAATAACGAAAGAATCGTAGAGTCTTATTTTCCGTATGCAAACCTTTCAAACCGTCATTACCCGACCGTTGCAACTGTTCCGGCGATTTCGAATTTCTATGTAAAGGGACAAGTAGGTCAATATTTTACTCCCATGTATTTGGGTGCGCCAGTAGCCATATCCAAGAACCTTGTAGTGAGGTACGATTTAATAGATTTTGAAGGTCCACTAGGAAACGGATGGCAGCAGGTTGGACCATTTACAAATTTAAATGGGGATGTATATGTTTCTGATTATGGTTTTTCTAAAACGTTACAGAATGAGCATATGGCCTTGGTTTATTCTGATGCATCGTGGATGAAAGCTTCTATTACCGAAGGTCATGCCGCCGGTAACATAGTTGATGCTGTTAGGTATGAGCAGTTTATGCCGTATCGAACAAACTACGAAGATTTTGGTGTTAATCAGTTGGGTTTACATAGACAAGAGGATATGGAAGACCCGTGGTACGGCGACGAGGATTATGATTGGTGGAAGACCGAGGATTATCCGAAGCATTTCACGAAACAAGAGCCGGTGCGAAACTGGATGAATCATCATAAAGTTTATGACGACCTTTACGAATTTCATACTGATGTATATGGATACTCTTATGGGTTATCAAAGCCCTTATTGGCTTCTAGCGACCACAAATATAGCATTTATGAGAAGAATGATTTACCGGGTGATATTGTAGTAAGGCTTAAAAATGCACAGTTGGTAAATCTTACTGATGTTATAACTGTTATACGGCCTTATACAATTACCAATGGCGATGGTATAGTTCAGAATTTTTGGATATATCAGGATGTTATGGTTATGAGGTGCAACAATAATAAAGTGGTATTGTATAAGCTCGAATATGAGAACGCAAATACTACCGAATCATTCGACAGGTTACACCTCATTGATAAACAAACCAATATGTTGGTGTTGAGTGATGGTATGTTTGCTGGTATTACAAAGCCTGTTTCTGGAAACGAAATTTTTGTCGCAAGATTATTTGTTGGCGATGCAGAAGACCCGAATAATGTAGAATTGAGAATAGACCAGATAGATATCAGAAACTTTACAATTAAAACTGAGTCATATAATGGGTTTGTATCCCTGAGAGATGCGTTATCTGGTAAAGAAGGTGTAACTTATCTCACTCCCGCGTTTTCATACAACGAGACCACAGGTGTATTCAATATAATTTTACAGGTTTTGTATACTGGATGTAGTGTGGGTATGATTTATAATTTTAAAGTAAACATGCTACATCATTTTTGTGATGGAAGAATTATTAAACCAACTGACGCTGAGGGATTACGCATAAGGCTGAAACCTTATCGTATTGTTTTTGATGGTAATAGTCATATTCAACGTGGCGTACCCATAGTTTCTAGTGGTACAATGGAATCAAAATATTATTATACAGATTATGCGCAGGCATTACCGCGATGCACATTGTCTGCTGAGGGATTTAAATTTGTTGGTTGGAGTTTGGTCCCGGGGGAAAATGCGCCCAGATATATTGACGCGGACACGATTGTTCGTTCGAGTGAAGACACACCCGAAAATTCAACAGTTACGCTATACGCACAATGGGAGCCGCTTTATCGACGGGTCGTATTTGACCGTGGCAGAATTGATACATCTGGCGATATTAAGATTGGTGGATATATGGATGCCATAAGAGCGCAAGCCAAACCGGCCAATACTATTGCCCCGTACTGCGATTATACATCTACGTTGGCTACATTTAAGCAATGGGTAACAAAGGACGGAAGACCAATTAAGGCGGGGGATAATTTTGAGGTTCCGTATGGTGAGACCGACTATGTACTTACTGCTCAGTGGGACGCGACGTATTGGACAATTATATTACATTCTAATAATGCACTAAACATGATAAAACGATATTATACCTCATCGTCACCGTTCATAGTAAAAAAGTCAGACCAAGGCGGAATGGGATTACCTGATTATGATGCAGATGGGTGGTCCACGACACCGGACGGTGAACCGGAAGAAGTGCTGGAGGTATTTCAGCCTAGCGATGGTGATGTTGCGGTTGTACATGTTTATGCACACTGGAGCAGAAAGACATACAATGTCAACTTCCATAACATAGGTGGACGTGTGATAGAGCCAAATCCCCAGGAGTAATGACGATGAAGCAACGAGAGATTGTATTTGATGATATAACCAGAGACGAAATTACAATGCCGCCGGAAGTGATAAAGCCCATACCATTGCAGTATGGTATTTGGGAAAAACTTCCTACTATCGGTTCTTTGTTTTTGCCTGACCAATTACCAAGTGATTATGCGTTTATGGGTTGGACTACGGTATTGGGTGGTAATACGGATTATATTGACGGTGAATATGTAAAAAATTTGGCTAGTCCAGGCTCGTATCAACCTTTATATGGCACCTGGATTCGTCGCTATTATTATATAAATTACAATGCTAATGGTGGTGTAATTGAAGCTCCTAGTGGAGAAGACCCGGATTATAGAAAAACTCAATTAGTGTATTCTGTTGATGATGTCACGTTACCTTCTTCTGGTGGTGCGATAAAACGTGACGGTGGATGGCAACTTGATGGTTGGTCTAAGGTTCCTTATGGGTTAGTTGGTTATGCGCCTGGGAGTAAGCAAAAAGGATTATTCAGCGATTTTAACACGGGTACATTGTATGCCATTTGGAAGCCCGCTGAATATACAGTTAAATTTCATAGTAACTGGCCAAAGGGCGACGCTGACGAAAGTACGGCAGACCAAACTTTGAAGTATAATATCATATCTAAACTTCGGAAGAACACGTTTACTTTTACCCATTGGGAATTTATAGGTTGGGCGACTTCACCCGAAGGTCATGTTGCATATATTGATGAACAGAGAATAGTTAATTTGTCCGAAGGCGAAGATGTTCATTTGTATGCTAGATGGAAACAGATAGAATTTGTAATGACTTTTCACCGGAATGCACCGAACATCGAAGAAGGAGATTATCCAATAGTAACCGATAATGACATCACTGGTAATATGCCAGAAGAAGTTTTTGAATTAGATAAACCAAAGACTATTGATTTGAATCGGTTTGTATATCCTAAGACGATAGCTGGTAGGGAAACGCGCGATAGGGCATTTGATGGATGGTTAGATGAACCGGGTGGATATACCGAAGAAGACCAGGGTCACGGCAGAATAAAATGGGTTAATTGTCAGGAAATAATTCTTGACCACGACGTTAATGTTTATGCCTATTGGGATGATTGTATCTATATCGAATATGACGCAACTAATTTTAAGAAATTAAAAAAGGATTTCGAACGTGAATATCAGCTTTTAGTTGAAATGGGAATTTATAAATTAACTGACCGAGTTCATCCAGGAACCAAGTATAAAGTACGAGATGATTTTTTGAAGACGTTATATGGGTGTAATTTGGCTGCTTGGGGCAGTAAAGAAGCCGTCAATTTTCGACCGGGTGATGTGATACACGCGGACCTTTTTGATGCAGGCGAACATTTTGAATTAACACCACTTTACCAAAAAAGGCAGGAAATTTATAATGCTAAAGATAAAGGTGATACGGTTTCTTGGGGTATAGACAGCAAAAAAACTAAAGATAAAACCTATCTATCTGGGTTATCTCACCTAAAGTTGTTCGAAATTTTGCCTCGGAGCGATTATGTTGAGGAATATCTAGATATCAATATTTCAATTAACACTTTATATAAATCCAAAGGGGGCGCGGTAACAATTTATTGGTTACCAGAATCAAATCCCGACTGTAAATTTAAAAAACTTTACGAAGTAAAAAGCGGTACATCAAAAGGAAATTATAAACAAACGAAAACCATTAGTGTGCCGGGTTGGTTTGTTAAGAAAAAAAATAGATACGTATATTACTTATTGGTTGTGTGGTGTCCGTATGGCGTAGAACCTGGACAAGTAAAGAATTGGGGTGACCCCAATATAAAATTGGTTCGTGGGCTGGGGAAAAAGTGGCATAAATGGAAAAACAAGATTACAAATGTAGCTACGGTGGGGCTTTGTGCGGTCGCCCCCACTACCGCCCTTGTACTAAAACCGACGCGAGACAGAATAAAAAGCGCGACAGATAAATCATTTAAAGAGTTAGCTAGAGTAAAAATTGCAGGACACCACACGGGAAAAGCCATAGTAAAAGCCGTGGCTTCGAAAGAATTCACAATCGCGATGTCGGCCGTATCTGCAATCGCGTCTTTAGTTACGGCTGGTGCAGCGGGTGGGGTAATGGCCTGGACTTCGGCCGCACTTTCCTCAGCCGCATCCGCGTGTACAATAGTGTCTGCCACATCAAATGACAAGGGTACAAAAAAATATTTAGACGCCGCGTCTATTGGACTTTCAGTTGCCGCACTCGGCGTTAGTATTGCGGCAAGCTCAAATGCTAGCACAAAACTTACCGAAGCGACGGATATGAAAGTTTACTTAACTACAACCGATGATGTCGCGGCTGGTCAGTTAAACCGAGCAAACCAATTATCGTCGAACTTTTTGCGTGCTGCCGAAGCAGAAACAAATGTCGCTGCAAACGCAAATATGGAACTATTGGGTTTAGTAGAGGGAACACCAGCCTACAATGCTACGATGGCGGGTATGAATGAAGCGCTTAGAGAGGCGGGGGACTATTTGGCACAGTCCAGTATTCAACAATCGTGGGCTAATATATGGAGTGGGGTACACAGCGTGACGCATACCGCCGCCACCGCGTCGACTGCCGAAGTGCTAAAAACTGCCACCGTTCTTACTGAGACACTCAACCATACGGCAACCACTGCCCTAGTTACTGCCATCAATATCGGTTTGCGGGTAGGACCGCTGCGAGATATATTAAACACTTACAATGGTATATCTTCCATAACAGAGAAGGATATCGACAAAATTTATGTCAGAACATCAGATGGCAATATGTTTGTTAAGTTGCGCGGTGGAACTGTTATAGAGATTAAAACTCCAGGTATAAATTGGAAGCCAATATGTATAGTGAGCGCGTTGACTATTGATTCTATTATATATCCAGCAAACGACCAAGGTATAGTATTTCATAATCAGTAAGGCTCTGTTTTAGAAGAGTGTTGACGGCCTAGCGGCCATCAACACTCTTCTAAAACATAGCCATCAGTAATTACTTGACAAAGTACCTACGATTCATATATATTTGTATGCGAGAATTGGTTGTTATAGGCAATGGCCCCTCAGTTCGGGGCGTTGACCTGGCGAAAGTTGGCGAAAAATATGATACCATTGGTATAAATGGTTCGTTTATTGAGTGGATGCGTACCGGGTGGCATCCCACATATCAGTATATGGGACGTAAGCATCCAGAACAATGGGGAAACCAGGTTGTAGAATTTGTGAAACGTTTTGGTAATGATATGACGGTATTTGCCAGTTTAACGACCTATCCAGAATTTGAGGGATTGCCAGGATTTCAACCGATGAACTTTCTCTCTTTGCCAGAGTTTACACCGGATTCTTCAAAGTGGTCTAATACATTCGAGGGTGATATAGAGCTTGCGTTTGCCCGGTTGTGTGATGATGTCGGGGTTGACCGAGCTAAAGAATTGGTGGAGGAACGCGCGGAATTTACGTCGGTAAGGATGAATGAAGGAGGTATATACAAAACCCTCATCGGTGATGAGTTAACCGAATTGGACTATATATCAGACGATTATCCCAGATATCCCAATTATTATACCCTACCAAAATCTTTTGACGAGTTTTATTGTGATGCTGAGCAGAGTGGAATGGTGGCGTGTTTGATAGGTATGCTGCTCGGTTATAAGAAGGTGAATCTAATTGGTTGTGATAACAATTTTGTTATAGATAAATCCGGGACGATGAATCAGGAAAAAAGCTATTGGGTCAAGGATATGTTTAATGGAAAGCCATACTATGTGGCAGAAGATATTTTATGTGAAGAATGCAGAAACACCATGGGGTTAAAGCTCGCGATGAATGCTCTGTGGGAAGGATTAGCCGATAGTTTGAAATACAACAAGATAAAGATGAAAATAGTGAATTGCTCCCCGATTAGTTCGGTGAAAGCGTTTCCGTTTGGCAATTTGAAATTAGATTGAAGGATGTGTAATATGAGAGTGAGACAAGGTACAATAAATGAACCGTTTTTGATAGATGATAGAAACGGTCTTGATATGGGAGCTAAACAGGTTCTCGATTATATTTTTGGTGATGGAAATTATTATGTGATGGGACAAAAGCCTTGCCTTTCGTGGAATTTCGGTCCTAGTCCATCGAAACGACTTGAATCATACACCGTGGTTGATAAAGATAAGAGAACCCATGTATTATATTTTCAAAAAGTAGCACCCGAAGATTCTCGACCAAAGCTAGAAAAGGCGGTAAGGGAAGGCGAATATTTTTCAGACGAAAAGGTTTATACCCCGATACAACCGCGAGAAGTTGCTGTACTTAACAATTTTAACGATAATTTTCCAAGCATAAACGATATAGACCCAGATTGCAATAAAACCATTATGGACAAGGTTGATGCGGAGAAGTTATTAGATGAAATTGAACAGTCTGATATTGAGTTTAAAGCCGATGATGAATTGGCATCTAAGCGTATAGAACGAGAAATCAACGAGAAATTAATTGATGACAAAAAGCCCAGTAAAACAAAGGGAAAACGCGGTCGGTCTAAAAAATCTATTGACGCTGAATGATGGTTGTAGTATAATAATAGTATATGAATACACAAATCAACGCTCAATTTATAGCGGATAATGCGCGTCCAGGCGAAGACGCACCACTCGTTCCCAAGCTACCAAAACGTGCAACTTATGGTTCTGCTGGGTATGACTTTTTTGCAAATTGTAATTTTGAAATACCGGCACATGGTAGTGTACTGATTGATACCGGTGTTAAAGTCAAGATGGAACCGGGGTGGTTTTTGATGCTCGTTCCTCGGTCTGGACTCGGGTTTAAATATGGAGTTTCGCTTTGGAATACGGTTGGCATAATTGATAGTGATTATTACTCAGATGAGCCGCATATGGGGGTAATCAAGGCCAAGCTTTATAATCCAAGTGATTCTGTCGTGACTATCGAAAAGGGTAAAGCGTATATGCAGGGCATATTTGTTCCGTTTGGCATTATACAGGATGACGATGTTACTACCGGTCGTAACGGAGAAGGTTTTGGTTCAACAGACAAGGGGAATTAACAGTATGGAAATGAACGTTGAAAGAATTATGACAATGCGGGCGACGAATCCGATGATATATACTTGGTCTAGGCTGGCTGAGATTTGGAACGAGAATACCGGAGAACATCGCACGGCCTCCGCGATGCGTAACATGGGGCGCAGGGCACGAATTAAGGCTCAGAAGAATGGTAGTCAGAGCTGGTGGCAACAGCCAAAACAGCAGCAACAACCGAAACGGACCGAAACACACGACGTAAACGGAACAACTCAAATCGAATGTTCTATCCCAGCCGATAAGCTGGACAGGAGTCCGGACGGCATTCTCAAGGCAATCGGTTATAGCCCTGATGATTGGAAAATTACCAAGTGGACTGTATCCGACTGGGAATCACCGACGAAGGACGGTGGTAAACAGGATATGGTAGCATTGAAGGCCACCCTGACCCCGGTGGGGCCGAATGATACTACACCCGAGATGTATGCGAAGCTCGCTGCCGAAGCGTTTAAACATGTGACGATGCCTATCCCCCGACGAAAACCACCGTCCCAGCCTACAAATTGTGATTGGTATATGGAAATACCGCCGATTGAATTACATCTTGGTAAGAGAGCTCACACATCTGATGTACCAGAGAACTATGACGCAAAGATTGCAGCCCGTGTGTTTTCTAATATTATTGATGGGGTAATAGCAAATCAGCGGATTAATAACTGTGGTCATGCTATTTTGGGTATTGGCGGTGATTTTTTCAACGCGGAGAGTAATAGTTCTACCACACATGGTACGCCCCAGGAAAATGATGGTCGTTATAAGAAGCTGTTCCAGCTTGGTGTTGCAATGTATACTGATGCAATCGAAAAGCTTCGTACTGTATTTCCGGTAATCGAGGTTGTATTTTGTTGCGGTAATCATGCTAGGGCCATGGAGTTCTTTCTTTATGAGGCACTTCGTGCGTATTACCACAGCTCAGAAGATATTAAGTTCAACGACAATACACGTGATACCAAGGTCGTAACGTTTGGAAAATGCGCGATTTTCTATAACCATGGAGACGTAAACTATAAGCGCACCGTGGCTTCCATCCCGGCAGAATTCCCCAAGGAGTGGGGTGAAGCTAAATTCAGAGAACTCCACATGGGTCATTTGCACAAGGAATTTGTAGCTGACGAAGAAACCGGTCTTACGGTTCGGCGCGTTTCTGCGCCGTGCGCCATAGACGCATGGCACTATACTAACCGGTATATTGGGTCTCTACATCGTCATCAGGTGTTTATCTGGGACGCTAACCGTGGACTTTGCTCGGTGATATACATACCGGCTGAATATTGATTGGAGAAAAAAAATGACTAGAATGGATGTAGTAAATTTTGGAAATGTTCAGGCTGATATGCAACAATTCTACGCTGCGGCTGAACAGAAGATGCGAGAAATCACCGCTTATGTGATTGCGCACTGCAAGGACGAAAAGTTTAACCCGGAGAATTGGATTCGACTGTATGGTACGATTTGCGTGGCGGTCGGTGAAGTTCATGATATGCTAGAAACACGTCAAGCCGAACCGGAGTATCGCAGCGCATTTATTCGTCGGCAAACCGCAGTTTTGCAAAACTTGGTCGGTCAGTATGAAACCCTTAAGCGACAGCTGGAAGGTGATAAGTAATGGCTAAGGCATCCCCTGAAGAACAGAAAAAATACTCTGATATTATATCCAGTATTAACCAGCTCGCACTTATTCAGATGAAGGGGAACGAGCTGTTGACCAAGCTGCAAAACAAAGAGATTACAGAGGCCGTTTATCAAAAGAGCATGATAGATGTGACCAATGAAATCCAGGAAGTGTTCAATGGACTAAAGGCTATTGGTGCGGTTACCGAAGAACAGGTACAGGAGATAGTTGCCGCTGCAAAGAAACTATGTTCCTAGTTCAATAAGTAGCCTGCGTCGAGCAAAACTCTGTACATTTTACCCGGATGGCACTTATCACGCTGTCCAGTTCCGGGTATTCATAAAGGGAGTAGTTTAGGATTCCGAGTTTGTCCCTAAGTTTGCGTAGCGCTTTGTTGATTTCCTTCGACCAGACCTTCATCTTCTTATTGAATTCGGCTTGTTGTTCTGGCGTAGCACGAAGATAGTTATTTGCATCTGAGTATTGGTTGAATCCACCTGCACCCGTTGCTGCGTTTATAAAGAGCTGGGAAATTGTTGGCACTCTGGTTGAGTGTACTTTTCCGGTGTTTTTATTTGTGACAGTGCTCCAACCTGGGTTTATATTGGGTACAGAATTAAGTGAAGCACTTTGTTCAAGTGGACGGCTATTGTCTAGCAATGGTTTAATGAAAAATGATTCCCATTCTTTGGGTACTATTTTATCGTGTATATCTGGTGGTAAATTTTGAAGAAATCGAACGAGTTCTCTTATGGAGTTTAACTTGTAATTTACCAATTTCTCTATAGGGTTGACCTTTACGTTTCCGGTACGGTCCTTTTTGGCTTTTCCAGCAATTCCAATTCGCAATCCACCAGTAGCAAATCCATACGCATCTGCGCTGATTTTCAGCACCTCCAATAAACACTTTTTGATAGCCTTGGTTAGTTTTGATTTTTTATCCCAGCCCAATTTACGACTTAGCCAGGATTCGTTTATTTTACCGTTATTTGTTATGAAGAGAAAGGTTTGCTCGGTTAATTCGTTGATGTCGTTCATGGTTTCACCTTCAATATTTATTGACACATGACCATGTTTTGTGGTATCATAGTGTGACGAGGATTGAAAATGGAAAACAAGATGTTTCACAAACATGCTTTTTGGGATAAAATAACAAGAGGGATAATGGTATGTATTGCCGTGTTCCCCGTTGTTTTTGGAGGATGTCATATGAATAATAAACAAAATGTCAAAGCCGTAGTAATCGGCATGGAATATAGTCACAAGTATGGGTCTTGTCCTGGTGCAGAACTGGATGCAAAAAACATTCAGGGAATTTTAGCTAAGGCAGACTGTCCCGTAAATCTGCTTATAAATGCGAAGAAAAGCGACACACTAGCTGCGATGACTCAGGCAGTGCAGAGCGACTTGGCCATAATCTTTTATTCTGGACACGGCGGAAGTCAGCGTTTTTCGGACACCGGACCAGAGGAAACCGATGGTAAAGATGAGTTTCTCTGCATGGATGATGGACTGATTCGCGACAACGATATTTGGAATATCATCTGTCAGGCCAAGGGACGTGTATTTCTTATCTTTGATTGCTGTCACTCTGAGACAATGTTTAGGTCGGCCGGATTTACAATGGATGTTATATCCGACGCCGTACTTCCGTTAGGCGCAGATGGTCCGGTTGGTATGATTTGCTGGTCTGGTTGTGCTGACAACACATATAGCTATGGTTCGACGTCCGGTGGTGAGCTTACAAACGCAATTCGTCGCCATCTGAACAAGGATAGCACATATGCAAGTTTGTGGGACGCAGTAAGCAAAGACGTAACACTCAAAAAGCACGAAATAGTCAAAAAGCACACCATTGGGCTTTCGTTTGAAGATAAGAGAATTTTTGAGTGAGTGACATCACTTACATCAAGTTATACCACAATAGGGGAATCCAATGAAGATAGCGGTAACAAGCGACCTGCATGGTCGAAAACCGAATGATTCAGACCGGAAGGTTATTGCAGAGTGTGACTGCCTGTTGCTCTGTGGTGACGTGTTTGAACCGGGTGGAGACAACGGGAAACTAGAGAAGTATCTTAAGTCATTGTCTTCGTCTGGTAAGCGCGTCATTATGACCCCGGGAAATCATGACTTTGGAATTTACTATGCAGTCAACCCGAACACGATGTTTTCAATTGGAAGTCGGGCTCCGTTCTGTAAGCGCTATTTTCCAGAATGGCTTAAAAACGAATTGGGTGTTGAGTGTCTAATTGATGAAATGATAGAGGTTAATGGTGTAAAGATTTATGGTACACCCTGGACTCCTATGTTTTGTGATTGGGCATTTATGGTAAAGGATGGCGAACCGTTGGATGAGAAGTACTCCAAGATTCCAGAGAATGTTGATATCCTTATCACTCACGGACCCCCATATGACGAGAACTCAAAGATTGATTGTTGTGAGGGTGTAGTCATGATTGACGGTTCTTCGGAACACCTGGGCAGTAAATCTCTATACAAAGCTATCGTCGAGAAAAAACCTAAGTATTGTTTTGTTGGTCACATTCATTCCGGTGACCACGGCGAAACCATTATAGGTGAAACTAAGTGTAGGAATGTTTCGTATTTGAACGAAGAATACCGAAGGGGATATCCGGTTCATACTTTTGAAATTTAGGAGAAACAAAATGGCAACCAAAATAGACGGAATAAATGTACACACCGACGCAAATCATGTTTCCCGGGTAACAGCCTTGGGTTGTGAATGGGTTAGAATTGATATCCAGTGGTGGGTTATTGAAAAGAATCGTGGTTCATACTCGTGGGGATATGTGGACTCCCTAGTGAATGCCTACACTAAGGCCGGATGTAAGATTTATGCTACGCTGGCCGGTACACCGGCTTGGGCCGGGGCTACAGTTGCTGATGTACCAAACCAGGCTTATTGGGTTGCTTTTTGTTCTGCTTGTGCGAAGCGTTATGGTGGACGAATTGCCGCATATTCTCTTTGGAACGAACCAAACCTTGGTAATAGATTTTGGAAAGGTGGAATCAAAGAGTTCTACCAGAAGATTCTTGTCCCCGGTGCGATGGCAATTAAGGGTGTTAATCCAAATCTAGTTGTAGCTGGACCGGACCTGGCTACCACCGGTAAGTCACACTGGACTGAATGGTTGACAGAAATGAAGCACCACGTCAAGTACATTGACATTGTTTCAATTCATTCGTATCACGATACCGCAGATGCAGTTAAACGCTGCTTTACCATAGGCAAGATTCCTTTCGTAGGTTGGATTGTTCCAAAGTGGCGTCCCTACAATTGGTATCTAAAAAAACTTGGTAAGCCCGTGTTTCTTACTGAAACCGGTATAGAGGCTACTTTTGGTAATTCCAAAGAGGAAAAGGCTCAGAAGAAATTTGTCGAAGGGATTCAAGAGTCTAAGAAGGACATGGATGTTCATACGGTGATATTCTATACATGCACTGATGCACCCTCTAGTATGGAGGCGCCCTGGGGTTTCTATAGTTATCAGGGACTCCCAAAATTAGTTGCTCGTTAAAAAAAGTTGTTGACGAACACTTTTCTTTTTGATATAATAGTTTGCGTTGATTGGGAAAGTTGTGTACCACGGGTGTGGTAGCATCAGGTTCCTACAGCACTTAATCTAACTGAATCTGGAGACAAAAACCATGGCAAACTCATTCATAACTCAACTTGGCAAGGACATAACGATGTCTGAGACCGTTCGTACCGAGAATGGTGCGGTAATGCATAAGACCAGTGGCAAGGCGCTGGTTGATTTCTTCTTCAAGGTCCCTTCTCTTAGAAAGGGAAGCTTCGATGAAGTTCTCGCCGACCTTTGTAATGCATACGCGGAAGACCCATCCACGTTCATTGCCCTGATGTTCTATATTCGCGATATTCGCGGCTCCGGCCTTGGCGAACGCAACATCTTCCTTCATGCGTTCCGCTACATCGCAGAGCGCCACATCAACCTGGCGAAGAAGCTGGCCGATGAAATCCCCGAATATGGATGCTGGCGTGACGTTGTCCGCCTTTACGCCGTGTTCTCTGATGGAACCAATGATTCTCTGGCTAACTACATGGCCAAGATGATGCAGAAGCAGCTCAACTCCGATGTTGCCGAGATTGCCAAGAAGAAGCCCAAGTCCATTTCTCTTCTCGCGAAGTGGCTGCCTTCTGATAACACGTCGTCCCGCGCAACCCGTCAGATTGCATACCGGCTCATGCGCGATTGGCATATGACCAAGAGTGAGTACCGTTCAACCCTCGTCAAGCTTCGTAAGCACCTGCGTGTTGTCGAGTGTCAGATGACAGAAGGCGATTGGGGCGAAATCGATTACAACGCCGTTCCGTCAAACGCTAACGCTCGGTACAAGGATGCGTTCCTTCGTCACGACACCGAACGTCGCAAGGAATACCTTTCTTCTGTTAAGAAGGGCGAGGCCAAGATTAACGCAAGCGTTCTCTACCCATATGAGGTCGCTGCTAAGTACCGGAACGGTCACGGCTGTGGAATCGACGACGCGCTTGAGCTCATGTGGAAGAACCTTAAGGATATCAAAATGACTCGCCCGTGCATCGTCGTCGCGGATGGCTCCGGTTCGATGTGCAGTCATGTTTCTAATAGCGTCACAGCCCACGACATCGCGGATTCACTGGCAATCTATTGTTCTGAGCGCCTTCCCGGAGACTATAAGAATAAGTACATCACGTTCTCGTCGCGTCCTCAGTATGTTGACTTCGGAAAGTGCACCAGTCTTTGGGACAAGTTGATTATTGCACAGGCACATGACGAATGTGCAAACACAAACATCGAGGCAGTTTTCGACCTAATTCTTAAGACGGCAGTCCGGTCTCACGCAACCGAAATCCCTGATATTCTCGTCATTTCGGACATGGAGTTCGATGACGCAACGAATGGTCACCGGATGTGGTACGGTAACGAAGTGGAGTTCGCAAGCGCGGACGAGACCCTGTTCCAGAAAATCGCAAGGCGATACGCTGAGGCCGGGGTTAAGATGCCGAGACTCTCGTTCTGGAATGTCAACTCTCGAACCAACGGCATCCCGGTTCGTGAAGGTCCTGGCGGAACGGCCCTTCTTTCCGGCTACTCGCCGAACGTTCTGAAGCTGGCACTTTCGGGTGAGGCTACACCATATGGCGTGTTGCTCGAAGCGCTCAAGGACGAGCGGTATGACCGGATTCGCAAGCTTGCCCGCCGGTACATCAAGAACACGAAATAAGCAAAAGGTTTCCCCCAGGGCAACACCCTGGGGGAATTGGAGTAAATATGGAAAATCAGAAAGTAGAAATTGGTTGTGGTAGTGTTCCCGTCGGAATGCTAGGTGTAGCTTTTGTAGTTCTTAAGCTGTGCCACGTTATCGATTGGCTATGGATTTGGGTATTATCGCCGTTTTGGATTAGTATAGCGGTTTATCTGTTTTGGTTTATTGTGGCGTTTATCATTTTGGCTGTTTCGTCGGGGCGGAGATAATGACTGACGAAGAGAAGACAACGAACGACGAGCGCCTCACTGCTTTAATGTGGGATATAATGGAGTCCAGGGGTTCTCGTAAACGTGTACACAAGGACTTTTGGCCCAGGTTTGCCAGGAAATATGAAGCCATGTTTGGTAAGCCAATACCACCAAACGGTATGAGAAAGAAGTTTTTCCGTTGGCGCATAAAGATGCAGAACGATTCCACACCAGACACGATGACGTTCTTCCTTAAGCCTAGAAAATGTCTGATGGACAAGGTTGGTAATTTGGTTTCCAATATTACCAGTTTTATAATAAGGATATTTGCTTGGGTGATTGATTGGTTTACCGGGATTGATTCAGAGGCATATTCATTTATAGTCGGATGTCTTGGCACACAGGAAGGCATAGATGAACTGTCCAGTAAAAAAAGAACGGGTGAAAACGGTGGTTTAATAAATGGTACATAACGACAACAATAAGAGTTTGGATGATGAAATCCGAATATTGATAAAAGAAAAACCAAAATCTTGGCATACTTTAATACGAAAAAACGCAAATTATAAACATCTTTTAGATTATATTACAGAACAAACGCCGCTATTAAATGACGGTACATATAGGTTTGTAACACGTGTTTACTGGACAATAAATCATATTCATGATTGGAATGACACCTTGGTTACTTGTCGCGAATGCGGTAGACCCATTAGTAAAAATCCAAGGTTTAAAATGAATGGATATGGAGAGTTTTGTTCGCTAAGCTGCTGCAACAAGAACAAATGGCACCACGAAAATTGCATCTCAACCAGTATCAGAAAGTACGGAACAAAACACTATACCAACAGATTAAAAGCCAGACAAACGTGCGCATTCAAATATGGAGCCGAATTTTATACGGAGACCAAAGAATTTAAAGAAAAAACCAAAATAACAAATATGCGGAAGTATAATACAGATTCTCCGATGAAAACCGATAAGGTTAAACAAAAGGTCAAAGCAACTCAAATATTAAGATATGGAGAAATATATAACAAGACACAGGAGTGTAAGGAAAAAATAAGAAATACAAATACAAAGAAATATGGTTGTGAGTATTACACACAAACGAAAGAATACCACGAAAAATGCAAAAACACATGTAGATTGAGATATGGTGTAGAATATGCATCTCAGTCCCCAGAATTTAAAGCAAAAGCCAAAAGAACAAACATAGAGAGATATGGTACAGAATATTGGATGCAACGACCAGATTTAAGAAAATCTACACAAAAACGATATCATTATGACGGTTTAAAGTTTGATTCGAAGCCGGAGGTGGCGCTATACATATATCTGAAAGACAATAAATTAGACTTTGAATACCAGCCAAATATAAGCTTTAGTTTCGTGTATAACGGAAAAACACATAGGTATTTTCCGGATTTTAAAATAGGAGATAAGCTCGTAGAAATTAAAGGTGACCATTTTTTTGACGCAGATGGAACCATGAAATGTCCGTTCAGGTATAAGAAATGGACGGATATAGATAAAGAAAACATCGATGCTATATATGAATCAAAACACCGATGCATGATAGAAAATGGTGTACAGATTCTTAGAAGTACAGACTACAAAAAATATGTTCTATATGTAAACGAAATGTACGGTAAAGATTTTTTGAGAAAACTAAAACGTTATTGACATAGGCGTAAAAACGGTATATAATATATGTATATGAATAGTGAGCACACAAAAGTCCTATATGAGAATCATCCGATGATGTATGGTGGTAGAAAGAAACCGCTTACAAAAAGTCTAATGGCCTTTGGTTTTATGTGTGGAGATGGGTGGTATTGGCCAGCCATGAGATTTTCAGACATAGTTGAGGCCATAAACGTTTTATGCACACCATACGGAGTCCGCGTGGAAATAACGGAATTCAAGGAGAAATTCGCCACCGCTAGGTGTTATTATACGGTTGAGTACCAACTGCCGTTATGGAAACGAGTGATAAATTGGTTACTGACTCCGGTTGTTAAAATTACAAAAGACTATACAATCGGATTCTGGGCATCTGACGAGCAGATATCTCTGGGCAACGGAATACAAGAGATAATGGACGTGCTGGTTGGCCGACTCGAAGAAGAATGCAAGCATTATTGCGAAGAGTGCGGCGAGCAGTTTTATCCCTGGGATATGTCCAATCGAGTAATGACTACCGGATGGTATAGGATAGTTTGTAGAAAGTGTGCCCAGAAGAATAACTGGGCATACCTGCCATACCCCGACGATAACAAGGACCCATTAGCGGAAGAAGAAAAGAAACTTTATAGGAAAGAGGAGAATAAGCAATGAGTTACGAACTTTCATATGATACATACATAAGCCGGGTAGCCTCTACCGAACTTGATTCAGAAATAGAAGAAAACAAGCAATGGAAAGACCGGATTGAAATGGAGATTTTCGGTCTTATCCTGTCCGACCCGGCGAAAGTGCGTAATCAACGCAAGCGCAGTAAGAAGGACGATGACGAGGATGAACAGTATCCCTGGATGAATAATCCTCAGTACCTGACTAAGGTCTGGGAAGACCTAAAGGAACAATGGGATGAGGCTGCCTATAAACTTATCAAGTGTCAGGATGCAAAGGATGCAGTGGAGCGCAAGACGCGCAAGGTTGCGATATGTGATGCCTGTCATCGTGAACTTCACTCGGAGTGGAATAAGGAAACATATCATAGTGAACTGCGTTGTCCCAAGTGCGGTAAACTCTTTAATCCTGATTATTGGTGTACTTATCCAGATGGGACCAAGCCAGAAACTGAGCTTCCAGACCCTGTAATTGCAGAAATTGATACATTCAGCGAGGGTTAAGATGAACAATTCTACAATGTCTACTGGAGAAGCGCTGGAGATTCTTACGGAGTTCAACAAGTGGCGCCGCAGTGAGGACCCGTATGGGTGGTATGAGGAGCCGGAAAAAACGCTTCAGATGCCTTATACCCCGGCGGTAATTGGTGAGGCCATAGATGTTGCAATTGCTATATTGAAGGAGAAGAATGATGTATAAGAGATTTCAAACAAATGACGTGAAGATTTACGATAGAATTTCGCATAGGTCGTTTAAGGTTAATCGTAACGACGTTAATGTTGCGAAGACGAAAAAATGTTGCATAGGTCCACATGTATGGGTTCATCACCGGGCACGTAATAAGACACCTGGATATTATGGTGTTTTTCTCACGACACAAAAGACCTGGAATATGATAACGAAGACCGACCGGAGAACCTGGAAGTGAAGTTAAACGTCATATCTGACCTACATTGTGAAATTAATCGAGATGGTTCGGTAAATTGGATGGATTTTGAGCCGGAACGTCTAGAACCGGCTGATTATCTTATTGTAGCTGGTGATACCGGATACGCAACGACCGAACCAAAAATAATAGACGAATTAAAAAATAAAACGGATGGGAAATTCAAGGAAGTCCTGACAATCAAAGGTAATCATTCTTATTGGGTTCCGTACGAGTTTGAAAATCAAGAAGACGAGGATAAATTTGCACATGAGATGATTCCCAATGATACGATAGACCTGGTAGACGGAGATATTGCGATTATAGGCACTACGCTGTGGACGAATGCCGTTTCGTATGAGGAAGCAACCTGTATGAACGACTATCGAAGAACACCAAACTTCGGTTTGGACAAAAAACTGAAGCGTTATGACGAAGAGTCGAACTGGCTACGCGAACGGTATCAGCATTACAAGACAGAAGGCAAAAGAATTGTGGTTGTAACGCATCATAATCCCAGGGAATTTAGCATTTTACCGGAGAATTGCGGAGAACATGTAGACGTTAAGAGCGCCTATTGGTGTTTTGATTGTAACGCAACTCACCCTGGATATGAGGCTGAGATTTACGAAATGTCATTTCGTGGTTTTAATCGTGGTCTTATTCGAGACGTCCGGGACATAAAACCAGAGCTCTGGATTTGCGGCCATATACACGAAGATATAGATGTCGTCGATGATGGTATCCGGTTTATTAGACATCCGATAGGATATAGATGGGGTTATTATAGTGTTCGTTATCTTCCCGATGAAACTAAACAAAAGGTTATAGATTCTTGGTACAACTGTGTAGTTGAATTAAACTAACTGTCTGATTATTGTTTGTTAGCAAAAGCCGTAATGAGAGACGATAATTCCGGACGTAATGCAAACAGTGTACACAATCCCCATATAATGAAAACAATGGTCCATTTCCAGGCAATTAAGACTTCTTTAATGGATTCTGCGATTTTGGCCCAAGTTTTTGTGATTTTGCCACCCTCACTACTCGCAGGGGTGGCAATTGATTTTCCCAGTTGACCAATTAATTCTATGTTTTTATTTAGGATGTCAACCTGGGCAGTGAGTTTATCAGTTGCCGCGTCGTTTTTTTGCAGTCTTTCGCTAAATTTGGTGAGCATTGTTTCCAATCTACTGATATCTTCATTTATTTTGGCTCTGGCGCTGGCTGATTCTATTTTACTCTCTACGAGCATCCGAATCATATGAAACTGATTTTCAGATGTAGCTTGAAGCTTTTCTTCCAGGGAATACCCGTTTGTAGCCTCTTTCGATGAGTTTATCAAATCTACACACTCTTCTTTCTCAGCCATCGGTAACTGAGACTCCGTGACATTCTTTATTGCGCGTTCTGCGCGTTGTTCGTTGGTCCTAGAGACAGCCATTTTCGCATAAAACCCCTATACATTAAAATCATTGCAAATTTATTTATAATATTTAATCGCAATCGGGGTACCCGATAAATACAAGTGGCTGAGATACGATATGGGAAGAGGAAAATAATGAGATATCCACGTCAAACAAAATTAACATTGGCGAAGTCAAAAAAAGAGACACCAGTAAACAACAAAAAAACGTTCGGAAACACGCCATTCAACACCGAACTGGACATCCAAAAGCTTAAACGGTTAACGGAAGTTGGCTGGGTATTCCCGGAAACAATAGAAAGTATTGCCAATCTGAGAAACGTCGAAGTTATAGCAAATGTACTTTGGCGCTTAAAGCAGACTTTAGAAAATGGCGATATTGCAACCGCCGGTGAAACAGAATAAACGAATAATGATTCTTGACACGATGCAAATCCTTTGATATAATATTATTTAAAAAGGATTTTTTATGAATAATACACCAGAGTCCAATACGGTTAAGCCGGTTAATGAAATTAGTGAACTCGAATTTTACAAGAGTGCGGTGACCTTGTTTGAGAGTGCGCTTAAGCAGATAACAATCACGCGTGGTGGTCATAAATGTAATAAAATTGCTAACAAGGTTTTGGCAATTTATTATGGTGGTAGGGCCGCAATGGTTAATCGTGGAAATAGGTTAACCAGCGAATCTTCCAGTACACCAGATGTTAAGGTCCCATCCGAAGATGAGGTTAATACGAATCCCTATGCCAATGGAGCATTTATGGGGCTTGGTAGTTAGGTTGTTTCGGGGGGATAAATAGGGGTAGGAGATTTATCATGTCCCGACACCGCCTATTTAGAAGCCAATTAAAGCCATTTGACAATAAAGAACTTTACGTTAAAGAGTTTATTCGTGAAGCATCCACTGGACCAGAAAAACGCTTCGGTGATATTCCATTTAGCGACCTCATGCTAAATTACGAGGCTCTTTCTGGTGAATTCGAGTACATTAGCGGGGGTTTTGACTCTTTATCATCTGATGTAAGTGGTTTATCTGCTGATTTTTACGCTTTAAGTACTGATGTTTTGACGTTAACCGATGAACTTAGTGGTAAAATCGGGTTTGACGATTTAATTATAGAAAAAACCTGGGAACAACTGATGGATATGAAGACGAATTCCAGTCTTGTTCCGGGTCAGCAGTATCGAATTACAGACTACGTGGCCACGGTGGCGAACGACCCGAACGCACGGTCGGCCAATCACCCGTTCGATTTGATAGTGGTCGCGGATTCGGAAAGCAAGCTTAATGAAAAAGCCAGGGCGATACGGCACACTGGCGACACCTACTTCCCAGCGTCTGTGAAATTCGAGGCGTGGCAGGTCTGGTATTGCCTCGACAATGACACGGTAAGGTTCGCGTGGGCCGACGCGACCAACGGCAAGGGAGTAATCTACAGGCTCATAGACGAATGGTGCAACGACTGTCCATACGACTTCAAGGGAATACAGTTCGAGGCGTATGGAGACAACGACGATGCATGGAGGTATACATTCGATATTGGTGATGCTATGGGGGGTACCGACTATTCGCTTGACGGCGGGGTTGTTACCGGAAATTTTGTGTATGGCAATGTAATAAGGCCGTTATTTGAAGCTGGTGCCGGGCGTAAACTTAACAGAATCGTCTTCAAAGGGGCCAACTGCTACTACAACGTCTTCGGGGGAAACTGCTTCTCCAATACCTTCGGGTACTACTGCTCCTCCAACGTCTTCGGGGACGGCTGCTACTACAACGTCTTCGGGGGAAACTGCTCCTCCAACACCTTCGGGTACGGCTGCTCCTCCAACACCTTCGGGGACTACTGCTCCTCCAACACCTTCGGTAACGGCTGCTCCTCCAACACCTTCGGAGCAGACCCATCTGACCCTGCGGC
>Ga0247610_10001343_pt1 | contig 30719 bp, 20 predicted proteins | sample 174DNAGHGhighgp2_FD_193483 | JGI IMG/M metagenome (GOLD analysis project Ga0247610, IMG submission 193483) | Sheep rumen microbial communities from Palmerston North, Manawatu-Wanganui, New Zealand - 1742 DNA GHGhigh gp2 | ecosystem: Host-associated > Mammals > Digestive system > Stomach > Rumen...
TCGACCCAGATACACCACATCACAGACGACATGGTGGCTAGTGAACGCAGTTTCGCCGAGATGGCCACCGAGATTGCCGAGTTCATAGGAGACAGCGACTTGGCGGGCTACAACTCCAACAAGTTCGATGTCCCGATGCTTGTCGAGGAGTTTCTGCGCGCAGGCGTCAATTTCTCCGTCAAGGAGCGTCGCCTCGTCGATGTGCAGAACATCTTCCATCGCATGGAGCCACGCACGCTTGTCGCCGCCTACAGGTTCTATTGCGACAAAGACCTTCTCGGAGCGCACAGCGCCGATGCCGACACCAAGGCTACATACGAGGTGTTGAAGGCACAGTTGGACCGCTATAAGGATGTGCCATACGTCGACCGCGACGGCGCAACCTCATGTCCTATCGTCAACGACATCAAGGCGTTGAGCCTCTTTACCTGCAATCCGCAATGGGCAGACCTGGTGGGTCATATCGGTTACGACAAACAGCATCGCGAGACTTTCAACTTCGGCAAGCACAAAGGCAAGACCCTCGAGCAGGTATTCGACATAGAACCAGCCTATTACGACTGGATGATGAAGGCCGATTTTCCGCTCTCGACCAAGCAGGTGGTGATGGAGGTTAGACGTCGCATGGTGGAGAAGAAACGCAAGGACGACGAGGCGGAACGTCTGCGCCGTGAGCAGGAGAAGCTGGAGGCGCTGAAACGCAAATTCGAGGGTCAGTGAAGATAATCTGCATTGCACGCAACTATTCGGAACATGCCGCCGAGATGGGAGCCGAGCTGTTCGAGCGTGGCTCCCGGCAAGCGTTGTCACCGTCGTTCTTCCTCAAGCCCGACAGCGCACTGCTGATCAACAACCGCCCTTTTTTCTACCCGGAGTTTAGTCAGCGTATTGAGCATGAGGTTGAGGTGGTGGTGCGCATTGACCGCGTGGGAAAGAGCATCGAAGAACGCTTTGCCCACAAGTACTACAGCTCGGTGGCGTTGGGCATCGACTTCACGGCGCGCGACCTTCAGAGCGAGGCTAAGGCCAAGGGGTTGCCATGGACGTTGTCGAAAGGTTTCGACGGGTCGGCAGTTGTCAGCGATTTCGTCCCATTGGCAGAACTGTCGTGCGACGTGCATCATCTGCCTTTCGCGCTCTACCGCAATGGCGAGTGTGTGCAGAAAGGCAACACCAGTGAGATGCTGTGCGGCATCGACCGTATGATTTCCTATGTTTCTGATTTTATGCTGTTGCGCACCGGCGACATGATATACACCGGCACCCCCTCGGGTGTAGGGCCAGTGCAGGTAGGCGATGTTCTGGAGGGCGAGCTTGACGGGCGTTGTCTTCTGAAATGCCGTATCAAATAGTATTAGGGTCAGGTACTTGTGTCTGTTCTAACTGTTTTCGCCATGCTGGCTGTTGGTGGCGTAGTTGCGCCATTTGGCTATTACTCCTGCCATGTCGTCTGGCATGGGCGACTCGAAGTGGAGTCGTTTGTTGCTTGTTGGATGTTCGAAGCCGAGAATGAGGGCATGCAACGCTTGCCGAGGCAGAGCTTGGAAGCAGTTGGTGACGAACTGTTTGTATTTTGAGAAGGTGGTGCCTTTCAGAATCTGGTCGCCACCGTAGGCGCTGTCGTTGAATAGCGGGTGGCCGATATGTCGCATGTGTGCGCGAATTTGGTGAGTGCGTCCCGTTTCCAGCACGCATTCTACGAGAGTCACATAGCCGAAGCGTTCGAGCACATGCCAGTGTGTGACAGCATGTTTGCCTACCGCCGGGTCGTCGTAGACCTCCATCACGCGGCGGTCGCGTGCCGAGCGTGCCAGATTGCCGACGATGGTGCCGTCGTCCTCGTTGAAGTCGCCCCACACCAAAGCGTTGTATTTCCGCTCGATAGTGTGCTCGAAGAACTGTTTGGCGAGAAAAATCTGCGCCTCCTCGTTCTTAGCTATAAGCAGAAGTCCGGAGGTGTCTTTGTCGATGCGGTGTACCAGATAAGGCATTATTGGCTCGCCGTCGTTGTTTTTCTTGTCCTTGAAATAGAAATAGAGGGCATTGAGCAGAGTCCCTGTGAAATTACCGTAGCCAGGATGTACGACCATGCCGGCCTCTTTGTCGACCACCAAGACGTCGTCGTCCTCGTAGACAATCGAGAAGGGTATGTCCTCGGGCACTATCTCCGTGTTGCGTGGTGGCGTGGGCAGTAGTATGCTGATGACGTCGAGCGGTTTTATCTTGTAATTGGATTTGGCAGGCTTGCCGTTGACGAGGATGCATGATGCTTTAGCGGCTGCCTGTATTTTGGTGCGTGACACACCCTCGATGCGCATCTGCAGGTATTTGTCCATACGCATGCTTTCCTGTCCGCGGTCGACGGTGAAGCGATGGATTTCATACAGTTCCTGTTCCTCTGCGATGGGAGGCATGGGGTTTGTCTCTTCTTGCATGTCTTAATGTTTGATTATTTTTTTTGTGGTTCGGGAGCCGTTGGCGGAGTCGTGCACTTGCAGCATATAGACGCCTTTGGGCAGGTGGGAGATGTCGATGCTGTCCTGCCATCTCTGACTCCACAGGAGTCGTCCCTGAGTGTCGAAAAGCGATAGCGTGTAGGCTGAAGGGTCTCCGTTGTCGTGCAGGCTGAGGTGGATGATGCCGCTCGCCGGGTTGGGGTAGAGGTTGATGGTGAAGATGTTGTCTGTAGGACATGTGATGCCGGCGGTGGCTTTGCTGCCGAAGACAGGGCGCATCATCAGTGAGCCGCGGAGGAAGCTGTGCGACCATTCGTTGCCGGTGCGGTAGCAGGTGGCGTTGCGCGAGTCGGTGTTGCGGTCGAAACCGATGTTGATGAAGCTGCTTGAAAGCTGTTCGAAACCGACGAAAACGGTGTCGCTGATGACGACAGGCGTTTCGAGGACGTAGCGGTGGAAGCTGTTGAGGCCATCGAACTGCGGTGTCTGCCGTGCGTTCTCTTTGTGCAGGAGAGTGGCCGGCAGGTTGTCCTGCCCTTGCCATACGCATAGCTGGAACTGAGTCTCCGCATTTTCGTCGTTGCGGCAGCGGTTGAAGTAGATGTCGACAGCTGTGAGCGTGTCGGGCACCCTCATCACATGTCGGCAGGCGAGCCATTGCTTGTTGCCCGTCACCGTCAATCCGTAGCCGTTCTCGGCGGTGCCGTCGTCGTAGGCATAGTAGTTGTCGAGATGTTGTGTGAAGACCATCGTATCGTTGCAGCTGCGGTTGTCGCCGCCCACGCCTTCTCTGACAAAGTGCGTGATGCGGTAACTTGTTGGCATATTGTTTTCTGGGAATGCGAAATTGACTGCTGGATTGCTGTGGAGCGATGAGGTCTGGTATTTGCCGTCGGGGAAGAAGGCCGGGATGTTCTCATAGCCGCCGTTGTAGGAGGCTATGGTGTTGCCGTCCGTGGAGACGCTATATCTGTAGGTGGAGGATAGTGTCTGGTTGTAGCGGTTCACGATGCTGATTTCGACATGCGCCGCCATGTCGGCTGTGCGGTATTGGCGTGCGGGCATGGCTTGGTATTCCTTGAGCATCGAGGGTGCCTGTTCGACGAAGGCGACGTCGCGGAAGATAGAGTCGCCGACGCTGCGGTTGCGGTCGATAAAGATGTAGTCGATGTTCCATTGGTCGCAGTTGGCCGCGATGCCGCTGAGCGGGTTGGCGTCGAGGCTGGCGTAGTTGCGAAAGCGGAAGCGGAATCCGTTGGTGAGGTAGCGCGTATCGTCAATTTTGACAGCCGCAAAATGCCATGGCCAGTGGCTGTGGCGTCCGGCGGTGTCGGCGTTGAAGCCTCCGACGGACCATACCACATTCCATCGGTTGCTGTCGGCGTCGTAGAAATCGAGGAATAGAGAGTCCTGTGTCGAGGGTGCGTCGCCGACGAGTTCCCATGCGTTGCCGTACCAACCGCCCGGGACGAAGAAGAAACTGAGGACGATGGAATCGGAGGATTGCAGCCTGCGGTTGATGCCTGTGATGGAGTCGAGTCGCAGGATTTGCGATGCCAGAGTGTCGGCGGCGAAGAGGTTGGTGGAGGCGTGAGGGTACAGTGAGCCGTTGGCGTCGAGAGCGTCGAGCGTTGCCATGCCGATGGTCGGAGGCTGAGGAGCGAAACCTGTGTTCACAAAGGCCTGTCCTGCCATCCAGCGGATGGGCGAGGGTGAGCCTGTGCAATCGGAAAAGTCGTCGAAGAAGGGCAGCTCCATCACGATGGTGTCGTTGCTCTTGGTCCCCGAAGCCGGCAATGCTGTTGTTGCCGGCACCAGCAGTTCTTGTGCCGAGACCGCCGATGCCAACGAGAGCAATAGTAAGAGGAGAAGATTATTTTTCATCGAGAGGTGATTATGTGCGCCTGTTGTCAGAACTCGTCGAGTCCAGTCATGCGGTAGTTGTCGTTGGCGTCGGCTGGCTCGTAGAGGGCGCGGATGGAGTCTTCGAGTTGCCGTTGTTTCATGCGTTCCATTTCCTCCATGTCGACGACCGACTTGTCGCAGTACCACAGTTCCACCGGTGCGCCGTAGCTTTCGCCGGAGCGTCCGGAGTATTCAGGAGACTGCTTGTAGACGATGGCGCGGCTCATATCGGTGATGCCGTCGTAGTGCTCGACACCCATGTTGAGCGATGCAGAGAGTATGCTGCGTCGTGCTTTCGATGGCGACATGCCGACGAGGTAGGGGACGATGGTTTGCGAGTTGCCCGTGCCGCGACCGACGACGAGGTCGACCATGGCACCTTTGTCGAGCCTGCGTCCTTCGCTGACGGTGCGTCCTTTGTATTTCTGTTCGAGCACCACATGGGCGGGGTCGTCGACGAAGGTGAGCCTGCCGCCGTGCAGACCGGCATTCTCCAGTTGCGAGATGGCGTGGCGCACGCTGAGAGAGCGCAGGTCGGGGACGATGGCGTTGTCTGGCACATAGGATGTTACGGTGAGGTATATCTTGCGTCCTTTCTTGATCATCGCGCTCGAGTCGGGATCCTGACGCAGGATGAATCCGCCGCGTTTGCCCTTCTTGTAGACGGAGTCGATGATGACGTATTCGAGTTCGAGCTCGTTGTTGCTGTCCAACTCGTCGTAGTAGGAGCCTACCAGATAGGGTGTCGGGTATTCCTGTCCGACGCGTCCGTAGTGCTTCAGAACGATGAATACGGCGACGACGATGAGGAAAGAGACGCCGATGGCGATGAGCATGTGGAGGATCCAGGGATGTTTCTTCATTGATTTGTTTTTGTTTTTGTTTTTGAGAGTTTAATATGTGTGGAGTGGAGGAGATGGACAATAACGTTATTTTGCCTTATTTATTGTTTACCACTTCGCCAATGAGAGTTGCTGCGGTGCATCGTGTTACGAGGACGTTGACGTATTGCCCGGGTTGCAGTTCGCCCCGGTCGAAGACGATGACCTTGTTCTGGCTGTTGCGGCCGAAGAGCTGTTTGTCGGAGCGGTGCGAGACGCCTTCTATCAGCACCTCGAAGGTCTTACCCACCTCTTTTTTGTTGTTCTCGAGTGCTATCTCGCCTTGCAGAGCGATGATTTCCTCCAGCCGTCGTGTCTTGACGTCGTCGGGGACGTCGTCGTTGAGGTGTCGATGGGCGTAGGTGTCGGGACGCATCGAGAACTTGAACATGTAGGCGTAGTCGTATCTGACGGTGCGGAACATTTCGAGCGTGGCCTGATGATCCTGCTCGGTCTCGGTGCAGAATCCGGCAATGACGTCGGTGGTGATGCTGCAGTCCGGGAGATAGCGGCGTATGGCGTCGATGCGGTCGAGGTACCACGCGGGCGTATAGCGGCGGTTCATGAGCTTGAGCATGCGTTCGCTGCCCGACTGGAGGGGGAGGTGGATGCATTTGCAGATGTTGTCGTAGCGCGCCATAACCTCGAGAAGCTGGTCGCTCAAGTCCTTAGGATGTGATGTTGCGAAACGCACTCTGAGCAAGGGATTTACCTTTGCGACACGTTCCATGAGTTCGGGGAAGGTGACGGAGGTGCCGTCTTCTTGCCAACGGTAGCTGTTCACGTTCTGCCCGAGGAGAGTGACTTCGCGGTATCCCTTGAGGAATAGTTCGTTGGCTTCGCGCACAATAGACTCGGGGTTTCGGCTGCGTTCGCGGCCTCTGGTGTATGGCACGACGCAGTAGGCGCAGTAGTTCTGGCATCCGCGCATGATGCTGATGTAGGCAGTGATGCCGTTGGTGTCGTACCTGACGGGATCGATGTCGGCGTATGTCTCGGTGTCGCTCAGCAGTGTGTCCGCCAGTTTCTCGCCTTGCCTGATGTTTTCGAGCATGGCTGGCAGGCTGCGGTAGGCGTCGGGGCCGACGATGAAGGAGACGTTCTCCTCCTCCAGCATCAGCTTATCTTTGAGGCGTTCGGCCATGCAGCCGAGGATGCCGATGCGCAGATGAGGGTGCTGTCGTTGCAGAGCTTTGAGTTCGTGCAGGCGTTTGCGAATGCGCTGTTCCGCGTTGTCGCGGATGGCGCAGGTGTTGATGAGTACGAAGTCAGCCTCATCGATGTTGCGGGTGAGCGAGTAGTGCTCCTTGGAGAGGATGGAACCCACTATTTCGCTGTCGGCGAAGTTCATCTGACAGCCGTAAGTTTCGATATAAACACTCTTTTCCAATACGATATGTTTCTGAAATTTGAAATAATATAAAATGCAAAGATAACATTTTTTTCTGGATACAATTTTTTTTGTCAGTTGTCGTTGTTGAGGCAAGATACAATTTTAAAAACAATAGACCTATGAAAAGAGTACTTGTCCTATTATTTGCCGCCTTGCTTGTGGTGTCGTGTGGCAAACGCAAGCAAGGTTTAGTTTTCAATCCGAAGCACTCTGTTGAGGGGAGTTTGGAGATGTATGACGGTACGGAAGTGAAATATACGGCATACGAGGGACTGTGCTATGTCCGCAATGTGGAGGACAGCACGTATCAGCGTATGAATGTCTATGTTCCGGAAGGTGCAGACAAGCATTCACCTATCTTCCTTCGGACCTATATAGGAGGCTATATGGCGTCGCAGGCGCGTGCGCCCCAGGCCGACGACGCCACAGGACGGGCCTTGAAGGAAGGCTATGTTGTCGTCATTCCCGGAGCGCGCGGCCGCAACTCGATACAGGGCAACCTGTACACGGGCCGTGCGCCGAAGGCGTTGTTGGACTTGAAGGCGGCGGTGCGCTACCTGCGCCTGTTCGACAAGAAGATGCCCGGCGATGCGGAGCGTATAGTGGTCGACGGCACCAGTGCCGGTGGCGCCATGGTGGCGTTGCTGGGTGCCACCGGCAACAGCAAGATGTTCGAGCCGATGCTGCAGAAGATGGGCGCCGCCAAGACCAGCGACGCGGTGTTTGCCGTCGTGAGCTATTGCCCCATCACCGACTTGGAGCATGCCGACATGGCCTACGAGTACGTTTATCACAACACTGCGAGCCGTCGGGCGCTCGATGCCGACCTGCGCGTGCTGAGTCTGGAACTCAAGGATATGTACCCCGTCTATCTGGATTCGCTCAAGCTCACCTACTGGGACGGCACGCCTGTCAATTCGGGGAACTACATGGAGCTGCTGAAACGCGAGCTTATACGCTCGGCGCAGGTTGCCAAGAACGCCGGAGCCGATTTGCCCGACAGTATCGGCCTCATGTTCAGTGGGTCGTCGCCTGCGTCGATGCCTCCCGTCGACGGTCAGCCCGGTGGCGAGATGCGCCGTCGCGAGGTGGTGCGAGGCGAGTATGTGGTCGATATCGACATGGAGAGGTATCTGGACTATGTCGTCTCGACGCGTGCCCTCAAGCCTGTGCCGGCCTTCGACTCGAAGGATGTGGCCGGCCAGCCGCCGACGGGCGAGAACGAGCTCTTCGGCGACGAGAGTGGCAACAGTGTGAATTTCACCGACTACAGCTCGGCGCGTTCGGGGATGACCATCACGCAGCCCATAGCCGACCGCGTGCGGATGATGAACCCCATGAACTTCATCGGCGCGGCCGACAATGCAGAGCATTGGTATATACGTCACGGTGCACGCGACCGCGACACGGGGTTCCCCGTATCGTTCAATCTGGCCATGAAGCTCCAGAATGCAGGCCTCGATGTCAACTTCCTATTTGCATGGAACCGTGGTCACAGTGGCGACTACGCGTTGGACGACCTGTTCGGCTGGCTATCGCAGGTGATGAAGAAATAAGAGCTAACTGTCAGAGTCATAGCTTGATGACCATTTCGATAGGGTAGTGGTCGGAGATGTAGGGTACGCCGTAGTCGCCGTTGAGGGTGACGAAGCGCTTGACCTTCACGCCACGCACGAAGAAGTGGTCGATGAGCATTGTCTTGCCGTTGCCAAAAGCGTTGTATGAGTCAATGTGGCTGGTGTGTCGCGTCATGTCGCGCGCCACTTGCAGCCCTGCGTCGTAGATGGCGTTGAAAATGGTGTCGTCGGTAGTGGAGTTCATGTCACCGCCGATGATGACGGGTGTGTCGAAGCAGTCACCTACAACTCTTGAAGCCAGAAACTTGACGCCCTCGGCACGTGCGATTTTCCCGACGTGGTCGAGATGAGTGTTGAAATAGACAAACCTCTTGCCACTCTTGCGGTCACGAAAAGCGCCTTTGGTCACTGTGCGGTAGCAGGCCGCATCCCAGCCCTTTGAAGGCACCTCGGGAGTCTCGCTGAGCCACCATAGGTCAGTGCCTGTCAGTTCCAAGCGGGAAGTGTCGTAGTAGATGGCCATGAACTCGCCGGCCTCGTGTCCGTCGTCGCGTCCCACGCCGAGACGGCGGTAGTTTGGGAGGCAACTGTCGAGGTATAATAGCTGGTCAATCAGCGCTTCCTGTAGTCCTATGGCGGCAGGGCGTTCGTCGAGAATCATCCTCGCGACCGCAGCCTTGCGGTTGTGCCATCCGTTCACGCCGTCAATGTTGTTCCATGAGTTGTAACGGATGTTGAACGATATGATTTTCATGTCTTGAGACTGTGCTGAGACAGAACAGGCCAGCAATAAGATAAAGATGGTTTTTCTTAAAAAAATGTGTTTTTCCATGAGTGGGGCTATTATAAGAGAATCCCTATGGGGTATGTTAGTTTACTGGCCAGCCTTTACTCATTTGTTTTCGCGGATGCTTACTGCGAAGCCGCCGCAGGGAGCCATGCGGAGACGGAGGGTGGTCTTGGAGGTGACCTTCTTGGTGGTGATGGTGTATGAGTAGGGGTTATAGGCGTCGTTGGGGAGTCCGGAGGCGTCTTTGCCGTCGGAGTAGATGGTGGCGTCGTAGTTTTTGCCTGGGGAGAGGAAGTCGAGGCGGACGGAGAACTCGCGTGCGTTCTCGTCGGTGATGCCACCGAGGTACCAGACGTCGTGGGGTTTGTAGTTTTTAATGACCGATTCAGTATTTTGAATGCTGTCTGGGATCGCGTAGACGTATCGGGTGGCGCTTGATATGACGTCTTTCTTTCCGTCGGGGAGGCTTGCTAGGCCTTCGGCGGCCTTGTTCAGCGAGGATATTTTCGGCTTGCGGGCGGTGACGATGTAGTCGCCCGGCTCGGCGTAGAGATAGATGGATGTATCCCAGTCGACAGCGACATCCTTGATGAACTGGAAGGCGTCGAGGTAAGGCTCATAATGCTCGGGGAAGTCGGCCACCATCTGGAGAGGGGAATAGAGGGTGACGTATAGGGCGAGCTGGTTGCAGATGGTGTGCTGCATCTTTTGTCCCCAGGGGACAATCTTGCTGATGTCGGGTTCGAAGATGCCCGGGGTGTAGTCCATGGGGCCTCCCTGTAGGCGAGTGAAGGGCAGGATGGAGGAGTGGCCTGGGTGTATGCGTTCGCGGAACTCGGTGCCCATAGCGCTCTCATTGCCAATCATGTTTGGCCATGTGCGGCAGAGACCTGTGGGGCGGACGGCCTCATGTGCGTTGACCATGATGTGGTGCTTGGCAGCCTTAGTGATGGCGTAGTGGTAGTGATTGTTGATGGGCTGGCTATAGTGGCCTTCGGCGAAGGGTATGATGGTGCCGACATAGCCGCTCTTGACGGCATCGTAGCCGTAGCGGTTCATGAGGCTATAGGCGGTGTCCATCCATCGCTCGTAGTTGACTGTGGATGCGGAGCTTTCGTGGTGCATGATGAGGCGAATACCACGCTCGTGAGCGTAGTGGTTGAGGGCCGGCAGATCGAAATCGGGATAGGGCGTCACGAAGTCGAAGACATAGTCCTTCTGCTTGCCATACCAGTCTTCCCATCCGACGTTCCATCCCTCGATGAGGAGAGCGTCGAAGCCATGACGGGCGGCGAAGTCGATGTAGCGTCGGACGTTGGCGTTGTTGGCGCCGTGTGTGCCGTTGGGCTTGGCGTGGGCGAAGTCGGTTTCGCCGAGTTTAAAGTATGGGTCGTTGCTTCCGTCAGGACGCGACAGCTTGACGCTCGGGAAGTCGTTTGTGTAGTTCCATGTGCTTTTTCCGGAGATCATTTCCCACCATACGCCCATGTACTTGACCGGATGAATCCACGAGACATCCTCGATGGCGCAGGGGTCGTTGAGGTTGAGGATGAGGCGAGAACGCAGGGCGTCGGTGGCACTCTCGCATACCATGACGGTGCGCCACGGCGTGTGGCAAGGGGCTTGCATGCGGCCTTTGTAGCCGGCGGCGTCGGGGCAGAGCCATGTGCGGAATGTGAAAGGTTTTTCGAGGTTGAGGTGCATGGTTGGGTAGTCGAGTGTGGCGGCCTCGTGTATGTTGATATAGAGTCCGTCGTCAGTCTTCATCTGGAGGGCGGTTTGCACGCCTGTGCGCGAGAAGGAGGTCCATGGCCAGCCGCCGTGTTCGTGTCCTTTCTCGTAGAGACTGTCGATTTGCGAGAGGCGGCTGCAGGTGTAGTTGTACTCCTGTGTGTCGTAGTCGCCTGGAATCCACCATGCTGTGTGGTCGCCCGTCATGGCGAATTCGGTCATCTCCTCCTTGAACCAGAAGCAGATGAGTGCGTTGTCCTTGCCACGGTAGCGCATGGGGAACTCGTAGCGGAAGCCGAGTCCGTCGTCGTATAGGCGGAAGCGTACCTGCATTATAACGGGTAAAGTCTCGGAGCGTTTGTCGGCGCTTGTCACGGCACCGGCGGGCTGTTCGATAGTCACGAGCAGTTCGTTGTAGTGGTTGCGTATGTTAGCTTCTTCGCCCCAGACGGGTTGCCAGGTCTGGTCGAAAGAGGAGCGCTCGGCGTCGCTGAGGACGAAGGAGTGTGTCATTTCGTCGCGCCACTCGAGAATGAAACCCATGCGCGAGGGCAAAACGACGGCCTTGCCATCGCGGTAGAGGCTGTAGTAAGGGACGCTGTCGTGCAGTTCGAATCGCAGTTCCAGCCGCCCGTTGGGGCTGTGTAGTGTCTCGGGTGATTGTCCGCAAGCAATTAAAGGACTGATTAAAAGGATGAAAAGGATGTAAATGAAGAGTAGGTGCTGTTTCATATTTTTGATTCTTTATCTATAAAATAACGTAGTATTATGGTGTTTTATTATTCAAAGAGCGAAACAATATAATTTGGTGTAAATTTTACACAATAGGTTTGTAAAATGAACTTTTTTAGACTGGTTTTTTGTGTTTTTTATTAAAATTTTTATCACCATATTTGTTATGTAATCAATGATTTGTAAAATAATTGTGTAAATTTTACACAAAAATGTTTGTTAATTTGAAAAATGGTTGTACTTTTGTGTAAAATTTACACATGAAGATGGAGAAGAAATATACATACGAACATCCACACCCGGCAGTCACCACCGACTGTGTGGTTTTTGGTTTCGACGGACAGGAACTTAATGTGTTGCTCGTTGAGCGTGGTGTTGAGCCGTACAAGGGTATGTGGGCTTTTCCTGGTGGTTTCTTGCGTATGGATGAGACAGCCGAGGAATGTGCGTACCGCGAGTTGAGGGAGGAGACGGGTCTGGAACTTAGGTCGATACGCCAATTGGGTGCCTTCAGCGGAGTGAACCGCGACCCGAGGGAGAGGGTGGTGACGATAGCGTTCTACGCCATGGCGCAGTGCCATGAGGTAAGGGGAGGCGACGATGCCTTGAAGGCACGCTGGTGGAATGTCCGTGAGGTGCCACCACTGGCTTTCGACCACGACTTCATATTCCGTCAGGCGATGGAACGCATACGTCATGATATTCATTTTGAGCCTATTGGTTTCGACTTGCTGGGGGAACAGTTCACCATTGCGGAATTGCAGAGGCTGTATGAGAGCATACTGGGCAAGAGCTTTGACCGGCGGAACTTTTATAAGAAGATGATGCAGAGCGGAATAGTGGACGAGGTGGAGGAGACGAAAGAAACAGCTCCAGTTTTTTATGGCAGTGGCAAGGAGCTGAAACGAATGAGTATAGGAGCCCTCTTTGGCGAAAGCATCATAGCCAAAGCGTCGGAGGAATACTCTCCGTTTTCGGAGGATACGGGCGCAGAGAGTGCGGTGGAACGTCATCAGGGCCGCAGAGGAAAACTGTTCATTTTCAATAAGGAAAACTACGACCGTATGAAGGAAGATGGACGTTTTAAATTGGAATTCTGATATTTATAACAGAAATTTGTACGAAAACGAAACACCATAACCAAAACAACCATAACCAAGCAACCATAACCAAAACAACCATAACCAATTTTTAGTTCAATATCATTTATAAACCAGCCTTTTGCTTCCTCGCGGAATTGGTTTACGAATCAGGACGAGGCGGGCGGGGCATAACCAAATCATTAATATGAAAGATGAAGTGAAAACGACCGACAAGGTCAAGGTGTACAATCTTGTAATTCTGGACAAAAGCGGGTCGATGTCAAGCATCGCACACGCTGCTATCGACGGTTTCAACGAGACGTTGGGTGGCATCCGCTCGGCGCAGGAGAAATATGCAGACACGCAGGAACATTATGTATCGCTCTTGACTTTCTGCAATTGTTCGACGGAGTATGTGTATGACTGTGAGCCTGTTGGAAAGGTGCACAACTTGACGTCAGCCGATTACCGCCCATGTTGCGGGACACCTCTTTTTGATGCTATGGGTAAGGGTATCAATGACTTGTATAAAAAGACGAAGGACATTGCGGGTACCTCGGTGATAGTGACCGTAATAACAGACGGCATGGAGAATGCGTCGCGTGAGTATAACGGCAAAGCGATCAAGGCGCTGGTGGAAAGAATGAGTAACGAGTCTGGATGGAATTTCTCATATATCGGTACCAATCAGGATGTTGAATCGGTTGCTACGTCGATTTCGATACACAACAGCTTCTACTTTGAGGATACGCATGAGGGGATGTCGATGGCGTGGGACCGTGAGCGCAAATCGCGCGGACGTCTGTTCAATGCCATCGACCGCACAATCGGCAGACGCGATGGTTCGGCGTCGGAGCGACTGTCGGAAATGAAAAGCAGGGTTGGAGGCAATGTCAATTATCGGGAAATGAAAGAGTTTAGTCATAGAATTACACCTGATGACATTGAGCATTTGGGCATCGGGCATGTCTTTGTGTTCGGCAGCAATGCAGAGGGTCAGCACCTGGGCGGTGCGGCAAGAGTGGCGCGTCTGAAGTTCGGCGCCGTCATGGGGCAGGGCAGAGGTTTGCAGGGCCAGAGCTATGGTATTGTAACAATGGATGGTATGCGGACATTGCGTCATGAGGTGTATGAGTTCATCGACTTTGCGAAGGGTCATCCGGAGAAGACTTTTCTGGTGACGCGTATTGGCTGTGGCATAGCTGGTTACAAGGTGAGCGATGTGGCTCCGCTGTTCGCTGATGCGATGGATGTGGAGAACATCTGGTTGCCTAAGGAGTTCTGGAAGGAACTGGTATAGGGAATTTGATTTTTGAACAGCAAATTACAGCATTTTTGAAACAGGAATTGACGGAAATTAATCATTAATTGATAGTTAATTATATAACTATGCAGGCAAGGTGCCTGCGGACTAAAATTTGACAATTATGACACGAAATGAAAATAAAAACAACTCTTTCAGCAAGATAGCGGACAAAAACGTTGGAAAACTGGACATGGTGATAGCGTTCGACACGACGGGTTCGATGGCTGAATATATAGGCGCAGTGCGTGAGGAGGTGTCGGAGCTGATACCTAAACTGTTCAAAAACAATGAGGACTTGCGTCTGGGAATAGTCGCTTTTGGCGACTACTGCGACATGACGGACGCATTCCACTTTGGTGACGCGTACCAGTGTCTGGAACCGACGAACGATGTGCAACGACTTGTCGGCTTCGTTAAAGAGAGCCGGAATACTGGCGGTGGCGACAGCGACGAGTTTTATGAGCTTGTACTGAGGAAGATAATAGACGAGACGCCGTGGCGCGATGGGTCGACGCGTTCTATTCTGCTCATCGCCGACGCGGCACCGCATCCTCTTGGTTATTCGTTTGACAATTACGTGAGCAACAATGATATAGACTGGCGTATGGAGGCTGCGAAGGCTGAGAATAAAGGCATCAAGGTGGACACCATATCGATTACTGACGAGCCGTGGTATGTGGAACTTTCGAAGATTACGGGCGGTGTGCATCTGCCTTTCTCGACGGGCAGGAAGACGGCGCGACTGGTGGAGACCGTGGCCAGTGCACGTGGGTCGGAGAAGTCACGCATATTTTTCGATGCCTGCGAATCGTCATGCAACGATGAGGAGATGAAGGGTGTGTATAGCGCTTTGCGTTCGGAACGAGAGAGTTATGATTGATTTTAACCTTGACTCTTATCTTTTATTTCATTAGGTCGTTTTCTCGCTTCAGCATATGAAGAAAGCTCCAGTGGAGCTTTCGATAGCGCAGCGGAGAACAGTTGGCAAGCTTGTCTGCTGAGGCTTAACGAAAAACGTCAGAATGATTTCTGACGAGAACGAAAAGAGGTGGAATTGTGGGGGTTGCAGTGTTTTCGGGGTTTGATGTGGCTGTTTTGGGTGCAAAAATTGAAGAATGGGTGTTCGAGAGGGTGGATGGGGAGATGACTGAGGCGGTGGATGTGAGGTGAGGTTGGTTTTGTCCATGTCTTTTGAATTCAGGGTGTTATGAATTTTGTGTTGGGCTGTGCAGTAAAATAATTTTGTGGGATGGAAAAAAAGATGTAATTTTGCAGCCGATTTTAGAGGTTTTGTCCCATGGTGTAATGGTAGCACATCAGATTTTGGTTCTGCTTGCCAAGGTTCGAATCCTTGTGGGACAACTAAAGGCGACCAGTCGTATGGATTGGCCGCCTTTGTTTATTAATGTAAAATGAGTTTACGAAGAGGGAGAGGAGGAACGTGTGGGGGAGGATCAGTTTTTGAAGGGTAGCTTGATGGTGGGGAGGTCGATGGTGCGGAAGGAGGAGAAGAGTCCGTTCTTGTTGTCGTCGTTCTTGCCAAAGATGTCGGTGATGATTTCCTTGTACTTGTCCTGCAGAATCTTGCGTCTCACTTTGAGGGTGGGTGAGAGGAGCCCGTTGGCGGTGGTCCACTCTTCGCTGACGAGTCGGAATTTCTTGATTTGTTCGTGTGGAGCGAACTCTTTGTTGTAGGCTTCGATGACTTCCTGCATCTTCTTGTTGACTTCGGGGAGTGCGATGAGCTGGGAGTTGTCGCGGTAGTGGAGGTGGTGTTTGAGAGCCCAGTAGTGTAGGGTGTTGAAGTTGGGTGAGATGATGGCGGCGGCGATCTTCTGGTTTTCGCCGATGACGAGGACTTGGTCGATGTATTCGGACTCGCGTAGTTTGTTTTCGAGCACTTGGGGTGCGACGTATTTTCCGGCGGAGAGTTTGAAGATGTCCTTCTTGCGGTCGGTTATTTTGAGGTAGCGTCCTGCGACGATCTTGCCGATGTCGCCGGTGTGGAACCAGCCGTCGTTGTCGATGACCTCGCGGGTGTAGTCGGGGTCTTTGTAGTAGCCGAGCATGACGTGTGGTCCGCGTGTGAGTATCTCGCCGTCGTCGGCTATCATGAGTTCGGTGCCTGCGAGGGAGGGGCCGACGGTGCCGAAGCGTACGAGCCCGTCGACGGGGTTGTTGACGGCGATGACGGGTGATGTCTCGCTGAGGCCGTAGCCTTCGTAGATGTTCATACCGGCGGCGCTGAAGAGCCGGACGAGCCGTTCGGGGATGCTGCTGCCTCCGCTGATGATGATCATGTGACGGCCGCCGAATTTCTCGCGCCAATGTCGGTAGACGGTGTAGTCGTAGAAGCGGTGCATGATTTGGTACCAGAGGCTGACTTTCTTGATGATGCCGTTGTCGAAGCGCATGCCGTGCTTGAAGGCGCGGAAGTAGATGGCTTTCTTGATGGGCGGGAAGTCCTTGCCGGCGGCGTAGAGTTTGTCGTAGAACATTTCGAGGACGCGCGGGACGGCGCAGAAGCCACCGCAGCGGATGTCGGCCATGTCGCGTTGGAGGGTGCCCATGCTTTCGGCGTAGTAGATGCTGCATCCGAGGTACTGGAAGTGGTAGTTCATGGAGCGTTCGAAGACGTGGTTGAGAGGGAGGAAGGAGAGGACGCGGTAGTCGGGTGTCATGGGGTTGACCTTGGCGTGTGCGAGGAAGTTGCTGCAGATGTTGCGGTGTGAGAGCATGACGCCTTTAGGGTCGCCGGTGGTGCCGCTGGTGTAGATGAGGGTGAGCCAGTCGTCGGGTTTGGCTTGGGCTTTACGCTGTTCGAGCTCGGCGAGGTGTTTTTCGCGGTTGGCGATGCCGAGTTTGAGTATTTCGAGGGTGCGTCGTTCGCCTTCGATGTTGGCGAGGGTGTAGATTTCCGGTTTCTCGTCGAGCTGTTGCCATGCGGGTCGGATGCGGTTGAGGAGGAGGCGGCTGCTGACGAGTATCATCTTGGCGCCGCTATGTCGGAAGATGTGGATGTAGTTTTCGGTGGAGAGGGTGGGGTAGACGGGGACGTGGATGGCGCCGGTGAGGGCGAGGGCCATGTCGATGAAGTTCCATTCGGGGCAGTTGTTGGAGATGGTGATGACGCGGTCGCCGGGCTGGATGCCGAGTTCCATGAGTCCGTAGGCCATGAAATGTGCGTATTTGTAGTAGTCGTGCGAGCTGTAGCGTACCCACTCGCCGCCGACTTTTCCTGCGAGGAGGTCGTCTTTCGGGTGGTTGACGACGAGGTGGTCGAGGAGGTCGAACAATCTGGTAATCTCAATATTCATAATGCTTGAAATTTGTGCATACTTAATTGACAGTCAGTTTCGAAGTGCGATATTTGCCTGCTTCGGGGCAGGCAGAACAATCTTGCAAATTTACAAATATTTTGAAAAAAACGATGTTTTTTTCGAGTGGGGATTGTAAGATTGGAAAGGAAATCCTTATGGTAGAGGGTGCTGGGACGGGAATCCGCCACGGTGGGGAAGATGTTTTTTTTGTGTGATTGTGCCTGTTTGAATGATTTTGTGTATTTTTGCATCCTCAATATGACGGATTAAATGGATTGCATCCCGGAGGGTGCCTCTGTGTCACAGCGAGAAGCTTTGCGTGATGCATGGAATAATAGAAAGCGAAATTTAGATATGATGAAGATACACGACATTGAAGTGAAATCGGTGATGACCAAGAGCAACCTGCCGGTGGCGGACTTCTCGGTCAATCCGTATGTGGGTTGCACGCATGCCTGTAAATACTGCTATGCCTCGTTCATGAAGCGATTCACCAACCACCCTGAGCCGTGGGGCGAGTTCATCGACGTGAAGCACTGGCCTGCTATCAAGAACGCCAGAAAGTTTGCCGGCAAGGAGGCTTTCTTTGGTTCGGTGACTGACTGCTATCAGCCATGCGAAGCGAAATACGGGCGGACACGGGCCCTGCTGGAGGAGCTGCAAGGCAGCGGCATCAGCATCAGTATCGCCACTAAGAGTGACCTGGTGTTGAGGGATTTGGACTTGATAAAGACGTTTCCCAATGCGCGTGTGTCGTGGAGCATCAACACACTGGACGAGGAATTCCGCTGCGAGATGGACCGCGCCGCGAGCATTGAACGGAGGCTGGAGGCTATGCGTCAGTTCTACGAGGCCGGTGTACACACCACTTGTTTCATATCGCCCATTTTCCCGGGTATCACCGACGTGGAGGCCATCATCCGACGTGCCAAAGACCGCTGTACGCTGGTGTGGCTGGAGAACCTGAACCTGCGTGGCGACTACAAAGGGCGCATCTTGCAGTGGATACATGAGCACCACCCTGAGCTGGATGGCCTCTACCACGCCATCTACACTCGGAAGGAACGCGCCTACTGGCAGGAACTGGACGCCGACCTGCGCCACTTCTGCGATGCCGAGGGGTTGCGCTACCTCCGCAACGACGACAGCCAGCGCGCCCACCATGGCGAGCCGCCCGTGGTGGTCAACTACTTCTATCATGAGGAGATAACACCGGCGGCACTACGCGCCTCGAGGAGGTGCTGAAGGTGTATTATGCATTGTCAGTGAGGATGTACAATCAGTTGCTCCTCAGGGTTATGAATGGGATGAGGATTTCTTCCATGGATATGCCACCGTGCTGGAAGGTGTTCATGTAGTACTGTACGTATTGGTTGTAGTTGTTGGGGTAGGCGAAGAAGTCGTTGTTGTGGGCGAAGATGTATGGCGAGGTGACGTAGCGCTTGGGGAGGAAAATGTTGCGTGGCTCTTTCACTTCGAAGACTTGGCGAGGGTTGTAGTCGAGGAGTCGTCCTTGCTTGTAGCGCAGGTTTACGGATATGTCGCGGTCGCCCTTGACGCGCACGGGATTGTCGATGCGGACTGAGCCGTGGTCGGTGGTTATCACGATGTTGGCATAGTGGTCGGCGAGGAACTTGATGACTTCGAGTAGTGGCGAGTGTTCCATCCATGAGAGTGTGACGGAGCGGTAGGCTTTTTCGTCTTCGGCGAGTTCGCGCACGATGTTGGAGTCGGTACGTGCATGCGAGAGCATGTCGATGAAGTTGTAGATGATGATGTTGAGCTTGTTGTGCATGAGGTTGGGGAGGCTGTCGACGAGTCGTTTGCCGTGCTGAGCGTTGAGCACTTTGTTGTAGCTGTGCTTGATGTTGTAGCCGTGGCGGCGGAGGTTTTCGCCCATGAGTTCGCTTTCGAACTGGTTTTTGAAGCCTTCTTCGTCTTCGTTGACCCAGTATTTGGGGTATTTGGCTTCGATTTCGGAGGGCATGAGTCCGGCGAACATGCTGTTGCGTGCGAACTGTGTGGTGGTGGGTATGATGCTGTAGTATATTTCGTCGCTGGTGGTGTGTAGGTACTGCTCGATGAGCGGCTGGATGTATTTCCACTGGTCGTAGCGGAAATTGTCTATCACGATCATGAAGGTGGGCCTGTCGTCTTCGAGCAGGGGGAAGAGGCGCTCGCGCACGACGGTTGGCGACATCAGTGGTTTCTGTTCTTTGCCGTTGATCCAGTTGATGTAGTGGCGCTCATAGAAGCGGCAGAATATTTGGTTGGCTTCGGATTTCTGTGCCTTGAAGATGTCGTGGATGTTCTCGTCTTCGGTGGATGAGAGCTCCAAATCCCAGTAGACCAGCTTTTTGTACATCTCAATCCATTGGTTGGCGTCGAGGTTGTCTGAGATGTTCATGCTGATTTCGCGGAACTGTTGCTGGTAGCTGAATGTTGATTTTTCGCTGACGAGTCGCTTGGCCTCGGTGTGTTTTTTTACGGAGAGGAGTATCTGGTTGGGATTCACTGGTTTGATGAGGTAGTCGGAGATTTTTCCGCCGAGTGCTTCGTCCATGATGTGCTCTTCCTCGCTTTTGGTGATCATGATGACTGGTATTTGCGGGTAGAGCTGTTTTATCTGCGAGAGCGTGTCGAGGCCGCTGATGCCCGGCATGTTTTCGTCGAGGAAGACGATGTCGACGTGGCTTTCGGCGAGTTCGTCGAGTGCTTCGGAGCCAGAGGTGACGGCTATCACCTGATAGCCTTTGTCTTCGAGGAAGAGAATGTGTGGCTTGAGGAGGTCTATCTCGTCATCAGCCCAAAGTATGGTGGTCATAATTGTTGAAAGATGTTGGTTGGGAGTGTTGTTTTTGGGTCGGCTGGTTGTCCGCCGCTTTTCTTCTTAACGCGAACTTTTATTTTTTCGTATTTTTGTGCCTTGTAATTGTTGTGTGCCACAGCTGTGTTTTGTGGTACAACTGATTGATATTGTTTTTGTAATGCAACTGATAGATATATATAGCAAGTCGAAAGTTTTTGCGGAAATTGTTTCTTGTTTGGAAAAAGGGGAGACACGTCTCAACGTCAAAGGGCTGACAGGGAGCCTTGTGGCGGTGCATGGGGCTACATTGGCATCTCATTATCAAGACCGTAGCCTGCTGTTTTTGGTAGGCAACAAGGAGGAGGCTTTCTATTTGCAGAACGATCTGGAGACCCTGCTGGGCGAGGCGGATGCCGACATCGACCACAAGCGCGTGTTGCTCTTCCCGACGACCTATCGTCGTGCATATCAGAGCGATGATACCGACAACGCCAATGTGCTTATGCGGTCGGAAGTGGTCAAGCAGTTGGGCAGTGGCCGTAGCCTTGTGGTGGTCACCTACCCCGAGGCCCTCGCCGAGAAGGTTATTTCGCAAAAGACACTGGTAAAAAACACGTTGGAGATATTTAAGGGCAGTGCACTCGATATGGACTACGTGATTGATATCCTCAATGAGTATGGTTTTGAGCGTGAGGATTTTGTCGTGCAGCCCGGGCAGTTCGCCGTCCGCGGTGGCATCATTGATGTTTTCTCCTATGCCAACGAGCACCCGTTCCGCATTGAATTTTTTGACGACAATGTTGAGTCGCTGCGCAGTTTTGACACTGTCACTCAGCTATCTGTCAAGCAGTACGACCGTATCAATATCCTGCCGAACCTTGAGCGGGGCATCGCTTCGGATGACGAGGTGGAAGATGCCGATAAAGAGGCGGAACGTGTAGGACTGCTGTCGTATTTCGCCAGTAGCGACATTGTGTTAGCATCTGGTCTGCTTCCGGCCTGCGAGGCGATGGAGAACGGTCTGGCATCTGCCCGCGCTGAGTTTGAGAAGATTCAGAAGGACAAGGAAAAAGGGATTGTGAGACTGCAGAATGCCAAACCAGATGAATTGTATTGCTCTGCTAACGAGTTTCTTAAGACGCTGATGAACTGCAACGTCATCGAGACGGACAGCAGCCCATTCTTCAGCAAGGCGCATGTTGTCGAGTGTGGCAGCGAGCCGCAACCGACTTTCAACAAGCAGTTTGACCTGCTGCAAAAGTCGCTTGCCGATTTCAATGAGCGTGGATACCAGCTATTTGTGAGCGTCAGTGGGGAGCAACAGCGCAAGCGTCTCGCCAAGATTTTTGCTGGCAAGGAGAATGCCACGGACGACACCTCGGCTTTTGTCGACGGCCAAATGCGATTGTCCATCTTCGACTTCCAGCTCGCGAAGGGCTTTATCGACCACGACGAGAAGCTGCTATGCTTCACCGACCACGAGATTTTCGAGCGCTACCATAAATATACGGTTCGTGACATGAGCCAGAACCGCGAGTCGCTGACTCTCAAGGAACTGTTCGAACTGAAGCCTGGTGATTTTGTCACTCATATAGATTATGGTGTGGGACGCTTCTCTGGTCTGGAAAAGATAGATACCAACGGCAAGCAACAGGAGGTTATTCGTCTGGTTTACAAGAATAACGACACACTATATATCAGTATTCACAGCCTGCACAAAATCAGTCGTTATGTTGGTAAGGATGGTGTTCCGCCAGTGCTTAACCGTCTGGGTAGCAACACGTGGCAGGCTTTGAAGCAGAAGACCAAGCGTCAGGTCAAGGATATAGCGCGCGACCTGATAGCCCTATATGCCAAACGCAAGGCCACTCGTGGCTTTGCTTTTAGCGCCGACAGTTATCTTCAGAACGAGCTGGAGGCCAGCTTTATGTATGAGGATACCCCCGACCAGCTGAAAGCTACAATCGATGTCAAGAGTGACATGGAGTCGCCATCGCCTATGGATAGGCTGGTGTGTGGTGATGTGGGTTTTGGCAAGACGGAAGTCGCCATCCGCGCCGCCTTCAAGGCTGTGTGCGACTCTAAACAGGTCGCTGTCCTTGTGCCTTCCACCATTCTCGCTTTCCAGCACTACAACACTTTCTGTGAGCGCCTCAAGGGACTGCCTGTCAACATTGACTATCTCAACCGTTTCCGTACCACCAAGGAACGCAACCAGATACTGGCAAACCTCGAAAGTGGCAAGCTGGACATATTGATAGGTACACATGCCATTACTAACAGCAAGGTGAAATTCAAGGATTTGGGCTTGCTCATTATCGACGAGGAGCAGAAATTCGGCGTCAGCGTGAAGGAGAGACTGAAACAGATGCGCACCAATGTTGATGTGCTGACGCTCACGGCAACCCCCATCCCGCGAACCCTGCAGTTCTCGCTGATGGGTGCTCGCGACCTGAGCATCATTCAGACCCCTCCGCCTAACCGTCAGCCTATCCAGACAGAACTGACACCGTTCAGTGAGGAGACCATACGCGATGCCATCATGTTCGAGATGTCGCGCAACGGTCAGGTTTTTTTCGTGAGCAACCGCGTCGAGAACCTGCCTGAAATGGCAGGTCTTGTAAGCCGTCTGGTGCCTGACGCGCGTGTCGCCATGGCCCATGGTCAGATGGACGGCAAGGAGGTGGAGGAAATAATGATGCGTTTCATCGAGGGCGACATCGACGTGCTGGTGTCGACAGCCATCATAGAGAACGGTCTGGATATTCCTAATGCTAATACGATGATTATCAACAATGCCCAACAGTTTGGGTTGAGTGACCTTCATCAGATGCGTGGTCGAGTGGGACGCAGCAACCGCAAGGCCTTCTGCTATATGTTCATTCCATCCTTCTCAGTGCTCACCGACGAGGCTCAAAAGCGCCTGCGTGCCATCGAGGAGTTTGCCAATGTCGGCAGCGGTTTCAATATTGCAATGCGAGACCTCGACATCCGCGGTGCCGGTAACATCCTTGGCGCCGAGCAGAGTGGTTTCATCAGCGAGATTGGCTACGATATGTACCAAAAGATTTTGAATGAAGCTCTTGAGGAGTTGCGCGAGACTGACTTCAAGGATCTTTTCTATGGCAACAATGGGGATGATGCCGACAAGCGCCCCTTTGTCCGCGAGTGTGTCATCGAGACTGACCTTGAGGTGCTTATCCCCGATGACTATGTATCAAGCATCAGTGAACGTCTGCAACTTTACAAGGAGCTGAACGACCTCGTCACCGAGGAGGAACTCGACAAATACCGCGAACGCCTCATCGACCGTTTTGGCCCTATTCCGCTTGCTACACAGGAACTTATCAAGACAATCTCCTTGCGTCGTATGGCCAAGGACTTTGGCATCGAAAAACTGGTACTGAAGCAGGGCAAGATGGTATGCCATTTCTCGTCAAATCCCGACAATGGCTTCTACAAGTCGCCGAATTTCAACAAGTTGATCGTGTATGCTCAAGCCCACCAACGTACTGTTCATCTGCGCGAAACCAACGAGCGCCTGCAGATGAGTTGCGACAACGTCGACACTATCCATTCCGCCATTGCCCGTCTCGAAGCGCTTTTGATGTAGTTTCTCGAATCTTTTGATTTGTATATTAGTTGTTTACAACAAGTCCAGACATTGCTCTATGGGTATGCCACCTTCCTTGTCGGGCAGTGAAATGTTGCGCTCAATCAGTTGGCTCACTACGTTCATGGCTTTCTGTGTGCTGTTTTTCAGGTTGTTGCCATTCATCAGCTCGCCGATGAGTACAGCCGAGAATATGTCGCCAGTACCATGAAACAGCGCTGGAATTTCCTCGTAGTCAATCTTGAAGTAGGCTCCGTCGCTGTGTTCCTGACGTATGCCGGCTATCTCTACGCTGCTTCGGTGCCCTACCACGCAACTCCTGCCGTCTACATGTGCGCTGGTGATGATGGCAGACTTAGCGCCTAGTTCTATTATGCTGTCCAGCAGGCTATTTGCCTCGTCCAAGGTCATGTCGTCGCTATAGTCGCGTCCGGCCAGCAGGCATGCCTCGGTGAGATTGGGGAAGGTGAGGTCGGCCATCCCCACCATATCCCTCATCAGGCCAACCTGTTTCGCGCTGATTCCGTTGTACAAAGCTCCTCCGTCACCCATGATGGGGTCTACAAATACGGTGGTGCCTTCATGCCGCATCTGGTTGCAATAGCCGCTCACCAGTGTGGCTTGTTCTTCGCTGAACATCAGCCCTGTACATATCGCGTCGAATCGGAAATTCAGTTTTTTCCATACGGGCAGAGTACCACGCATATATTCCGTGGTGTCGAGTATGTTGAATTTGCCGTAGTTCAGCGTGTTAGAGACCAGCGCCGTCGGCAGGTTGTATGTCGTATGCCCCATGTAGGTCAGTATCGGCAACATGGCAACCATGCCCACATGGCTGTGACCCACAACGTCGTTTATTAGTAGTATCTGTTTCAATTCCTTATGTTTGCTATTTTATTGTTAGAACTATATATTCGGACTGTGAGCCGATGCGGTATTTGGCTCCCCAGATGCCCAGTCCTGAAGTCACGTAGTATTGTGTCGCGCCACGCTGGTGGCTGCCCCACGCGCATTCGTACATGTGTTTTATTATCAGTGTTAATGGCCACACCTGTCCGTTGTGTGTGTGACCGCTGAACTGAAAGTCGATGCCGGCCTTCTCTGCCTCTTCCAGATTATATGGCTGATGGTCAAGCAGTATGGTGTAGTTCTTTTCCTCGCCTTTCAGTTCCGCCAGTGTGCGTCGGTCTGGGTTGGTGCGGTCGTCGCGGCCTATGATGGTCATGTTGCGGAATGTCACGCTGCTGTCTCTCAGTAAGTTGATGCCGGCATCGGCATAAAACTGAATAGCGTCGTTCAGTCCGGAATAGTATTCATGGTTGCCCAGGCAGGCGTATGTCGGGGCTTCGATGCGTCTGAATTCCTCGGCCATGCCTTCCTCCAGTACGGGACGCATGCTGTAGTCTAAGATGTCGCCGGCAAAGAGTACAAGGTCAGGCTTTTCGGCATTCACCAACTCTATCCATTTCGACAGGTCGCTTCGGCGGTTGTGGTAGCCTATGTGCAGGTCGGAGGCCATGACGACCTTCACGGGCTGCGGTAGTTTGCCCCTGCTGTCTGCCGACAGCTCCACGCGCTGCTTGTTGTGGTAGTGGATGCTTCCGCACACGAACACCACTCCCAACAGCACTGTTATGCAGGCCGTGGCGGGCAAACTGTCGTGCAGCAGGCTGCGTGGCACAATATGCACAAGTCGCCCTACGTCGAGCAACAAAAAGGCTATGATGAGATAGAGGATGATTATAAGTGATTTGTTGCCAATGTTGTATATCAAAGACGATACTCCAAGTGGCAGTCGGTGCATTAATGGAGTGAATCCTATGAACTCCATCGCAAAACAAAGCAGTGCGATGGCCACAATGCACCATTTGGCCCAGTGGGGTAGGGGCACTATGGCCCACACGTGCCATAGCGCGTAGGTCAGGAGTGCAATAAGCAGTAGAGTGAAGAACAGGATTTGCATTATTGATGATTTCATTCTTATATATTTTTCATCGACAGTGAGATACGGTGGCGTTTCAAGTCCACTTCCAGCACTTTCACATGGACGTGCTGGTGCAGTTGCACCACCTCCGACGGATTGTTCACTCTGCGGTTTGCCATCTGTGAGATGTGCACCAGTCCGTCCTGATGAACGCCCACATCCACAAACGCCCCGAAGGCGGTGATGTTGGTCACTATTCCTGGCAGTATCATGCCCTCGTGCAGGTCCTCTATGCTCGTCACATTCTTGTCAAATTCAAATACTTCGAACTTGGCTCGTGGGTCCAGTCCTGGTTTTTCCAGCTCTTTCATGATGTCCTGCAGTGTCGGCAGACCGCAGCTCTCGGAGACAAACTGTTCTATCTCAATCTTTTTTCTTATCTCTTTGTCCTTCATCAGTGTTTCGACGTTGCTGCCCACCGACTCGGCCATGCGCTCCACGAGTGAGTAGCGTTCGGGATGCACCGCGCTGCGGTCCAGAGGGTTGTCGCTGTCGCGCACCCTGAGGAATCCGGCGCATTGTTCGAACACCTTCTCGCCCAGACGCGGAACGTTGTGCAGCTCGTGCCTGTTGCGGAAGGGGCCATTCTCATTGCGGTATTCCACAATCTTGTTTGCCAGCGAGGGGCCTATGCCGCTGACGTAGGCCAGCAGTTCGCGGCTGGCTGTGTTCAGTTCCACCCCGACGCTGTTCACGCAGCTTACGACGACATCTTCCAGGGTGTCATGCAGCATTTTCTGGTCCACGTCGTGCTGGTATTGCCCCACGCCGATGCTTTTAGGGTCAATCTTCACCAGCTCGCTCAGAGGGTCCATCAGTCGGCGTCCTATGCTCACGGCTCCGCGGACGGTGACGTCGTAGTCGGGGAACTCGGCGCGCGCCACCTCGCTGGCGCTGTACACCGACGCGCCGTTTTCGCTGACCATCACGGCTATTATTTTGTTTTTGAATCTGCAACGCTTCACCACCTGCTCGGTCTCGCGTCCTGCGGTGCCGTTGCCGATGGCTATGGCCTCAATTTTGAACGCTTCGGCAAGAGCCTCCAGTTTGGCTATGGCGGCACGTTCTTCGCGGACTGAAGTGAAGGGGTATATCGTTTCATTATGAAGTAGTTGTCCCTGAGCGTCAAGGCAAACCACCTTGCAGCCGGTGCGGAATCCTGGGTCTATGGCCAACGTGCGCTTCTGCCCCAACGGCGATGCCAGCAGCAGTTGCCGCAGGTTCTCGGCAAAGACCTCGATGGCCTCGCGGTCCGCACGCTCTTTCAGTATGTTGTAGAATTCGGTCTCTATCGAGGGTTGTAGCAGGCGTTTGTAGCTGTCCCTGACCGCTTGCGCCACCTGCTCCGACGATTCGTATTCGCCTCTGACGAACTGTCGTTCAAGCGTTTCTATTGTTTTCTCGTCGTCCTCTGGCGCTATCTTCACGCGCAGCATTCCCTCGCTCTCGCCGCGGAACATGGCAAGCACTCGGTGCGACGGCGCGTGCATGGCGTTCTCTTTCCAGTCGAACCAGGAGGCGTATTTCCCGGCCTCCTCTTCCATGTTGCTGACCACTTTGGACGTCAGCATCGCATGCCGGCGGAAAATGTTGCGAACCCTGTTGCGTGCTGTGATGTCCTGGCTCACCTGCTCGGCAATGATGTCGCGTGCGCCGGCGAGGGCCTCGTCCGTGTTCTTCACCTCCTTCTCGGCGTTTACGTATGGTTCGGCCAGTGCCTCCACGTTGCATTTGTATTGCTTCATCAGCTCTTCGGCCAGTGGCAGCAGTCCTCGCTCTATTGCCATCGACGCGCGTGTCTTGCGTTTCGGCTTGAAGGGGAGGTAGAGGTCTTCCAGCTGGGTCATCGTTTCCGCTTTCTCGATCTCAGACCTCAGGATGTCGGTCATTTTTCCTTGTTCCTCAATGCTTTGCAGTATGGCCTCGCGGCGCTTGTCAATTTCTTTCAGTTTCAGCAGCAAGTCTCTTATCGCTGCTATTTGCACTTCGTTCAGGTTGCCTGTGGCCTCCTTGCGATAGCGTGCTATGAATGGTACCGTCGCCCCCTGTTCCAGCAGGGATATGGTGTGCTCCACCTGTCGTGTGCCGATGTTCAGCTGTGATGCGATGTGTGATGTGTAGTCCATTGTACAGTTGTGTGTTGAAAGCGGCATCGCTATGGCGCTCCGCTTTGGGTTCGGATTGCAAAATTATTATTTTTTTTTGAATAAAATGTATCTTTCATAAAATATTCTTTCCCCTCTCGCGTTATATCTGCCAGAAATTTTTTGCATGATGAAAAAACTGCTTTTCTTTCTCGCACTCGGTGCTTCGGTGTTCACATTGAATGCACAGGAAATAAGCTCGCGTGCCAAAGCTATGCGGATGATGACATTCGCGAAGCCTGAATATATCATCAAGGATGTCAAGGTGTTGGCCGACACGATGATTGTCTATTCATTGGCCGACTACGTCATCTATCCTATCGGCAAATGGGAAAATGTCGAACAGTACATCACGTCGACACAGTTGCAGTGGTACCGCGAAGTGGGCTACAAGAATTATTTCGACTCCATGTCGGTGTCTGTCAACACACTGCGGCGCCTTGACGACAGCTATATCGACATGTATCGCAGCATCACCACGGGCCGCGTCGAGATGATAGCTGGTAAGATTACGGACCCTGAGATAGTACTCGACAACGGCGCTCATGTCGGCATGTCCAAGGAGGATGTCTTCCGCATCCTTTTCAAGCGTTTTCCGAAATCGTATGTTGCGGATGTCGCGGTCCTCAAGGTCATCAGCGGTGCCGGTGAAGTAGGGGAGGTCTACACATTCAAGGGCAACAAACTGCGCCACATCGGCATCATCTCAAGGTACAAATACTATTAGGCCTCTGAAACACATCGGTCTTTTTTTCGGTTCTTTCAACCCCATCCACGTGGGGCATCTCATCATTGCCAATTCGATGCTTGAATTGACCGACATTAGCGAGGTGTGGTTCGTCGTCTCACCACAGAACCCTTTGAAGGAGCGCAGGACGTTGCTTGCCGACCACCACCGTCTCCAGATGGTGCAACTCGCCGTCGACGACAACTATGGGTTGCGTGTCTGCGATGCCGAGATGCACCTGCCCGTTCCGTCGTATACCGTCGTCACGCTGGCTCACCTTGCGGAGAGACACCCCGACAAGCGTTTCTCCATCATCATGGGAGGCGACAATCTGGAGAATTTTCCGCGTTGGCGCAACTGGAGGCAGATTATTGAGGGACATCACCTCTACGTCTACCCGCGCCCGGGTAGCGAGTGTGGTGCGCTTGCCTCGCATCCGCACGTGCATCTGGTCGACGTCCCCATGATGGACATCTCCTCCAGCTACATCCGTGGGCTTATTGCGCAGGGGCGTTCGGTGCGCTACATGCTCACCGACCCTGTCTACCGTTACCTCACCGAAATGCATTTCTACGAGCAGTAGTTGCCGGCCGCTGTGTGGTATTTTGCAATCCGAAGCTCTTTACTATAAAGATTTGCAATCCGCAAAACATTCCAATCCGAAAATGCGTCACGCCGAGTCTTGACTTCAAGTTAGATGTGCGCGTGATGACGGGTTGTATATGCTGTATAGTTGCAGTTTTTTTTCCGCCGACAAGAGAAAAGATTTCGCTGTTTTGAGAATTATGCGTATTTTTGCAAATCGAAACAAGTGTTATGTAGTATATGTAATAGTAGAAAATTAATATAAGAAATATAAACAATCATAGCGTTTGCTGTTTGTTCCGACCTGGCTGAAACGTGGAAAATTTCAAGGGGCTAGACAAGAAGCAGATGCTCGCGATGTGCGGGCATTTTGTCTGTCCCAAAGGTACTTTCCACGACCTCAGCTAGGAGACGAGATGCTCGCCTCCTTTTTTGCTTGGGGTCGTTGGAAAGAGTGAGGGATAGGCTGCAAACCGCCACAAACAGCATGCCCTATGCCCATCAAGAGCCTTATCAACGAGTTGCCCGACATCGTGCGCGACGGCAACCGCGAGGCGGCAGCCATCCTCGACCGCCTCTCATCACCCAACCGCATCACACTGCAGACCAACGAAGTGGTGCTGCCCGCCAAGGCCAGCAGCGCCATGCGCTTTGGCGGTCTGATAAGTCCGACAAGTCTGACCGAGAAAACGAACCGCCTCATCTACGGCGACAACCTGCTGGCCATGCAGGCCCTGCTGGCCGGCGACCCAGCCACGGGGTTGCCCTCGCTGCGCGGCAAGGTGGACCTCATCTATATCGACCCACCCTTCGACAGCAAGGCCGACTACCGCACCAAGCTGACGCTCCCCGGCGGCGACATCAGCCAGAAACCCACCACCATCGAGCAGTTCGCCTACGCCGACACGTGGAAGGACGGCACCGCCAGCTACCTCCGCATGCTCTACCCCCGCCTCGTCCTGATGCGCGAACTGCTGAGCGACCACGGCAGCATCTACGTCCATATCGACTGGCACGTCGGCCACTACGTCAAGGTACTGATGGATGAGATATTTGGAAAAGAGAATTTTAGGAATGATATATCTTGGTGTTACAGTGGCCCAACTCCAACCAACACTACTTATGCAAGAAAACATGACACTATATTGTTTTATGCACTTGGAGATCACTATACTTTCAATGTCCAATACATAGAGCATAAAAGTGGATTACACAATACAGGTCAAGTATTTGGTAGCACTGATGGAAATAGTGATGCAGTTAGTGCAATGGAGGCGCGAGGTAAGAAATGTGAAGATTGGTGGACTGATATTTACACAGGTGATAGGTACCGGTCTGAGCAAGTTGGTTATGCTACACAAAAACCCGAAAAACTGTTAGAACGCATCATCAAAGCCTCCAGCAACGAGGGCGACTTGGTCTGCGACTTCTTCGGTGGCAGTGGCACCACTGCGGCAGTGGCGGAGCGGCTGGGGCGCAGGTGGATAACTTCCGACATCGGCAAGCCCGCCACCCTCGTGATGCGCAAACGCCTCATCGACCAAGAGGTGAAGCTCTTCCTCTACCAGGCCATCGGCGACTACCAGAAGGAGATGATGCATAGCACCAAACTCTTCAAAAGTATCGGCGACCTCAGCCAACAGGTGATGCAACTCTACGGCGCTCTGCCTTTCACGCCCGACCA
>Ga0247610_10001345_pt1 | contig 30698 bp, 18 predicted proteins | sample 174DNAGHGhighgp2_FD_193483 | JGI IMG/M metagenome (GOLD analysis project Ga0247610, IMG submission 193483) | Sheep rumen microbial communities from Palmerston North, Manawatu-Wanganui, New Zealand - 1742 DNA GHGhigh gp2 | ecosystem: Host-associated > Mammals > Digestive system > Stomach > Rumen...
GAGAATATGTGCCCGAACGAGGGGGGAGAATATGTGCCCGAACGAGGGGGGAGGATATGTGCCCGAACGAGGGGGAAGGATATGTGCCCGAACGCGGGGAGGGGATGGAAGGGGAAGTTATTAGTGCTTCTGCCCTTTCTGGCCATAGTAGGCGTTGGGTCCGTGCTTGCGCATGTAGTGTTTCTCGACGAGGAGAGGATTCATCGTGAGGTTGGGGTTCACGCTGAAGGCTACGAATGCCATCTTGGCACACTGCTCCATGACCTTGGCGTTATATACGGCATTGTCTGGCGAGGTGCCCCATGAGAAGGGACCGTGGTTTTTGACGAGCACGGCGGGGGTGTGGTCGGGGTTGATTTTACGTATGTTAAGAATCTCATCTACAATGACGTTACCCGTCTCCAGTTCATACTGTCCTTTAACCTCTGCCTCGGTCATGTCGCGCGTGCAGGGAATGTCCTGATAGAAGTAGTCGGCGTGTGTGGTGCCGATGTTTGGGATGTCGCGCCCGGCCTGAGCGAAGGCAGTGGCGTATGTGCTGTGTGTGTGCACGACGCCCTGTATGTTTGGGAAAGCCTTGTAGAGCACGAGGTGTGTTGGCGTGTCGCTGCTGGGGTTGAGGTCGCCCTCTACGACCTTGCCCGTTTCGAGATCCACGACCACCATGTCGTCAGCCTTCATCTCGTCGTAGCTTACTCCTGATGGTTTGATGACGACAAGTCCCTTCTCTCGGTCGATGCCGGAGACGTTGCCCCAGGTGAAGATGACAAGGCCCTGCTTTACGAGGTCGAGGTTGGCCTTGAAAACCTTTTGTTTGAGTTCTTCGAGCATAAGTTTCTGTTTGTGAATGTTTGTTAGTCTTTTATTATATACGCCTCAGAGTCTGAACCGCTGTCCGTCGTCTTCGTTGAAGGTTTGGCGGTTGAAGCGATAGAGTGCAGCTCCGCGTCGGGACATGACCTTGTCTATCTCATCTGTTTTCTCGATGAATGCCATATCGGCTATTCGCTTGCGGAAGTTGCGTTTGTCGATGGCGTGTCCGAGTATGGCCTCATAGAGTTGCTGGAGCTGTGTCAGCGTGAACAGTTCGGGCAGAAGGTTGAAGCCCACGGGTCGTGAGTGGACGAGTGTGATGAGTCTTTCGTGTGCACTCTTCACCATGCGTTGGTGGTCGAAGACCAGTTGCGGCATGTCGTTGATGTCGGCCCAGAAGGAGTTTTGCTCTGAGGTAATCTCCTCAGAAACCTGATCTATGTCGAGCAGTGCGAAGTAGGCAACCGATACGACGCGGGCGCCGGAATCGCGTGTCACGGAGCCGAATGCGCCGACCTGCTTCATATATATATTGCGCAGGCCTGTGAGGTTTTCGAGCACTCTGACGGCCGCATCGTCAACATCCTCATTTCTCCGCACGAAGCCTCCCATCAGCGACCACTCACCGGCATGAGGCTCAAAGCCACGTCGCTGCAGAAGCACCTTCAGGGCGCCTCGGTGGAAGCCGAAGATGATGCAATCTACAGCGACATAGAATTTTGAATGTTGGCTATAGTAGTCCATTACTTACCAGAAGTAAGTGTAGAAGCAAGCGCAGAGTCCGATGACGAGGAGTGTGCCGAGCACGTCCCAGATGCCCCAGCTCTCGCGGATGCTCTTCTTGAAGTCGGAGGTGAATGTGATGGCATCGACCTGTTCCTTAGACGGAGCTGGCGTGAAGCAGCTGACGACGACCATCAGTATGATGATGAACACGAGCAGCCAGCATTCGAAGATGAGCCAGTTGGTCTGCCAGAACCATGTGGTGTTCTCCCAGAAGGCGCCTTCCATGACGGCCTTTCCGGAGTCGGTGATCACGTTGGTCAGCAGGCGTATCATACCGATAATGAAGCCCCCGATGAGCCCCCATTCACCGGCCTTAGGCGTAATCTTCTTGGAGAAGATGCCGAGGGTGAATACGGCCACCATTGCGGGAGCAATCAGCGACTGTATGTCCTGGAGGTAGCTGTAGAGGTTGCCCATGTTCATCATGATAGGCATCCATGCCAGTCCCAGCAGCACGACGACGACGGTAGCCATACGGCCTACGAAGACGTAGTGAGCCTCGGACATTCCCTTCTTCATGGGCTTGTAGAAGTCCTCTGTGAAGAGCGTTGCGCAGCTATTGAAGAAAGCTGCCAGGGAAGCTACGAGTGCGCAGACGAAACCGATGGTCACTATGCCCTTGATGCCTGCGGGCAGGATGTTCTTCACCATCATGGCGAAGGCACCGTCGGTTGATTCGTGGTTGGTGATGTCCATGACGATACCGCTGTCGGGATTCTGGGAGAGTGCATAGGCAATCATTCCTGGTATGAGGAACATGAAGCAGGGGAGGATCTTGAAGAAGCCTGCGGCGATGGTGCCACGACGAGCGCGGGCTATCACCTTGGCATTGTCCTCACCGGGAACCTGGCCGAGCACACGCTGTACGATGTGCTGGTCGGTGCACCAGTACCAGAAGCCGATGATGGAAGCTCCGAGGAAGACGACGTAGCCCGGGAACTGCGGGTACATCGGGTCGGCGGGGTCGGTGTGGAACATGTGGGTTGTGCCGAAGCCGTCGTGAGCGGCATTACAAGCTGCCATCATGTTCTCCCAACCAGCGGTGATGCTGCCGCCTCCCAGGGCAGAGAGTCCGAGGAAGAGTACGAGGAAGGACCCGATGATGAGGATAGGCGTCTGGATGGTGGATAGCGTCATCACACCCTTCATGCCGCCGAAGACGGTGAATACAGCCGTGATGGCAATCAGTCCGATGGCACCATACCAGAATGGAATGCCGAGGAGGTACTTGAAGAAGATACCGCCCGTGAAAGCCGTTACGGAGACTTTCGTCAGCACGTATGCCACGAGGGTGATGATTGAGAGCCATGAGCCCGTGCGCTGCGTGTAACGCATCTTCAGGAAGTCGGGCATCGTGATGATCTTGCCCATCTTGTTGATCATAAGCTGATAGAAGGGCACGAAGAGCCAGCCGAGGATGAGTATCATCCAGCCCTGCATCTCCCAGTGTGCCATGCCTACGCCGTCCTTGGCTCCTGTGCCGGCGAGACCTACGAGGTGCTCCGAGCCTATGTTGGCGGCGAAGATAGCCATACCGATGACGTACCATGGTTCGCCCTTACCGAAGAGGTATGCCGACGAGTCTTCGCCCTGCTGGGCTTTGCGGTCTTTCACGATAGCATGCCAGACTGCCCATACTACACCTAAGAGGCCGATGGCAAGTACTGCCCAGTCGAGCCAGATAAATTCATGTGAACTCCAGTCCATTAATATGCCCCCTCTCATTATCCCCTCCGTTGGGGAAGACCATATAGGGGTTTGGGTCTATTGTTAGTAATTTTGTTGAGTCGTGGTGTAGCTTACTTGACAGAGAACTTATATGCACAGTGGCTGAAGTACTTCTCTCCGGGTCGCAGAGTTGCGCTGGGCCATTCGGGATGGTTGGGGGTGTCGGGGTACTTCTGGCTCTCGAGGCAAACGCTGACGTGCTTGGGGTACTTGATGCCATGCTTGCGCTCGATGTCGGCATCGCGTCCCACGCCCTGGAAGTTGCCGGTATAGACCTGGATGCCTGGCTCGTTGGTATAGACCTCAAGGAAGATGCCTGTCTCGGGGCTGTAGAGCGATGCACACACCTGAGTATCGTCGCCCCGACCATCAGTGTAGGTGTTGAGGCAGAAGTTGTGGTCCACGCCGGTGGCATTGGCGATCTGTGTGAAGGTGGTGTCGGCAACGACCTCTGCCAGCACCTTCGGTGTGCGGAAGTCAAAAGGAGTGCCATCGACGGGTAACACTTCGCCCGTGGGGATGTAGTTGGCATCAGACGGCGTGTATGAGTCTGCGTTGACGTAGAGCTGCATGTTTGTGCCAACGCGGCTTGGATCGCCGTTGAGGTTGAAGTAGCAGTGATTGGTCTGGTTGATGACGGTTGGCTTTGTAGTCGTTGCCTCCCAAGTTATGTCGAGTGTATTGTCGTCGGTGAGTGTGTAGGTGGTTACCGCCGTGACTTCGCCGGGGAAGCCATTGTCGCCGTCGGGGCTGACGATGGTGAGCTTCAGTGTCGTGCTGTCGGTCTGTTGGGCGTCATACACCTGATATTGCCATCCTGTGGGTCCGCCGTGCAGGCAGTTGTCGCCATCGTTGGGCACGAGTTCGAAGTGCTGTCCGTCGATGTCGAAAGAGTGCTTGCTGATGCGGTTGGCATAGCGTCCGATGCTGGAGCCGTAGTCGCTTGGCGAGTTCTTGGCGTCGGCATACTGAGCTACGTTGTCGTAACCGAGCACGACATCCTTGAAGTTGCCGTCGCGGTCGGGCACCATAATGCTCACCACGCGTCCGCCGAAGTTGGTTATGCACACCTCCATTCCGCTGGCATTCTTGAGGGTGTAGAGGGCTGTTGCTTTGCCGTTGATGGTGTCGGCAAACTGTTCGGGATTGAGGCCAGATGCGGTGAGGGCAGGTGCCTCGGGAGCCTTGGGCTGGGTGCATGCTGCAAAGAGAGCTGCTGTTGCAGCCGTTGCAAGTCCGTTTAATAGTTTGTTCATAAGATAATTATGAGTTGATAAGATTTAGTTGTCAGTTGTCTTTTTGGTCGTTTCGTGCATATAATGCTTTAAAAGAGCCCTCAAAGATAAGTCGAATTTCTCATACATGGTGTATTGACGACACTTTATTTTAGCATTGTATGGGTGATTTTACCGTTTTTTAACTATTAAGATATGTAAACAGCCGAAAACCATCATCACGACATAAGCTGTGCAGGAAACATCGTCTGTGTCATGGCATTGGCAGACGGAGCAGCCTGCGTGCGGCGACAAAGATACGTTGCTGCATGCGAAACAGGTATGGTTGCCCGATGAGCCAATAACCGGGACGGCGGCGACAGGATAACGGCAGTGACTTGACCGAGAATGTTGACAATATGTTGTCGAAACGTCGCTCCAGGCCATGACGGCTGTCACGTGGAATCTCGCCGAGGTGGTTAAAGTACAAGCGGTAACATGCAAGGAAGGTGTACCATCTGCTGACCTCCATCTTCTGCATCACGGTCTGTGAGGTTTGCGTGTGCAGAGTGTCGGGATGGCTCGTGAAGTAGTCATCAAGCGCCTTGCGCAGCGAGAGGTTTGCCTCCATGAAGTCGAAGCGTCTGATGCTGAAGGCATGCGTCATGGAGCTGTCGTGCTGACGATAGTAGTAAATGCCCTCACATGCCCTCACCTCTCTGGCGTTAAGGTAGTGGAGGCGCGACGTGTTGTCGTCGCTGTAGAGCATGGTGCTCTCGTCGTAGGGTATGCGACGGTGCAGCTCTGTACGCACGAGGTATGTTCCATGCAGGCGCCATCCGTCAATACATAGCATGAAAGCCTCACGTCCGCTGATGGCATTGCCATGAGCCAGCGTCTCGGGAAGTCCGAAGTCCTTCTCGCTGCCGTCATCGTCATTGTGCAAGATGAGCCTGAAGGCCACGGCGTCTGTCTCGGGGTGCTGCTCCATAGTGTCGTAGGCCTGCTGCAGACAGTCGGGCGAGAGCCAGTCGTCGGCATCAACCATGGTCACGTATGGTGCCTGCACGACTTTCAGGCCACGGTTTCTTGCCACCGCCTGACCGCTGTTGACGGTGTTGTGCAGCACCTTGATGCGCCTGTCTGCCGCTGCGCGACGAGTCAGCAGGGCCGGCGTGTCGTCGGTAGAGCTGTCGTCGATGCATATTATCTCGATGTCGGAGAGCGTCTGCCCCAACAGAGAGTCGAGACACTTCGGCAGTGTTGCTGCCGCATTGTAGGCAGCCACGAGAACGGCAACTTTAGGCATGTGTGTCACGGATCGGTATGTTCAGTTTGCGCGCTATGCGCTGTATGGCAGCAGAATCCTTACCGAGGCTTTTCACGGCAAATGCCGCTGACACGGCCAGCACGACAAATCCTAAGATATATCTTGGTGCCTGCGTGAGGCAGAAGCATGTTGCCACGGCAGCTGCCACGAAGAGGGTCTGTACGACAATGACCACCACGGTGTGGCGCTCGAATCTGAAGCCGTAATGCCATGCGTAGCACGAGCCTGTGAGAATTAGGTCGAAGAGTGCCGATGCCGACAGCCCAGCCCCGGCACCCACGAGACCCATACAATAGTAGCCCCCCACCACAAGGACAAGCATGGCAATGTCAGAGAAGACCTCCATGATGAGATAGAGCGTTGAGTCGCCATGAGCAAGCGCCATGTAGCTTATTGGGATTGCGACGGCTCGCAGGAAGGAGTAGAAGACGGCGGCGAGGGTCATGCTCTCGATAATCATGAACTCGTCGGCATAGATGATGTGCAGCACGACAGGCATCATCACCGCCAATGCTATCAAGAACGGCCCTATCAGCGAGACGCAAACCTGCACCTGTTGGTTGATGCACAGGTTGCGTCGTATGAGGTCGTGGTTGACACTCGACAGGCGCGGGAAGAAGTCGGACTCGAGAGCCGTGAACACTATGCCGGCATAGCCCACCATGACGGCTGTCGCGGCACGATAGAAGCCCACCTCCTCTATAGAGCCGAACCTTAGCAGCAGTGCCGACACGGCCATGGCACATCCTGAGCCTGCCATGGCGGCAAACACGTATGGTATGCCTATGCGTATCATGCCCCATCCGTCGCGTAGTACAGATGCGGAAAACGGAGACACGCGATAGGGGAACAGCGGCAGTGTGAATGCCATGTGTATTGCCAGGGTGGCAAGGGCCGTGACGTTGAGCGCCAGCAGTATGCCGTCTGTGGCGAGGAGCCAGAATATGGGTATGGTGAGACACAGCAGCGCCAGTGCCGAGAGCAACGAAATGGTTGCCACACGCTTCAGCCTGCGCGTACCCTTCAGAATGCTGATCTCTCCGCCCGTGACAATAGATGCGACGGCCATCGGTGCCACGAGGGCAGAATGCCATGTCGTGGCTTCGCAGCCATCGAAGAACATGATGTTGAGCAACGGTGCACAAAGCACACATAGAAGACACGCCAACACCGACGTCCACAGACAGCAAGTCCTGACGACACACACGAAGTGCCGGATGGCTTCAGCATCGTCGCTCTCGAAAAGCTCGGAGATATGACGTACGGAAGAGAATGGTATGCCCAGGTTGCTGCTGCTGGTCACAAACTCATTAATGGCCAGATAGACCCCCATAAAGCCCATTCCTGCAGCTCCGAGGAGCTTCGTGGCAAGCTTGCTGCGTGCGACACTGATGAGTACATTCAACCCCTGCACGCCGCCAAAGATGCCGGTGTACTTCAGGACATGGTCTATCGTCGTTGTGCGTTTGGCAGCTGACATGTTGAGCGTGATGTGGCCTGTGAGTCAGGGCAGTGTAGGAACAGTGAAATCGTCGATGACGATGTCTGCCAGCGGCTCTATGATGCTGCGGGGATTGGTCGTGGCAAGCCCCACGACGTAGCATCCTGCTGCACGACCTGCACGCAGTCCGTTGATGCTGTCCTCGAAGACGGCACACTCGGCCGGCAGCAACCCGAAACGTTGTGCGGCGGTGATGTAGCAGTCGGGGTCGGGCTTGCTGGCAGCAAAGTCCTCGCTCGTAAGAATGTCGTCGAAGAGCATGGTGAACTCAGGATGGGCATGCATCACCTGTTGCATCTTAGGACGGTTGCTGCTGGTCACGATGGCCGTGGCAATGCCCCTGGCATGCAACGACTCGACATACGCGCGCGAACCTTTAATATATATATAAGACATTTGCTGTTCAAAGGCATTGAGACGGCGGGTAATCTCCTCTTGGACCATATCTTTGCCGTCGAACCACTGAGAGAATATCTGCGTCAGCGTCTGCCCTTTTATGCGATTCGCAAAGCCTTCAACGTCGGGACGGTAGTCGTTGCCCATCTGCCCCCAGAAGTCAGAGTACTGGCTTTCGGTGTCCAAAATGACTCCGTCAAGGTCGAAAAGTGCGGCTTTTATGCTTTTATTCATGTTTTTTGATACATTTTGGGCGCAAAGATAGTTAATATTTATGATTTATGAGTAACTTTGCGGCCGATTTTCCCAACAAACACAAAAAAATGGCTGGTTACATAGTTGAAGACACCCGCAAGGTGACCACGCACCGTCTCGTGGAAATGAAGCGCAATGGCAAGAAGATTGCCATGCTCACAAGTTATGACTATTCCATGGCTCAGCTGGTGGATGCCGCCGGAGTCGATATCATCCTCGTAGGAGATTCAGCATCGAACATGATGGCAGGCAACGTCACCACGCTCCCCATCACCATAGATCAGATGATTTACCACGCACGGAGCGTGGTACGCGGCACACAACGTGCTCTTGTGGTGTGCGACATGCCGTTCGGCACATATCAGGTTGACCCCCAGGACGCTGCACGCAATGCCGTGCGTATTATGCAGGAGACAGGATGCGATGCCCTGAAACTGGAAGGCGGCATAGAAATCCTGCCCGCCGTGAAGCTCATCCTCGATGCCGGCATCCCCGTGTGTGGACACCTGGGCCTCACTCCACAGAGCATCAACAAGTTCGGCACATACGCCGTGCGTGCCAAGGACGAGCAGGAGGCCGAGAAGCTCCGCACCGATGCTCTCGCCCTGGCCGAGGCAGGATGCTTTGCCATCGTGTTAGAGAAGATACCGGCAGCCTTGGCCACTGAGGTGACGAAGAGCGTCAACATCCCCACCATAAGCATCGGAGCCGGAGGAGGCTGCGACGGTCAGGTGCTTGTCGTTCACGACATGCTCGGCATGAATAAAGGCTTCTCGCCAAAGTTTCTGCGCAGATATGCCGACCTCTACAGCGTCATCACCGACGCCGTCGGCAACTACGTCGCAGATGTCAAGAGCGGCGACTTCCCGAATGCCAACGAGCAATATTGATTCACCGCCTGCGCCCATGATATAACAAAAAGTGCATTTCATGCTATTTTTGTTGCAAGACGCGATAGACAAAGCCTCAAGGCACTAATTAGTGCAGAAAATACACTTTTGTAGCCTTTTGACACGCATGAGAGTGTCAAAAGGCTACATTTTTTATGTTATACAACACAAATGAAGGTTTTTTTGGTTAAGAAACGTCACATGTTTAAAAAAGAAGTTATAATTTTGGCATGAAATTAGAGGCATTGATAATGCCGGCAATAAACTACTAACTGCTGTATTCACACGTGTCAACCAAAAGGAAATCAAGCAATCAACATATTAGTAACCAAATGGAAAACAGTAATCTCACGCGACGGCTTGCCAACAATGCAAGTCGTGCTTGTGCTGCCATGATGCTCCTTGCGGGTGCCGTGAGTTTCTCGTCGTGTAGCGACGACCTTCTCACCGGTACTCCAGAGTGGCTCGGAAGCAGTATCTACGAAGAGCTGCAGAGCCGAGGCAACTACTCTCAGACCTTGGCGCTGATTGACGACCCCGTGTTCCGTGACAACCCCGAGGACACGCAAACCACCTTCCACAAGCTTCTTGCCAAGACGGGCAGCATGACAATCTTTGTCGCCGACGATGCCGCTTGGCAACGCTATCTGTCAAGGCGAGGCGTCACGAGTGTGACACAACTGCCCGATGCCGAGAAGAAGAATCTTCTCAAGAGTGCCATTGTCAACAATGCATACCTCATCGAGCTGCTCAGCAACACCAGCGGCAACCCTCCGACAGAAGGAGCATGCCTGCGACGAGCCACACGTATCGATGCCTACGACTCCATCCCCTTCGTAACCAAGGCTGAGATGCCCGCCGTCAATCCGTATCGCATTGACAATGAAGGCAATCAGATTGACTACTGGAGCCGTGTGCGCAGCCGCGACGGCATTTACCTCTTCAAGGACAACAATGCCGCGCCGATGATGCATTTCCTCCCCGACTACATGAAGACAAACACCTTCTCGTCGGAGGACATCAGGGTGCTGACTAACGGCCAATCAGATGACGAGAAGAACACCAGCTACATTAACGGCAAGCGTGTCATTGAGAAGGACGTCACATGTCAGAACGGTTACATACACGTCCTGGAGGATGTGCCCGAGCCCCTGCTGAACATGGCAGACCTCATCAGCAAGAAGCCGCAGTTCTCAATCTTCTACGATATCCTCGACCGCTTCAGCTATCCACAGTTTCTCGTCACACAGAGCATTGACGGACAAGAGGACTCTCTCTTCGTGAAGCGATTCTTCTACTTCACATCGAGGGAAGACCAATTCTCTGCCATCCCTGAGACGAACCGCTCTGTAAGCACACTGCTGGCCTACGACCCTGGCTACAACCTCTATATGGCCAATGGTCTGAAGATGGAGGAAGACGGAGCCGCCATGTTTGTGCCCGACAACGATGCCATGCAGGCATACCTCCATGCCGAGGGTGCCGAGCTCGGACAGAAATATGGCTACGACTGGAGCCACATTCCCGACAACGTGGTGTTGCCCTTCCTCAAGAACTGCTTCCAGACCTCTATGCGTTCCACCGTGCCGAGCAAGTTCACCACCACGAAGAACACCGCCAGCGAGCCTTTGGGCATCAAGAGCGAAGACATCGACAGTGCCTTCATAGCCTGCAACGGTGTCGTCTATGAGACCAACAAGGTCTTCATCGCCCCTGAATACCAGAGCGTCTTCTACCCCGCCGTGCTGAGAGGCGACGAGGACTTGCGCACCATCTACAATGCCATCAGCGATGAGCGCTATAAGAGTAACGCTTCGCAGTGGACTCTGAATGAATTCACGGCATATCTCAACTCAATGGCATCGTCCTACTCATTCCTGATTCCCGACGACCATGCCTTCGAAGTCACTTACTTCGACCCATATACTTTCTCCACGGCCTACAAGGGCGACCCCGTGGCCATCAAGTTCTACTACAAGGCGGGTGTCGAGTTACCGGTGAGCGTCGATTTCTTCAAGGCAGAGATTGACGAGGCAACAGGTAAGCCCGTTGCCACCGATCAAGGCACACGCATCACCGGCGTCACGGCATCGCTGCGCTTCGTCAACAACCGTATGCACGACATCGTTGACAACCTCATTATCCCTCACGGACTTCGCGGCTCACAGACCTTCCGCAAGGGTCAGGAGATATACCTTACCAAGGGCTACAGCCCCGTCAAGGTGCAGTGGACGGGAGACGTCGTCAGCGGTGTGGCTGGCTCATATCAGATGGAGCACGACGAGTACATACCTGTTGACCCAGAACAGATTTTCGACAAGACCGAGGCCGGCAACGGCGTGAGCTATGTCCTCAACTCCATCCCGATGACTACGTTCCGCAGCCCATACTCGGTGATTACAGACACCATCAGCCATCCCGACTTCCTCGAGTTCGCACGACTCTTCGGAGGATGCTCGTTCCTTGGTTCTACTGTCTCCGGCAAACGCACTACGATGGATCAGGCCATCGACTTCCTCGGCAACTACCACTACACCATCTATGTCCCCGACAACGCCAGCATCAAGCAACTCATAGATTCCGGCAAGCTACCGACATGGAAAACCGTCGATGCATGGGATGAACTCAAGAACAGCCTCGACAGCCTGCGTCAGCAGCCGGAGCTGAACATCTCCGACGACCTCTACGAGGAGATCTATTCGGCCATCGGCTCCATAGACAGCAAGGACTCCACCTGCTTGCTCAAGAAGATCAATGATGTCATCAACAACTTCGTGCGCTATCACATCCAGGACGGCTCCGTATATATCGGCGGCGCCGACTCAACGGGCGTTTATGAGACATCAGCCATGGACGAGTCCATCAACCGCTACCGTCGCCTCGCCGTGGCCAACCAGGGCGGACGTATCACCGTGACCGACGGAATAGGCAACACAGCATCCGTAAGCTCCGACCCCGCACACAGCAACATCGTCTCCAGGCAGTATATCTTCGACACAGGCGCTAACCTCGGCGAGATCTACACGTCATCGTATGTCGTCGTGCATCAGATTGACAAGGCTCTGCAGTTTGGCGATATAGGCTTCCTGCCTGCCGACTTCCCCGAGCCCACCCTCGAGTCGGTAATCTCTTACCTCAACAGCCACAGAAAAAGCAAGTCCAGAAGATGAAAACACTAAGATTATACATCAGCCTGTGCCTGATGCTGGCATCATCGCTGGCTATGGCACAAATCACACGCGTCAGCGGAACCGTCAGCGATGACTTCGACGTGCTCCCCGGCGCCAGTGTGGCCGAGATTGATGCGTCAAACCGTATCGTCAACGCTTCCGTAACTGACATGAACGGTAACTTCGTGTTGCCCATCAAGAGTCAGAAGAACAAAATCCGCATCAGCTTCATGGGCTTCAAGACCCAGACGCTGCCCATCAACAAGAACGTCTTCAAGGTTAAACTCGAAGAGAACGCCAAGCAGATGAAGGAAGTCAACGTCGTTGCCAAGAAGCAGATGAAGACCTCCGGACTCGCCATCCCCGAACGAGAGGTGAGCTTCTCGGCCCAAGGCATCTCCGCCAAGGAGTTCGAGGGTCTCGGCATCACCAGCGTCGATGAAGCCCTTCAGGGACGTATCGCAGGTCTCGACATCGTGGCCAATTCGGGTAACCTCGGCGCCGGCAGCAGCATGCGACTCCGTGGTGCCTCCACCGTCTCCACCCTCACCAGCAATGAGCCGCTCATCGTCGTCAACGGTAACGTGTGGCAGGTGAGTTCAGAGGACATGGCCGACTTCGACGTCTCGACGGCCAACGACGAAAAGTTCGCACAGCTGCTCAACGTCAACACCGAGGACATCGAGGACATCAAAGTCCTCAAGGATGCCGCAGCAACAGCCATCTGGGGTTCGCAGGGTGCCAATGGTGTCATCGAGATCACCACGAAGCGCGGTCACCGCGGCGCACCGCAGGTCAGCTACTCCGTGAAACTCACCATGACCCACCAGCCCAAGGGCATCAAGCTGCTCAACGGCGACCAATACACCATGATGCTCAAGGAGGCTTACTTCAACCCCGAGCAGCAGACTTTCATCGGCAATGTGCAGGAGCTGAACTACAACGAGAACGACTCCGAGTACCAGATGTTCAACCGCAACACCGACTGGGTTGACCTTGTCAGCAAGAACGGTCTGCGACAGAACCACTACATCAGCGTCTCGGGCGGCGACGAGAAGACCCTCTTCCGCATCTCCGGCGGCTACGACCACGAGACGGGTACCATCATCGAGCAGAAGCTCAACCGCTTCTCGACACGTATGGCTCTCGACTACTACGTCAACGACCGCATCAAGATTGTCTCCAACTTCTCGATGACCTACACCAAGAACAACAAGAACTACGACGACCCCCTTCTTGGTATAGCCTACACCAAGATGCCTAACCTCTCGCCATGGCGCTACAACGCCGACGGCACACCGACGGGCGAGTACTACATCGTGCCGCGGGAGGCATTCACCAACCATGGTCAGCTCACCGACGACCAGAGAAACAACTTCAACGACCAGCGTGACATGGCCAACCCTCTGGCCAGTGCCAAGTATGCCAAGAAGACTCAGACGACATACGACCTCACCCCAGAGCTTGAGCTCGAGTACAAGCTCCTCGGTCTCGACGACAACAGCACACAGCTCCGCTACAACGGACGTGTGGTGATGAACGTCTATAACGAGTACAACTCCAACAACTATCCGCGCTCGCTCGTGAGCACCAACTACTACGACACCAACCCGAGCTACAATGCCAGTTCGAAGAACCTCGCCTTCACGACGACACACACGCTGACATTCCAGCCAAAGTTCAAGAACGAGGATCACTTCCTCACAGCGCTGGCACGCTTCCAGCTCGTCTCGGGCAGCAGCAGCGGCCAGAACACCAACGTGCGACGTCTGCCGACACGCCTCGAAAGCGTCACCTCCGGTGGCTTCGTCAGCAACATGGGCAGCAGCTACAATGAGTGGCGCTCGCTCTACTGGACGCTCTCGGCACACTATTCCTACAAGAGCCGCTACATCCTCGCATACTCCATGCGTGCAGATGCCACCACCAAGTTCGGCAGCAACAGCCGATGGGGCGTCTTCCCCGCTGTCTCGGCACGATGGAACGTCATCGACGAGCCTTGGATGAAGGTCGTGCGCGAGAAGGGCAAGATGTCGATGTTCTCTATCCGTCCGGGATGGGGTATGGTAGGTAACGCTCCCACACGCGACTACCTCTTCATCAACAAGTATGCCTCTGGCAGCACTTACCTCTACCAGACAGCCATGAACCCCGACGGCCTCAAGCTCACCGAGCTCAAGTGGGAGAACAAATACACTTGGAACATCGGCTTCGACCTCGGCTTCTTTGACGACCGTCTGAAGTTCGTGCTCGAGCTCTACCACCAGACCACTAAGGACATGCTTATGGCCAACGCCGCCATCCCCACATCTAACGGTTGGAGCGGACTCGCCGTGCGCAACGTCGGCGACATGGTCAACAAGGGCTGGGAGTTCCAGATCAACGGCGACCGTCTGCTGAAGAAAGGCAAGTTCTGGCTCGACTTCAACGTCAACTTCGCCAACAACAAGAATGTCATCACAAAGATGGATCCCCTCGTGCTGAAGAGCCTCAACGTAGATTGGGTGGAGGGCAACCGCAACACGCTGCAGCGTGTGCAGATTGACAACCCCTTCGGTTCCATCTACGGCTTCCGCTCACATGGTGTCTATCAGTATCAGTTTGACACCGCCGAAGAGCTGGCACGCGCCGACGCACAGAACGGCACCAACATCCTGCAGGAGAACCTCGACAAGGGCATCACCTACCCTATCGTGCGCAATGCCGAGGGCAAGTGGGTGGCCGATGCCAAGGGCGACCCCATACAGATGCGTTTCTGCTACAAGACCGAGACCAACAGCGGCTACTACTTCAAGGGCGGCGACGCCATCTATGAGGACGTTAACCACGACGGTAACATCAACCAGCTCGACATCGTCTATCTGGGTAACTCACTGCCTAAGCTCACCGGCGGCTTCGGCCTGAAGCTGCACTGGGACCGTCTGGCACTCAACGCACAGTTCAACTACCGCGTCGATTACGACATCGTCAACATGGCACGCCTCGACATGGAGTCCATGGTGACTAACAACAACCAGAGCGAAGCCGTCAACTACCGTTGGCGTAAGGAGGGCGACCTCACGACCATACCACGCGCCATGCACGGCAACGGCTCCAACTACAACACCCTCATCAGCGACCGCTTCGTGGAGGACGGCACATTCCTGCGTCTGAACTACCTGCAGCTCTCATACAGCTTTGACCCCAAGCTCATCAAGAACTGGCACATGAAGACCCTCAACATCTACGCCAGCGCCAACAACCTCTTCTGCCTGACCAAGTACTCAGGTGTGGATCCCGAGATTGGCTACGGTGGCTACGGTGTTACTACCGACAACAGTAAGACACCACGTTCCAAGTCCTACACCGTGGGTCTCACCATCGGATTCTAAACTCTAAACGACAACAGATATGACACACATATTTTCATCATTAAGGAACATTGCTCTCGCAGCGGCTGCGGCTCTCACTCTTGCCGGCTGCCGTGACTTCCTCGAGATAAAGCCTCGCGACCAGGTCACAGAGGACAATTTCTGGAACGAGAAGACCGATATCGACCAGATGGTGGCAGGATGCTATAACGCCATGCAGAGCGAAGGGTTCATCAACAACTGCATCGTGTGGGGTGAGTCACGTAGCGACAATCTCTATCCTACCGACAACCTCGACAGCAAGGAGTATAACCTCTACCAGATCATGCGCGAGAACCTCCTGCCCTCAAACCCCTACACCAAGTGGATCAACTTCTATGACGTCATCAACAAGGCAAACGCCATCATAGAGATGGCCCCCTTGGTGAGCCAGCGCGACCCGGCATTCCGGCAGAGCGACGTGAAGGCCATCATTGCTGAGATGACAGCCCTGCGCTCGCTGTGCTACTTCTACCTCATCCGCACATTCGACGAGGTGCCTTTCTACCGTCAGGCCATCCAGGAAGAGCAGGATGTGCAGTACCTCCCGGCGACGCCCTTCACTCAAGTCCTCGACAACATCATTGCCGACCTCGAGGCTGTGCGTGGCGATGCCATCGTGCACTACCCCGCCTACGACCAGACAGACGCCATCGGCGGACTCTACTACACCACAGCGAACCGCATCACGCGCACGGCCATCGATGCCATGCTCGCTGAGATGTACCTCTGGCAGGGCAACTACCCCAAGAGTGTTGAGGCTGCCGACCGCGTCATCGCCCAGAAGCACGCCGACTTCGAGGAGGAGTACAGCCACACCACATCGATGTCAACCTCCATACCGCAGCTCATCACCGCCCCCAACGGCACGCAGATAGAGCTCTATCAGGTCACGACGAACAGTCCCAGCCTCGTGCACAACGCCATCTTCGGAGGCAATGGCAACAGCTTCGAGAGCATCTTCGAGCTTGCCTTCACATATCGCGGCTCGGGCAGCTTCATCGAGAACACGGCCTTCGGTAGGCTCTATGGCGAGCACAAGGCAAAAGAGAGCAACAACGGTGCCGGTTTCCTGACGCCAAACCCCGACATCATCGCCGAGATGAGTTCCAAGAGCTACAACTTCTGGCTCAACCAGTATGATGCACGTTTCTACAACAACATCGAGACCACCGAGAAGTATGCCGACGGCAAGGTGCGCAAGGGTGTGGCTTCGAGCTTCAACGTCACGTCACTCTCTGGTAACGCACTGCCGTTCGACAACACGCGCAGCTCCGCGTTCTCTATCCCATCCTACCAGAACCGCAATTTCATCTTCTACCGTCTCACCGACATCATGCTCATCAAGGCCGAGGCTCTGGTGATGCAGGCCACCGACGAGGACAGCGAAACCAATGCCGAGCTCCTGCGCAAGGCATTCGACCTCGTCTATCTCGTCAATGCCCGCTCATGCACCAACCGCACCAGCTACCTCAGTGCCACACGCCCCTACGCACGCCAGCGCAATCAGCTGCGCCAGCTCATACGCGACGAGCGCAACCGCGAGCTCATGTATGAAGGCAAGCGCTGGTTTGACCTCCTGCGCTATGCTCGCCAGGAAGGCTCACCGGCCGTCGTGCGCGCCATCGTAGGCTCAAAGGTATCGTCGGGAGCCGGCGGAGGCTCTTTCCCGAGCATGGACGCACTGTTCTGGCCCTACAACAAGGACGAGATACGCGTCAACCCCAACCTCCACCAGAAGAGCATCTATGCCAAGGACGATGAGAGCAACTACTCATCGGGCAACGAGTAAGCTCACTCAAGCAAAGCTATAGCATAAAATCGTAAACTGTCTAATTGTACAACCGATTAAGCATCATGAATACTTTCAAGAAATATATCGCCGCTGCCCTCATCGCAGTGATGGCCGTAGGGCCATTCACATCGTGTAGCGACGACATTCCGTCAGACAGCTACTACACCTTCAAGGGTGAGATGCTCAGCGACTACCTGCGCAACAGGCCGGAGTTCTCCGACTTCGCTACCATCGTTCAGCGAGCCGGCAAGATGGATCTCCTCTCCACCTATGGCCGTTACACCTGCTTCGCGCCTACCAACGATGCCGTGCAGGCCTACCTGAGCCAAAGGAACATCTCACTGAGCCAGCTCTCCGACCGTGACTGCGACACCATAGCCTCCACCGCCATCGTGGAATACATCTATGGCACCTCAGACTTCATCGGCGTCAACTTCCTCGGACGCACCAATATGCTGGGACGCAACCTCAGCGTGGAGGCTTCTCCCGTCATCGAGAACGGCGACACCATCAACACCACCTACCGCATCAACCGCACAGGACTCATCATCATGTCCATGGCTAACGACTCCGTGGAGAACGGCATCGTACACCCCGTGTCCGAACTCGTCGTGGCATCAAACCTCACGCTGCCCACCGTCATGGCCGAGGATCCCAACATCAGCATCTTCAACACCTGTCTGGCTCTCACCGGTCTCGACAAGGAGATGCTGCGCATCGAAGACACCAGCTACGACCCCGAGTACTGGCGCCGCGGACCGCTGAAGGAGGGCCAGCGCTTCTCTGGAGCACAGTGGGACTATTGCCATGTGCCCGAGTCACGCCGCTACGGCTACACGGCCTTTGCCGTGCCCGACAGCATCCTCAACAACTATGCCGACATCACGAGAAGTGACAAGGGTCAGAACACCTACGACAAGAACATCATGACATGGGAGGATCTCTACGACTATGCCTGCACCGTTTATCCCGAAGGAGCAGGACAGGAGTACTACGACAAGGAGCACCTCACCGATCCCCGAAACCCGCTGTATCGTCTCATTGGCTACCACCTGCTCAACCGCAAGGGTCTCTATGACAAGCTCTACACTTACGTGTCGATCTACACCGGCGACATCTACCCCACGGAATGGTACACCACGATGGCTCCTCTCTCCACCATAAAGGTCGAGATGGTCAACGGTAAGTTCGCCTCGTCGAACACCTTCACTGGCTCTGCAGAGATTGGTAACATGTATCTCAACCGACATTACGATCCCAACAACCCCTCCACCGAGCAGCGCGGAGCCATCGTGAACCCGAAGGTTGCCGACGGACTGACACAGCTGGCAGTGAACGGCGTCTATTACTACATAGACCGCCTCGTGAACTTCGGCGAGCAGACGCAGCAGACGGTGTTCAACACACGCATGCGTATGGACCTCTACACCTTCTGGCCCGAGATGATGAACAACGACCTCCGCTCCGAGGACTGCTCCGACAACGGTGCCGACATCGGCGACAAGGACTCACGTTCGCCATGCTATGTGTTCCCCAACAACTACTTCGATGAGATCAGCCTCGACGATGGCGAGTTCCTCTATCAGAACGTGCGTTGCACATACTGGAGCTACGAGGGCGACGAGTTCAACCTCCGTTCTAACACCAACAGCTTCGACATGACCTTCAACCTGCCCACCGTGCCCGACGGCGACTACCAGATACGCCTCGGCTTCGCTCCTATGGACCCGCGTGCCGTGGCTCAGATTTATCTCGACGGCATGCCTCAGGGCATACCTCTCGACATGCGCTCGGAGGGTACCGGCCTGCGCGACCGCATCGGCTGGATAGACTTCGGCAGCAGTGACAGATGGCGCAACAACAGCGAGGAGTGGATTCAGAACAAGAAAGACCTCCACAACCAGGGATGGTACCACGGCCCCGGCGGCGTGCGTCAGGGCACATACACCAAGGCCTGGGATGTCAGCCTCTCATGCGGAAGCTTCGTCGGCAACGACTGCCACACCATGCGACGCGTCATCTATCAGGGGCACCTCTCTGACAAACAAGTGCACACCATGCGCATCAAGAGCGTCTATGCTGCAGGTACTGCCCACCTTATGATTGACTATCTCGAGATCGTGCCCAAGAGCATATATGGCGTCGATGGCGACGGCCGTGGCGAAGACGACCTCTAAACGTTAAACCATAAACAACAACTCCAATATGAATCTCAACATAAAACAAATGGCCACACTGCTCCTCGGAGCCACGGCGCTGAACATAGCGTCGTGCTCCGACGAGTGGAACAGCCACTACGACAGCGAAAGCGGGCAGCTCGTCTCAGGCGCCCCGTCGCTCATGGAGCATATCAACGCCGACCCAGAGCTTGCCAACTTCGGGCGTGTGCTCAAACACGTCGGCTACGACCGCGTGCTCGAATCGCCGCAGGCTCTCACGGTGTGGGCACCCGTCATCACAGCCGAGCAAGCCGACAGCGTTATCTATCTTTATGACCTCCAGAAGAATGTGCTCGGACGGCGCGACCAGGACAACACTGCCATCACACAGTTCGTGCAGAACCACATCGCACTCTTCAACCGCTCCGTGCCGTCAGAATACAACGACAGCATACGCCTGCTCAACGGCAAGTACAAGGTGCTCACCGGCAACACCATCGGCGACGTCACGTTCCAGAAGAAGAACGTCCTGGCCAGCAACGGCATACTCTACAAACTGCCCTACGCACAGACCTTCTATCCCAACGTCCGCGAGGGACTCTCCATCCTCTTCGGCCTCGACAGCGTGGCAGCGTTCTACGACTCCTTCGACCGCTATGAACTCAACGAAAGCCAATCCGTGCAGATGGGCATCGTGGATGGCAAGGTCGTCTATGCCGACTCTGTCTTCGACCTCAGCAACCGTCTCTACAGCATCGGCTATGTGGCACGCGAAGACTCCAACTACCTCTTCCTCGCGCCTACCAACGAGGTATGGCGTCGTGAGTACGAGCAGAACCTGCCTCTCTTCAACTACGTCAACAGCCTTGCCAACCGCGACTCCGTGCAGCGCGTCAATGCCCAGTATGCCATCGTTCGTGGACGCATCTTCAACATCAACCAGCAGAAGAACGACTACAACGACTCCATCTTCAACACCACATACATCCGCATGACGGGCTACTACGGACTCAACGTCTATCAGACCCCCAAGGAGGCAGGAGGCATACTCCACGGCCTCACGCCATGGCAGTGCTCCAACGGCATCATCTACCGCGATACCGAGGGACGCATAGACCCCGCCACGACATTCCAGCAGGTGCGCTACATCTCTGCATCGTCTCACCAGCACCGTATGCCGCAGGCACGCGTGGGCGAGGAGCCACGGCCCCTCGGCACCATGATCACCCGCAGCATACCCGACAGCATCCATTTCGACGTCGAGCTCAAGGACAAGAACTTCATCGAGGTAGAGCCCATCAATTATGGTTCCAGCCTTCAGGGCGGCAACCGCAACAGCACCATCTACTTCTATCTCCCCAACACGTTCTCCAACGTCTTCTACAACGTCTATGTCGTGATGGTGCCGGCCTATGCCTCCGGAACAGTGTCACGCGATGATGCGTCAAACGTGCCCACGCGATTCAAGGTCTATCATCAGCAGCGTCGTGCCACGCCACGCACATCAAGCACCAGCACCAGCCCCAACGAAGACCTGGAGTTCGACTACCCCAACGACGAGAGCGACGGCAGCACACCGCTCACGGCACCTGCCGACGAGCCCCACGGCAGCGGACGCTACTTCGAGACGTCAGGCAACGACGTCGATGTCATTTGCATAGCACGCGGACTGCAGTCCAGACTCTCATGCTACAATGCCATCGGAACGGTCGATCCCATACACCGATTCCGCATCACGACAGATGTGCGTCCGTCGGCCATCACCAACGGCTCGATGACCACCAAGCTCCGCATCAACAGAATCATCTACATCCCATTCGAGACCAAGGAAGAGGCAGAAGCCTACCAGCTCGATTTGTCTAACCTCAAAGAATTCAGAGAATGAAAAGACTAGGCTTATATTGTCTCTCCCTGTTCCTCGTCGTGCCTGGAGCCGCATGGGCTCAGGATGCGGAGCAAGAAGACACCGACACCATGGCCGTGCGCATACGACGTGCCGTGAAGACAGAGGCTACACGCCAGATCACAGGACGTGTGGTTTGCCAGCAAGGCCATGCACCTCTCGCCGGCGTTCTCGTGCAGTCTGTTGCAGGAGAAGGCTACTCGGCACTTACCGACGAGGATGGCACATTCACACTCAATGTCCCCACCTACGCCAGTGCCATCGACGTGACACTGCCGGGCTACAACCGCATACGTGTGGGTCTCAATGCCAGCGGACAGCTGCGTGACATCGTCATGCAGAGCGATGCAGCTCGAGCTCTCTACCACGATGACGATAATATCTTCGGCAACGGGCGCGCCAGCAACTTCGACTTCTCCAACGCTGTCAACATCTCGTCAGAGATAGGACAGCAGCTCGGAGCCGACGTGCGCACCATTCAGCGCAGCGGCATCACCGGCATTGGCTCATACATGCAGGTCGGCGGCGTCAACAGCTATATGGTCAACGCACAGCCGCTCGTCGTCATCGACGGAGTCATCACAGAGATGCAGTATTCTCGCGAGATGATTCACTCTGGCTTCTACAACGACATCCTCTCTAACTTCAACGTCAACGACATCGAGTCTGTCGAGGTGATGAAGAACGGGACGGCCATCTACGGTGCCAAGGGTGCCAACGGCGTCATCCTCATCAAGACCAAGCGCAACCGCTCCCTGGCAACACGCATCGACGCCTACGCTACAGGCGGCATCATGCTCGTGCCCAAGCACTATGACATGATGGACGGCATGCAGTTCAAGAACTACGCCTCATCACTGCTCCAGAGCACAGGCACACGCCAGCAGACCTACAAGTTCCTCAATGCCGACCCCACCTACTACTGGTACAACAAGTACAACAACAACACCGACTGGACTCGCGACCTCTATTCTGAGGCATACGCCGGCAACTACGGACTCAGCGTGCAGGGTGGTGGCGACATTGCCAACTACATGCTCACACTCGGCTACAGCCATGCCAATGAGACGCTCAAGAACAACAGCTACAGCCGTCTGAACGTGCGCTTCAACACCGACATCAAGATTACCAACTGGATTGACGTGCGCTTCGACGCCTCATTTGCCAACACCACGCGCAACCTCTTCGACACCGGCGCTCCCAGCGACTACGACAACTCCACGGTGACATCCGTCAACTTCCTATCCTACGCCAAGTCGCCGATGCTGAGCCCATACAGCTTCGTGGCAAGCGGTGCACAGGGGTCTATCAACACGACCCACCTCGACATCGAAGACGAGGACTACCTCGCCGAGATCAGCGAGCTGCGCAACGCCAACTACGAGCTTGCCAACCCCATGGCTATCACCGACTATGGTAAGGCTCAGAACAAGAACTACTTCGACAACTCCTACCTCAACATCTCCATCACCCCGGCCTGGCACCCCAACAAGCACCTCAAGTTCAGCTCGCTATTCAGCTACTCGCTCGTCAACACCAACGAGAAGCACTACGTGCCTATGAACGGCGTGCCGTCGTTCTACGTGCAGGCTTTCCACCAGCGCATGGACAATATGATAGGCTCGCTCTACAGCAAGCAGAACAGCGTACTCTCTGACACCAAGGTGGAGTGGAAGAACCGCTACGGAGCTCACGACATCAGCCTGCTCGGCGGCTTCCGCTTCCTCTCCGAGACATATAGCGTCACACGCCAGACGGGCTACAACACCGGCAACGACAAGACCCCGCTCATCTCCAACACCAAGCAGCAGCTCATCGACGGTTCCGAGGAGCCATGGGGCACCATGACATGGTATGGCCAGGCACGCTACAACTATGCCAACCGCTACTATGTGCAGGGCGACTTCGCACTCGAGACGAACTCGCAGTTCGGCAAGGATGCCAGCGGGCTGAAGCTCGCAGGTGTCGTCTGGGGCGCCTTCCCCAGCATCCAGGCCGGATGGATCGTCAGCAATGAGAAGTGGTTCAACGTCTGCGGCATCGACTACCTCAAGCTGCAGACAGGCTACGGCCTCTCCGGCAACGACAACCTGCCCTTCGACGCCGCCCACAGCTACTTCAAGAGCCGCCTCTTCCTCGGCCAGATACCTGGCCTCTCGTTCGAGAACATCGGTAACTCCAAGCTGAAATGGGAGACAACACGACGCTTCAACGTAGGCATCGAGGGACGCTTCCTCAACAACCGCCTCGCCTTCACCTTCAACTACTTCACGTCGAAGACCGACGACCTGCTGACACTGCGCAGCATGTCATTCCTCAGCGGCATACAGCAGAGCTGGAGCAACGGCGGAAGTCTCAAGAACCAAGGCTTCGATGCCAGCATCACCGGACACATCATCTCCACCAATACATGGAACTGGAGCGTCGGCGCCAGCGTAGGCCACTATGGCAACAAGCTCACCGCACTGCCCGATAATGCCACCTACGAAGACCACTCTGTGCTCGGCGGAACCGTCCGCAGCGAAGTAGGACGTCCCATCAACAGTTTCTACGGCCTGAAGACTGCTGCCACGAAGAGCGGCACCATCGTCTATGCCACCTCCGAGGAGGCTGCTGCCGACGGCCACTACCGTCTTGCTGCCGACGGCGTCACCAAGACCTACTACTCGGCCGGCGATGTCAAGTACGTCGATCAGAACGGCGACGGTGAGATCAACGATGCCGACCGCACCTTCATCGGTGATGCCAACCCCGACATCTATGGCAACATCTGGACGACACTGTCATGGAAGAACATCACCCTCGACGTGAACTTCAAGTACAGCCTCGGAGGCGATGTCTATAACTATATGCGCCAGCAACTCGAGTCAGGCAGCCGCTTCATGAACCAGACGAGTGCCATGACAGGACGCTGGGCCTACGAGGGACATGTCACCGACATCCCGCGTGCAACCTACGACGACCCCATGGGCAACAGCGCATTCTCCGACCGCTGGATTGAAGATGGCTCATACATCAAGCTCAAGGACATCACCCTGTCCTATAAGCTGCCCATCAACAACACGTATATCCAGGGCATCACCGTTTGGGCCAAGGCCACCAACGTGCTCACGCTATCCAAGTACCTCGGCACCGACCCGGAGTTCACCATGAACAATAGCGTCCTCTACCAGGGCATCGACCGCGGCTTCCTTCCCGCAAGCCGCACGTTCAACCTCGGTGTGAAGATCAACCTCTAAAAGCCAAAACTCACAACGAATATGAAAACACTGAAATATCTCATAGCATTAGGCTGTGTTGGTTGCTCGCTCACAGCAACCCTCTCATCCTGCGACGACATGCTCGACATGGGCAACGGCGATGTCATCTATGCTGACGATAACCACCTCACGCAAGCATCAGACACCGTCAACTCATTCGTGGGCATCCTGGCACAGCTGCAGAAGATCGGCGTACGCACAAACCTCTTCGGAGAGCTGCGTGCCGACCTCGTCACTGTCTCACCGACGGCCAAGATGTCGCTCAAGGAGATTGCCGACTTCTCCGTCACCGACGACAACGAGTACAACTCGCCACGCGACTACTACGCTGTCATCAACAACTGCAACTACTACCTCGCTAATGCCGACACAGCATTGCACGAGCAGAAGAACAACAACGGCGCACGCCAGGACTTCTACCCCTTCCGTGCCGAGTACTATGCCGTGCGTGCCATACGTGCATGGGTTTACCTACAGCTCGGACAGATTTACGGACGCGTTCCCGTCGTCACGGAACCTATGCTCAGTCTCGATGACGCCTCCTTAGAGAAAGCCACGATGATGGACCTGCCGGCCATCTGCGACTACTTCATCAACGACCTCAAGCCCTATGCCGACATGACGCGCTTCGCATACCCCTATCATGGCAACCCCGGCAACATAGGCTACAACAGCCACACGCCGTCGCGACTCAGCGTCTTCCCTGTCGCACTCGTGCTCGGAGACCTTTACCTCTGGGCGGCAAGCATCAACCAGAATCCTATGCTCGCACGCGAGGCTGCCAAGTGCTACTTCGACTACATCGACTGGGTGCCTACTGATGCCGGCTACAAGGTGCGCAACACTACCGGTCTGCGCAATGACGAGTGGGACGCACGCTGCTTCTCGACAGGCTCATTCCAGAGCTTGAGGACGTCATCTGACTTCACGACCGTGCGCTTTGGCACGAGCAACAGCGAGTGCATCACTGTCATTGCCATGGACTCTTCCAGCGCAGAAGGACATTTCAACGAGCTGCGCAAGCTCTACAGCTACGACTACGAGGCCTCAGAACCCGGACCGGCCGTCATCGTGCCCTCGGATGCTTGCTACAAATATTCCGACAGCCAGATATACCTCGGACGCTACCAGGACGGCACAGGCAGCTACTCCTATCAGACCGTTGACCCATCGATGCTCGAAGAGATTATGCTGCAGCGTCACTACCAGGGCGACCTCCGCCTGCCGCTGAATTTCAGCCGCTACACCAACAACCGTGGCGTGGAACTGCTCACCAACTACAAGATCTCTGACGCACAGGACATCATCATCTATCGCACAGGGCAGGTCTATCTGCGACTCGCTGAGGCTCTCAACTATGCAGGGTTCCCGAAGTTCGCTCTCGCCATACTCACCACGGGACTCGACAACACCATCATCGAGCACGACATCCTCTCGCAGGTCAACTCTCCTGCAGACTCGGCATTCATCAACTACTTCGACTTCAATACCAACTACTACCAAACGCGTATCGCCAACTTCACCACCAATGGCTACACCTTGCGCAATGCCGACAATGTCAACCAGGGCGGACTGCATGAGCGTGGCAGCGGGTGGACGGCATTCAACAACCCCTACTACTACCCCGCCGAGACCGACCTGCCCACCAACTTCGAAGGCTATCCCGTGATGCCGCCGTCCTTCGTCGCCGTGCGTGCTCAAAAGGATTCGCTGCTCATGGATTCGCTCTACAAGTACAACTCTGTGCTCATCAACGAATATGCCATACCGGCAGGTTACATCCCACCGGCCTCTGCCGACGACTACGCCACCACCAAGTTATGGAACGATGCCAGCAAGGCATATATCGACACCCTGCAGGCCTTCGCCAACAGGCTCAGTGTGCAATATACCATCGACGTGCGCAACTGGTACCGCGACTACGGTGTGCCACAAGTCAAGCCCAGACAGATAGAGGTCGTTGACAGCCTTATCGACATCGAGCAGGCGCTCGAGACATGCTTCGAGGGGCAGCGCTTCGGCGACCTCATGCGTGCCGCCTACCGTCGTGGCGACAACACATACCTGGCCGACCGTGTCGGAAAACGCAACCCGGCGCTCAAGGCAGCACTCCTCGACCGCAACCGCTGGTTCATCTCGTGGAAAGGACAGATTGGCATGTAACCCTTCACACACATACATCATCAGCAAAGCCCTGCCGGAACATAGCAGTCCGGCAGGGCTTTTCGTATGTCATCGTCAAAGCCCGACTCCGAATATGTCAAGAAAGACGGCCGTCAGACAAGAAAAGGTATGCACGATGCACTCCGAACGAAACTTTTTCTTTATCTTTGCCCACATCACTTGTTAACACAAACATCTATCACCGACATGATACGCATTGCCGTCCAGTCTAAAGGTCGTCTCAACGAAGACACCATAACCCTGCTCGCCGAGGCAGGCATTAAGATACCATCGAGCAAGCGCACGTTGCTCGTGCAGTCGCCAAACTTCCCCGTCGAGGTGCTCTACCTCCGCGATGACGACATTCCTCAGTCCGTTGCCAATGGCGTTGCCGACCTCGGCATCGTCGGCGAGAACGAGTTCGTAGAGCGTGCCGAGAATGCCGACATCGTGCGCCGACTCGGTTTCAGCTGCTGCCGGCTCTCCCTGGCTATTCCTAAGGCCATCGACTACCCCGGAGTGCAGTGGTTCCAAGGCCGGAAGATTGCAACAAGCTACCCTGGCATACTCAACACCTACCTCCGGCAGCAAGGAGTCGCTGCCGACGTGCACGTCATCACAGGCTCCGTTGAGATAAGTCCCGGTATAGGACTCGCAGATGCCATCTTCGACATCGTGAGCAGCGGCTCGACACTCGTCAGCAACAACCTCCGCGAGGTGGAGGTGGTGATGCATAGCGAGGCCGTGCTCATTGCCAACAAGCAACTCTCCGACGAGAAACGTGCCATCCTCGACGACCTCCTGTTCCGCATCGAGGCCGTGAAGGCTGCCGAGGACAAGAAGTACGTCCTCATGAACGTACCCACCGAACGTCTCGACGACATCATCAGCGTGCTGCCGGGAGCCAAGAGCCCCACCGTGATGCCACTGGCCACACCGGGATGGAACAGTGTTCACACCGTCATCGACGAGAAACGTTTCTGGGAAGTAATCTCCCAGCTCAAGGCCTTCGGCGCTCAGGGCATTCTCGTCATTCCCATCGAGAAGATGATACTATAGGTGTGTGCTATTAATTACTATAGTCTCCCCATAACATTACAAGCCCAATGAATATCTACCGTTACCCCACCCAGACGGAAATCACAGATATCGTCACACGCCCTACCAAGGACGCTGCCGACCTCACCGCCACCGTGGCCGCCGTATTGGCCGATGTCAAGGCGCGGGGCGATGCCGCTGTCATCGACTACGAGCAGCGCTTCGACCACGTGCAGCTTGACGCTGTCACCGTGAGCACCTACGAGTTCGAGGCCGCAGAGGCACTCGTAAGTCCCGACCTTCGCAAGGCTCTCGTCATGGCACACGCCAACATAGCACGCTTCCACGAAGCTCAGCGACATGATCCCATAGAGGTCGAGACATGCCCAGGTGTAAGCTGCTGGCAGAAGAGTATCGCCATCGAACGCGTGGGACTTTACGTACCCGGCGGTACGGCACCGCTCTTCTCCACGGTGCTCATGCTGGCAACGCCGGCACGCATCGCAGGATGCCGGGAGGTGGTGTTGTGCACGCCGCCTCAGCGCGACGGCAGTGTACATCCGGCAATCCTCGTCGCAGCACGCATCGCAGGGGTGTCGCAAGTCTTCAAGGCAGGTGGCGTGCAGGCCATCGCCGCCATGGCCTACGGCACAGACTCCGTGCCGAAGGTCTCCAAAATATTCGGCCCCGGCAACCAGTTCGTGCAGTGTGCCAAACAGCTCGTGGCGCTTACCGATGTCGCCATCGATATGCCGGCAGGCCCCAGCGAAGTGGCCGTCATCGCCGATGCCACGGCAAATGCCGCCTTCGTGGCTGCCGACCTGCTGTCACAGGCAGAGCACGGAGCCGATTCGCAGGTGCTGCTCCTCACCGACTCCGACCGACTCCTCGCCGACGTGCAGGCAGAGGTGGAGAGACAGCTCGCACAGCTGCCGCGACGCGACATTGCCGCCGAGGCATTGAGCCACAGCCGTCTCGTGCTCGTGGCAGATATCGACGAGGCAATGCGCATAAGCAACATCTATGCCCCTGAACACCTCATCCTCGAGACTCTCAATGCCGATACGCTCGCCGCACAGGTCGTCAATGCCGGAAGTGTCTTCATAGGACATCTCACACCAGAGAGTGCCGGCGACTATGCTTCCGGCACCAATCACACCCTGCCCACCAACGGATGGGCGGCAGCATACAGCGGTGTCAACCTCGATGCCTTCTGCCGGAAAATAACATTCCAGCACATCACGCCAGAAGGCATACATTCTATAGCAAAGACCGTAGAGACCATGGCGGCAGCCGAACAGCTCGACGCACACCGCAATGCCATGGCACTGCGACGTGTCGCCACAACCTGAAATCCCCTGACCAACATTCACAGCCATGTTCACCTTAGAGAAGCTTGTACGCAAGAACATTCTTGCCCTCACACCATATTCATGTGCTCGAGATGAGTTCAAGGGGCGCAAGGCCAGCGTGTTCATCGATGCCAATGAGAATCCGTTCGGCACACTCAACCGCTACCCCGACCCTCTCCAGGAGGAACTCAAGACACGACTCTCTGCCATCAAGAGCGTCCCCACTGAACGTATCTTCCTCGGCAACGGCTCCGACGAGGCCATCGACCTCGTATATCGTGTCTTCTGCGAGCCACGCATTGACAACGTCGTGGCCATAGCACCGACCTACGGCATGTATGCCGTCGCCGCCGACATCAACGACGTCGAGTACCGGCCTGTGCCGCTCCACGATGACTTCTCGATAGACGCCGACGCACTGCTCAGTGCCACCGACGAGCACACGAAGGTAATATGGATCTGCTCGCCAAACAACCCGACGGGCAATGCCCTCGAACGCAGGGACATCGAGCATGTCCTCGACACGTTCCAGGGAATCGTCGTAGTGGATGAGGCCTACAGCGACTTCAACGACATGCGGCCATTCCGCCTCGACCTCGACAGGTGGCCAAACCTCATCGTCCTCAACACCTTCTCAAAGCTTTGGGCATCAGCAGCGATACGCCTCGGCATGGCCTTCGCCTCGGCAGACATCATAGCCCTCTTCAATAAGGTGAAGTACCCGTACAACGTCAACCAGCTCACACAAGAGCAGGCTCTGCGTGTACTCGATGACATGCAGCACATAAGCCTATGGAGGGCCGCCATCCTGCGCGAACGGGCACACTTGCTGCCTGCCGTGGCAGAGCTGCCGATATGCACGAACGTTTATCCCACTGACGCCAATTTCTTCCTCGCACGGATGACAGATGCCAATGCCATCTACCACTATCTCGTGGAACATGGCGTCATCGTGCGTAACCGCTCACGAATACAGCTCTGCGACAACTGTCTGCGCATCACCATCGGCTCGCAGCAGGAGAACAATGCACTGCTCAGCGCACTACGGCAGTACCGATGATGCCCCTTCACCCACACCCCGTCATTCAAAAACAGCGAAACATGCGAGCCCTATTCATCGACCGCGACGGCACCATACTGCGTGAACCCGCCGACGAGCAGATTGACTCCTTCGAGAAGTTCCACTTCATGCCAGGAGTAATCTCAGCACTGCGCTTCATCAGACAAAACACCGACTACCGCTTCGTCATGGTGTCAAATCAGGACGGACTCGGGACGGACTCATATCCCGAGTCCACATTCTGGCCCACACACAACCTCATGCTCGAGATCCTGAAGGGCGAAGGCATCACGTTCGATGACATCCTCATCGACCGCTCATTCCCCGCCGACAACCTGCCGACACGCAAGCCTGGCACGGCAATGCTCACAGCCTACACCGACGGCTCGTGCGATATGGCCGACAGCTATGTCATCGGTGACCGCCAGAGCGATGCGCAGCTCGCACTCAACCTCGGCTGCAAAGCTCTCATACTCTCCCCCGAAGGCAGAGCTGA
>Ga0247610_10001347_pt1 | contig 30688 bp, 48 predicted proteins | sample 174DNAGHGhighgp2_FD_193483 | JGI IMG/M metagenome (GOLD analysis project Ga0247610, IMG submission 193483) | Sheep rumen microbial communities from Palmerston North, Manawatu-Wanganui, New Zealand - 1742 DNA GHGhigh gp2 | ecosystem: Host-associated > Mammals > Digestive system > Stomach > Rumen...
CACTTAGCAAGCAATGTGATAGGCTTTCCAGCATCCTTTGCCTTCATGTCATCAGCAAGCTGCTTTGCAACAAGATCAACTACTGCATTCCAGACAGGAGTCTCAGAGAGCTCCCAGAGATCATCATAGCGGCCATAGTCTGCAACCACAGAGACAAGCTTCTCAACAATGTCTGAGTGCATTGAAGCGAGCTCCTTGAGAATGACACGAAAAGTACGGCGCTCACCCATTCCATTGCCACGAATGTCACGAAGCATGAAGAGCCACTTGATTGCTACAACAGGATCTTCAGCATAAGCTTCCTGCCACATCTTGAGAATCTTGCTTTCCTCGGCTCCACGAAGAGAGGAGACTGCAAAATTGATGTCACAAAGTGCCTTGCCAGAGGTCTTGAATCCAACTGCACCATTCTCCGTGATAGAGACCTGGTCATTGAGTGTGCTCTTGAGAGCTGCTTCGAACTTGCTAGACATGTTTTCTCTTCTTTCCTTATTGTGCTGTTAACGTCTTGTTAATGTTACTACTATATCACTTTAGATAATTTCAGTATACATGAGCCTTAGCTTGAACTTCATTCATCAAAGATGTGTTTGGATTCCCATTGATATCCATGCATGGCCACTTGAGATATCTTCGATTAGCGATGTTGTCTGGCTTCACCTCAATGCCAAATTCCTTGAGACACTTGTCAGCAAATACTTTGTGGAATGGAATCTGCAAGTCGAGCTTGATCTTGTCATCAGCATCAAAGAACTCTCTGCCATCTCTGGTGAATCTAGTCCACCACTCAACCAAGCCACAGCGATCTCTTCTAAAGTAGTCTTGTGCTATCTCAAGCTTGCTGTTAAAGTCTGGTTTTATGTAGAGCTCTGGACTATGATCCCTTCCATGATCTATCTGTGTGTTGTAGTGTGCTGCAGCTAACTCAACAAAGCTCCACATCTTTGGATTGCCTCCCAAGAACTGGATTGTATAGAATTGAGCTCTATAGTTAGCATGTCCCATCAAGCTAGAATGCAATCGTGCAGCTGCTTTCTCTTTAGCCATTTTTTCACTCCACTTTCTCAAAGCGGCTAGGTTTCTTCTGACTAGCCATCTTTGGATGATGTCACAAGGAGCTAGGTACTTGACAAGAATGCACCAAGTTCTTCTAGCTAGCTTTCTTGGCATACATCCTCTTCAGTGATTCTCTGATTTTTGCAGCTAGCTTGATGTAGTCATCATCACACTTTGGCCAAGCTAGAATGACATCATGCCTTCTACTGGAGTCAAGCGGAATGAACTCCATCTCTTTGTAAGCAGTCAAGTCGAGGATCTCAAAGTAGAAGTAGAAGCCTTTCATCTTCTTGTTGAGCTCACATCCAAACTCAACTGTTGCTGAATGCTGCTTGAAGTCCCTGAAGCAGATGAGTCTGACTTGATCTTCCTTGAGTCCTTTTGTGATCCACTTAGGCTTGTAGCCAACTAGCTCTGCAAACTTTTCAGGAGACATAGTATTAGACTATCAAATTTGTGACAACATGCATACTCTGCCACTTCTTAGATCCAAGAGGCTTGATGTAGAGAGCTGCACTTAGAGGACTGCTTGATGCATCATCTCTTTGAACCAGAATCATGCCTTCAAGTCTCCTGCCTTGATCAGTATTGTCATAGATGCTAAGTCTAGCTTCACAAAAGAGTGAAGGTGAGTTCTCATCTTTCTTCCACTCCGTGAATGGCTTGACTTTAGGATCTCTGTTCCAGAAATAGCACTCAAACTTTGAGTTGTTGACAGTGAAATACTCTCTTGGATCAACTTCAAGCAGCTTCTTAATTCTTTCTTGCATCTCATCTATCATCATGGCACCCACTCAATCTCTGTCTTTGTGTCTTTCTTACTCCATGTGTCTCGGTCAAAGCAGAGCCACATGTAAGCTACTGCACTTCCAACTCCACGTTCTCCAACAACTCCAGCTTCAACATCTGCTTCTTTGTAGCAACCAAGCCTTTGTGCATATACCAGAACTTTGCTTGGCTTGAACTTGCTGTATATCTCATTGTATCTCTTGATGCCTTCAAGATATCTGACGGGAAGAAACAAACAGCAAGTCCTTGGCTTGACTAGATCTAGAGTGTTCAGCAAGAACTTGTTTGCAAACTCATATGGAGGATTTGTGACAATTGAAAAGTCATCCGTCTCATCATCACTCAAGCCAGTTCTGCTAGGCATCTTGCTGCACTCAAAGTAGTCAAGCTTCATGTCAAGCTTCCATTTGCGCTCAACAATGTCAGTGCTGAACACATCATAGCCAGCATCAACAAGTGGCTTAGCAATTGCTCCATTGCCACACATTGGCTCCCAGATCGTCTTGCTCTTGAAGTCAAATCTCTCAATGAGAGTTTTTGCCGCATATACTGGGGTTTGATAGAAATCAAGCTCTTCTCTATCTTTCTTAGAGAGACTTGAAGAACCAAGAGTGTTGTTAGTTGTGTTCATTGAAGCTTTAGAATGTTGTATCAATCAAAGCAGTGTTAGATGCTTGCTCTATTTCTTTTATTGCTGATCTCTTAGTCCAATCGTCATATCCATATGATTCAGCAATCTTGTGGATTTTCTCAAGAGTCTCTCTCAAGAGCTTGATTTGACCATCTTTGTCATCTTTAGCTAACATGTTCTTTCACATCTCCTCATCTTAAATAATATCACACTAGAAGATTAAATCAACAACCACTCTCATCATATTCTTCTTCATAGAGATTTTCATCATAGAGATTTTCATCATCATATTTGCCAACTTCTAGCTTTCGTTCACCAGATTTGACCAATTTCATGTCACCAAGCTTGTTTATTGCTTCTCTTAATGCTTCTGGTGATTTATTCGCAATAGCTGCATCTAAATCGCATTCAGTGATTGCTTTCTTTAGACGTCTCTCAAAAGAGATTTGAGATCTAGTAGCAGTTGAAGCTGTGCAATCAACTGCTCCTTTTTCAAGTTTTGCACATTCAGAGCAAATGTAAGTCACCCATCCAGTAGTTTGGAATCTTCTAGAATCTTTTCCAATCCACCTGCCACATCTTATGCAGTGGTCATTGCATTTTCTCTCACACTCATCAACAATCTTCTGGACTTTGCCATCTATTGCTTGTCTGATAACCAGATCAGCTCTAGACTCTCTATTTGCAAATGAGACAAGACTAGAGAACTTTATGTCAAGCCAGCGCACAAGATCTTTAGCTTTCCAAAGAAGCTTGAACCTCTGTGGAACAATCTTTGTCTTTGAACTGCAAGAGAAAATCTTCTTTCTGTACTTCTTTCCAGATATCTCAACTATGCCAGCACCATCTGAGCAATCTTCTGGCTCATCCGACTTCAACTCAACATATTGCTCAACATCATATCTTGGCTCTAGTTCAATGCACGTTTGGCAGTACTTGACTTTGTTCTCTAGCAGCCATCTCAGTGTGTGGAGTGGCCAAGTCAAGACTTTATAGAGAAGATGGTCAGTTGGATTGATTGTGTAGTAGCCTCTAAAAGTTCCAAACTTCTCTTTTGTCTGGTCAAACCAGATGACAGAGTGGAACTTCTTGAGCATAATGTTCAGAGCTTCAAGCTCATATGCCATCTCCTTGATCGGCTCAATCCAACCATATGCTGGAATCAAGTTCCTCTCAGGTCCAGAAGTCAGATATTTGCAATCTCTCTTGAGTTGCTCGGATGCAGCTGCTTCTTCTCTTTCTCTCTTCTTGCAGTCTTGATGATGCTCAAGAAGAACCTTCTTCTCACTTTCGGACAGAGAATCTGGATTATCCCTCTCTCTTTTCAAGAGATCCCAAGTCACTTCTATAATGCTTCTTTTCATCAAGACTCCATATTTGTTGCTTGGCTTTTTAGCTCTGCTATCTTGTTTGATACTGCTTCTGGAAAACTGGCATTCACTTTTTTGAAGATAGTTGAATTTGGACCTTTCAAAATGCCTTTAATCACTAAGTTTTCAACAAACTCTTCATGAATAACATTATCATCTTCTGCTTTGTCATTTGGATCTCTAGACAAGCATATTTCTCTTATTTCTTCTTCAACCACATCATCTAAGTCATCTAGATACTTTCCATCAAGTTTAGAGTCTTTAGACAACTTTTTCATGAACAAAAGGCCGTGTGAACAAATGTCTGTATCTCTAAATCCACTATCTTTCTTAGTCCAATTCATCACTAACTCACAGTTTCGAGAGCTAGTGAACCACCATTCAAATTCAAAAAGACCATCATTTGTCTGTGTCACTTCTAGATTCTTGCACAGAAGATTTCTCTTGTATAGCTTGCACAAGAGGGATGTAGCACGAAGACATGCTTTAGTCGTGATTGGATCCATCTCATATCCTTTGATGCCACAACCAAGATCAGATCCATCATAATCTGGATGATTCTTCAAGACTTTGCTCCAAATTTCATGAAGTATCTTGAAGAAAAGCTGGTCTTTAGTTTTAAGCTTCAATGATGAATGCCAATCATCTGATGACATTTTTCCAAAAACCTCAATCCCAAAGATTTCGTCCATTATCCTTGATCCAATTCCAAAGAGAATTCCAATACTTGTTCTCAAGGAAATGAAGCTTCACATAGTCAATATCATTGTATGTTCCTGGAACATGTGGAATTGTCTTAGACCATTCTTTTTCAAATTTCTTAGAATCTGGCCAGGCATCTTCATCTAGAATTCCATAGCTATGGTAAAAAGTATAGAGCTTAGCATAGAGAAGACCTCTCTCTAGCTCTTCATCCCACAGCTTGTCAGCAAGTTCCATCTCTTTGTCATCTGAGTTTGGATTCTCTTCAAATGACTTCTCAAGATTGAACTTCTTATCACCTTTGTGAAGCTCGGCTCTTGCTTTCATGCAAAACTCAGTTGGAACTCCATGCTTGTACTTGATGAGAAGAGGAATGTTGAATATGATGTCATCTATCATATGATAGTCAAGACTCCAACTTTCATTTCTCTTGTGATTGTTCTTGAGAAAGAAGCACATGTCAGTGATCCACCACCATCCATCTTTTGTCTTGTCCCAAACTCTCTCAAATGGATACAAGAGAGCATCTTTTATCTTTGTCATCATTGGCTCTTCCGCTTTCCAAGCTTCCATCATCTCTTTATGGTCATCATATCGCTTGACTTTTCCATCTTCATCAAGCTTGTTTCCAATGTAGTAACCGGTTGTTCCAAAGTAGTAAGTGTATGCTTTGTTTGCAACTTTTCTGTATTTCTTCAGCTCTTCATAAGCTTCGCGGTCATCTTTGGCCCAAAACTTTGTCATTGTTATCTTAGTCTCAGCACCAGTCTTTGGATCTTTCTCAACCCTGAAGATCTTGTAGTGATTCTTTCCTTTTGGTTCTTTTGCTTTCTCTTTCTTCAGAGCCGCACTTACTTTCTTCATTTCATCAGCTTCTTCAGTGCTGACAACATCATCTTTCTTTGCCATTTGATATGTCTTTCTTTTTTGCTCATGCAAGATCGCTTCAATCCATCTTCTTGCATTCCTCAGCATAATTGCATGCATTGAGGCGATTCAAGATTTCAGTTCTTGCTTCTGTTATTGCTTTGCCAAGGAGATTTCTCCCCTTCCACCTGCTCTCATCAGCACATCCCGGATCACTTTGCTTCAAACCAATTCCCCAAATTTTGTCCCAAGGACTAGCTTCAACAAATGTAAGTCCATCAAACTTTGAATCAAGAATCTTCTTTTGGAGAAGTTTGTCTTGCCAAAATTTCTCAATGTTGACTTTGAGCATCATATCATATCTTACTTTCTCCCACTCCGAGTCATCATAGTTATTGACTTGCCGCCCCAGCTGCTTGCAGACCATTGGCTCAACTTCTTCAGCAAGAATCTTCTTTGCAATCTCTTCATCTTTGAAGAGCTTTGCTTTAGCCCACATGAATGCCTGCTCTGTGCAGAAGAACTCATGACTCTCTCCAAAAGCTTCCCAGATAAAGTGTGTCTTGTGGAAGTTGCTTGGCCACTCAGTGTAGAAGATTGCATACTTGTCTGTAATCTTGATCATTTGCTGAGCCTCCTTATGGCTTCGTTGATGGCAGCATACCCTTCGTCAATTTCTTGCTTGGAAAGAAATTCATCTGAGTCAATCTGAATGTTTGAAAGGCATTCACAAAGTTCTGCATCCGTCAATTCCTTTGGATTGACATTAACCCACTTGTCGTTTCTTTGAACTTCAATTGTCATTTGTCTCAAAATTCTCATCCTCATCTTCATCATCTTCAAAGTCTTCGTCATCATCACACAGACCTTCAAGAATATGATTTATTGAATTGTCATAGTCACACACTTTATTTTCAAGAAATTTTCTAGTAGCATCATCTGGAATCTTTATCCATTCAATAGACTCAAGAAGATCATTGCCAGAATAGTAAGCATCTTCATTTGTTCCAAAGCATAATAATATTTCATCATTGCCAAGCTTATGCAACTTACTTATAAGCTCTTTCTTTTCATCTTCTTCAAAAACATCAAAAAACACAAAATCAATCTCATCTGCCCAATTGATATTAAGTTTCCCTAAAAAATGCTATTTATTAGATTTTGCTACTTTATTAGTTCTCATTGTCATTTTTGTCTTTCTTAGTTAGAAGTTCTCCATTCTCATCATATGTCTCAAAATTTGATAACTCATCTTCATTAAACCATATCTTCTCATATCCACTAGGATACATTACTCCAATCCATGTAGTATGGCCAGATTTTGAGCAACGGTTTACTATATCTATCTCAAGACAATATCTCTTGTTTTCCTGATCTCTATCAACAATCTCGCCACGCTTGCACCTATAGCGAGAATTGTCGTTTGACAACTTCACTTTAGCATAAGACTTTCCTGCGCGTTTTCGCTTGACTCTTGCTTCTCGCTCTTCATCTGTCTCTACAATCTGCATAGGAATGTATGGAATATAGATGATGCCAGAATTTCCTGACTTCTTTCCATGATAGTCACAAAGTGCATAGTCTGAAGATTCAAATGCCATATTCTATTTCATTTAATTGAATGTACATTAACTTAGCTTAGCAAGTTCTTCTTCAGCTTCTTTAAGCTCTTTCTTGAGCTTTTTAATCCGAGCTTTGAGCTCCTTGACTTCTCTAGCCTTCTTTCCTTTGTCACCATTCTTCAAATCTTCAAGGAACTTTAACAAGCACTCAGGAGTCTCAGTAGCTTCACCTTTGTCACTGGTGCTATAGCCATCGCCAACCCACTCATATTCGCCGTCTAAGATTGTGCTAAAGTCAAGCTGTTCACCATTCTCATCATACACATCAAACTGGTGGATGCTCATGTAATGGTAGTAGCCGGTGATCCATGTCCTTTGTTCCAAATCTTCGAGCAAATGCTTAGCCTGCTCATAAGTGCCATCTTCAAGTGTTGCATCACAACCTTCACCTTCATCACAGTCATATATGATTTCAATGTCGAACTTCAGTTTGCTAACATCCATTTGAATCCATCTCCTAAGTTTTATGAATGATCACCTTATGACATTAGTTTAGCAAGTTCTTGCTTAGCATTTTCAATTTCTTTCTCAAGCTCTTTGATTCTATTTTTTATCTTTGCAATATTTCTGGCTTTGCAGCAATTTTCTCCATTCTTCAAGTCTTCTAGCATTTCAAGGCATCCTTCAACATCATCATTATAGCTACCTATATCATCAAGAACATCTTCCCAATAGACTTCATTGTCATTTTCATCGTATATTTCAAAACGGTCAATGCTAATATAGTTGAAATCTTTACCATACAATGATCCAAGTTCCTTTATGGCATCATCACATGTTCCTTCAACATCAAGATCGCCATCACCTTCATCAGTTCTATACGTGATGCTTACAACAAATGTCAATTTGTTTATATCCATATTTGTTTCTCCCAAATGTCTTTATGATGCTTATAAATTGATTATTGAATCTTTGAGCTGCTTTACTGTTATATAGCAGGTCTCATAGCTTCCATCTTCTTTCTTGTGGCTAATATGCAGGATGTCATCAAGAGTCATGCTCTCCATCAATGGAAATCTCTTAATGCCCTTAGAATACCTAAAGTCATTTAATCCAAAAATCCACTCCTTGTCATCAAGTGGCTTTCCATTCTCATCTTCCATTCGCAGCCAATGCCAAAACTTCTTCCACATATTTGTTATTCTCCAAGATCTATTACCTTGTTGTACCAATTCTTTGGATCACATTCTGAAGTTCCATGTCCATAGAGATAGAAGTCAGAATATCCAATTGGATTTCTGACAACTCTAATGCCATGAACTTCTTGGTCAAAAGGCATGTGAGTATGTCCACAAAGCCATATCTTCACATTGCCAGCATGGTTGATGTCAGCAAGTGAATCTTCTAAGTCGGCATATGCTTCGGCAACATTGCTACTAGACCAAGGATCATTGTGCTTGTTGTCAAACTTGATGCACTCTTTGAATGGCTGGTGATGAGTGAATATGACAATCTTCTTGTCTTTGTTAGCTTCAACTTTGCTTCTCAACCAGCTGCTTTGAATCTCAAACTGCTTGTTGCATTGCTTTGCATTGAAGTGAGGAATGTAGTTGTAGTCATTCATGTTTCGTTCAATGCGCCATCTAGCATTCTCTGGAATTGGAGACCAAAGAGTGCATCCAAGAAAAAGCCAATCTCCATCAACCTTCTCACAATAGTCATGACTCAAGTCAATTGAGCTTGGTCTCTCATCAGAAAGACCTTTGATCTTGTGCCACCAATGTGAGTGGTTTCCAGCTACATATAGAACATCTTTGAATTTTCCAACAGTCTTCTTCTTGATATCTTCAAGTATCTTCTCTTCCGTTGGAAGAACACCAAGATCTCCAGCAACTATCAGATAGTCTGCTGGCTCAAGCTTAGCTGGATCAAATGTCGTATAAGTCTTCATCACCCAGCTAGCAACTTCATCTATGTCCATCTTTAGCTTGAAGCTTCTCGTCCAAGCTGGAGATTCTCCTAGAAGATAATGCCAATGGTCAATGCCATTCAGCTCATCAGCAAGAATCTCTCGATCTGCCATCTCTAGATGATCAATATCTGAGAATCTGATGGCGGCATCACTGACAAGACTTAGATATTCTTGGTGATTCTTTGGAGCAAGCTTATAGAGAAACTTCTCTGATTCAGATGGATTGTGGGTCTTTGAAGCATCTGGTCTGCTAGAATTAGCAAACTCAACTAGAGCATCTACAACCTCTTGGCATTGCTCTTTTGTATGCTTTTGCTTGTGAGCATACAACACTTTAAATCCATCATCTGGATCAAGTGTAGCATGAATGTCTGAAATCAAGTTTATCTTCATGATGCCTCTATGATGCTTTTGAACTTAGAATCTATTATATCATCTTCTCCAATTTTGAACAGCCATCCTCCAAGATTGCAAGAATTATACTTCTCTGTAATGATTTCAACAACATCATTCCAAAAGTCATAAGAGCTCATGTTGATGTAAAGCCATTCCGCCTTGAAGATTTTACCTCTAGATATCAATGTCACTTGTGCTGTGATATCTCTATTTTTCTCTTTATTATCAAAACTGAACCTTGAATCTGTAGCTGTTGGAGCATTTGGATAGAGCGAAGATGGAGACAGCAACTTGCTTGGAAATCTTTCAATGTCTGATTGAGCAGCTTTCAAGTTCATGTTTTTCAAGTCATATGGGCGATCAAAAAAATATGAGGCATAGTCATGTCCTTCTCTTGAAGATCCTCCATTTAGATCACAAATGACTAGCTTCTCGGCAAGTGCTTCAAAGGCTCTCTTCCAATAACCTTCCTCTTCAACTTTCCCATATTTTTTGTTCTCTTTCTCTTCAAAAGCAACAATTGCAGCAAATGACCAATCTTCAAACACTCTCAACCACTTCTCACTAGGCATCACTGTTGGAGGAAGGAGCAAATGCCCAGAAAAGCAAAGGTCATTCCAATCTTCATCAACTGAATCTAATGATGACATCATTGTCCTTAGCATATCTGAACACGGTCTCAAGATCTCTTTTGACCTTCTCTTCAGCGTTTTCGGTGTCTTTATACCACTTCTTCAGATCACTCTCAAGTCTCTTCTTTGCCTCTGCAACATTCTCAACATCTGAGCTTGGAAGTTCTGGAAATTGCTCAATGTAAGCATCAGAGTTTGGCTCATATGCAAGAATGCATGCATTTGGATCCTGTATCTTGAGATAGTCAATCAGTTTTTGGACAGTGAGCATTCTGCTTCGACCTTCTTCAACATACTTTGAATGAGCAGCATCAATCTTAGGTCTCTTCTCATCAAACACTTTTCGCTCAAGCTTTGTTATCTCAGCCATAGTCTTGCCAATGTATCCTTCTTGGCGCTTAACAGCATCTTCATCTATATAGAATGGACTCATATCTGATAGTCTCCATCAATTGTCAAAGTAGATCAAAAACATTGTCTTGTCCGGATCAATGATCTTCTCAAAGTCTCTATCCTCAACAAGATACTTGAGCTGGTTGACTATATTCTCAACATAGGTTGCTAAGTTGCTGTTGTCTTCTTTCCACTCAGGCAAGTCAAACATCTTCTCATTGAATGCCTCTGGATCATCAAGCAAGAACTTAGCTGGATTCCTGAGCTTGTCAAGATATCTGTTCATCGAAGCATATAGCTCTGGCAGCAGGCTCCAAGAAAATGTATGGTAGTCACAGCCATAGTGCTTGAATGATGCTTTGGCCGTTCTTGGAAGTGCATCTGGAAGTCCCCAATGCAAACAGTCTAGAGCTGGATAGCTTGACCTCACATCATTGCCAAAGAGCCCAAAGAAGTCATAGTAGCGATCATCAGGAAACTCGTAGTTGCTGGCATAATCACAAACTTCTTCCACTCCAACATATCTTCTAATGACCTTTGACCAGAAAAAAGTCCGTTGATGAATGTCACATCCCATCTTCTTCTTTTCCTTCTTTATCTTCTGTATTTCTTGAATTGTCAACAAACACTGGAACATAGATTGGCTTGATGCGCTTGCAAACTAGATTCAAGCTTGAGAACCACAACCAAAGAGCAAAGCACAGTACCCATCCAAGCCACAATGGACAAAGAGCCCATAGCCAACTGATGTCAATTACATCTAGAAGCTTCATAGCAACTAAAGGAATTGAGCACAAAATTGACATTCCAATGCTTGGGCCCACAAAAATTGGTTTAGAATTCTTGTTTTTCATAGCTATTCTTAGAAAAGTTATGGATTTAGACTAAAAGTAAATACAAATAGACATACAATCAACAATTGAAAAGAGAAATATGCTATGGCATCAATCATAATGGCAATTGCACTCAAGTTCTTGACTGTAGATGGACTCAGTCAACTTACAGCTAAAATCATCTCAAATCTGCTCTTTTGGGCTTCAAGAAAAGGTGGAAAGTCTTGGGATGCTGCAAAAAATGTGATAACAAAAATAAATCTCTGGACTTCATTGTTCATCTAGGTCTATGATGATGACGAGATGACAGAAGAAGAAGAGAAGATTGTAGCTGAAGCTATAAAGAACCAAACAAGTATCTCAAAGCTTGTTGATCTCTTGAACAAAAACAACAAAGACAAACAAAACAAGGAATAATTTAGACCATGAATACTTTTCTAGGTGAACCACCTGCAAACATAAAGCAGTGGATAATTGACCATGCTACTCTAGCACCACATGCAGACACGAGGTTCACTCTTGAGGGTGGAACTGTCGAAACATACAACATAACAGGAACCCTTGACAGGCAATGGATGAGGGACAATGGGTATTGGAATGATGATAATGGCTGGATTTGGACAAAGACCATAACTCAAGCAGACATTGGAAATACTGTTACGAGCATCGGGGCTGATGTGTTCGCCGGCTGCAGCGGTCTTACGAGCATGACTATCGGCAATGGCGTGACGAGCATTGGGACTGATGCGTTTGGCGATTGCTATGGTCTTACGAGCATGACTATCAGCAATGGCGTGACGAGCATTGGGGATTGGGCGTTCTACAATTGCAGCGGTCTTAAGAGCGTGAAGATACCAGACGGCGTGACGAGCATCGGGGAAGGAGCGTTCGCCGGCTGCAGCGGTCTCACAAGCGTAACAATCACTTTCAATGGTGGAAATGCCAACAATGTCAAGCAGATGATAATTACTGCAATTGGCGACACATCTATCTCTGACAACATCACCTGGAATATGCCAAGCTGACAGATGAGGTGATACAAGATAGTGATATATATAAATTATATAAAACTGCAATAATATTAAATATTTTTGCATTTAAGTTGATAAATCTAAATAAATTATTACAAAATTTAACTTAAAATCAATCTTCAATGATTGGTAAATATTAATATGGCAAACAATCCAATTAACACTAGAATCATTCTGAAGAATGATGAACTTTCTGCTTGGGATGAGAGCTCTCTCATTCTAAAACAAGGAGAAATTGCTCTAGCTCGCCGAGAAGATGGCAGCTATGAGATGAGAATAGGCAATGGCAACAAGACATGGACTCAACTTGGTCCTCAGAACTATATGCTGTCAGCTAGTTAGGTCATAGGTCTTGAAGATGCTATGACTTAGCTTTCAACAACACACTATGAGGTTGGAAGCTTTGATGAACTGTCCAACTCATATACAAATGGAGACACGGCAGTTGTCAAGACATTGATTGCTGGTGAAGGCAGTGCAGCCAAGTACTCTTACACAGCATATGTGTATGATGGGTCACTATCAGCATGGAAGGCAATGGATGGAAACTACAAAGCTGAAAATGTGTACTTTGACAAAGACATAACACTAGCTGGTGACTACACTTCTGTTGGAAACATAAAGCTCTCCGATGGAACATTGTCAGCTACTGGAAAGTCAGTCAAGACATTGATGGACAACATCTTCACAAAAGAGCTTTATCCAACAGCATCTCTTCCAACAGCATCAATCACTCTAGGAGCAACATCTCTCACTGGGGAAGTTGGAACAACTTACACGGTTCCAAAAGCAACATTGAAGTTTGATAGTGTTGGCTCTTACACATATGGTCCAGATACTGGAATATGCTGTGAGATCGGTGATGCAACATTGTCATGCACTGATGAAGGAACTAGCACAACAAATATGAATGTTCTGCTAGAGCTAAGTTCATTTGATCTTCCAGCTGGAACTTCAAATGCAAAGACATTCACTGACTCTGGAGTGACTTATCACTACAAGGGAACTCTCAAGTACAGTGGTGGATCTATTCCATAGACAAATCTTGGAAATAACTGCTTGTCAGCTCAGATCTCATCTGCTACAATACCTTCAACTACATTGACAGCAAACTGCACAGCAACTGGATATCGCAAGAGATTCTGGTATGTTGGAACAGATGACACTACAGCAGTTGACTCAGCATTTCTTCGCACAACAGGAAATGGTCATGGCAGCGACTTTAGCACAACTTCAAAAACAAAGGACTTGACTATTCCTGCTGGAACAAAACGTGTTGTGTTTGCTCAACTAGGAACTGGAAAGACATTGAAGTCGGTTATTGATGTTGATGGCATGGGACTTGACATTAAAGACAAGTTTGGTTCATCAACACTATCTGTTGCTGGTGCAAATTCATATGCCAGCAAAGACTATACGGTATTCACCTTTGTCAACAGCAATGGTGTGAATGCTTCAACATTCAAGATAACACTCAACTGACAAGGAGAAATGACAAATGGATACAAATTTTGACTATCAATCAGTTGCATCTTTGAATGTCAACCTCAATCGTCAAGCATATGGTCCTCTTGACATAAGCTAGGTTCTCAAATCACAAGCTGACTTGGACTACTATAGATCTGGTGGTGTGCTTTCAGCCGATGTCAAGACATATCCACAAATTCCATATCCATATGCCGGACAAGTTGTCTCATTAGTTGACAACAACAGTGGTAGTGTCACGGTGTTCAAACTAGTTCCGAATGCAAGCACTGGATATTTTGATGCAGTCTAGATTGATGCAAGAATAACTCCAGGTGATCTTCCAATATCAGCTGGACAGGGCATCAACTTCACTGCGACTGAAGGAAAGACGGTTGTCAACACAAAGCTCAGCACTGGTCTAGCATTTGATGACAACAGCAACATATACATCAGTCTACAGACAATTGATGGTGGAAGTTCTGTTGAAGAATAAAACTTGCACTATATGTTGAAACAAAAGCTCGCTTAAAGCGAGCTTTTGTTTTGTCAAAGATTGGAAAGCTTAAAGTTCAAAAACTCATCAACCTCAAGAATTGGAAGATGCTTCTCGGAGATCTCTTTGTATCGTCCATCATATATTCTCCAAGCGGTGCTTTCTTTCTCACTGCTGAATGGCGGCAGAGGAAGTTGAGTTTCATACTCTAGTCTTCTCCAGTCATCGGTAAACACTCTTCCAGGCGCCATCCAAATGTAGCATATTACAAAGTCAACTGCTTCTTGCGGAAATCCAAGAAGACTAGCTTTGAGCATGAACTCATCTAGAGACTTGCTTCTCCAAACCACGTCATCAACTGCACAAATATTGTTGTAGAATAGTCCAGACTGCTTCAGTGTGAGGTATCGATGAGTCCACTCAAAGTTCTTCCACTTGTTCTTTGGTGGCTTAGCTTTCAAGTAGCATTCGCTCCACTCATATAGCTCTTGGTATGAATAACCATCTTCAGCTTCAAGCTTCTCTTTGAGCTTTGCAATATGGTTTGAAGTGATCATAGAATCTCAGGCTTGAAGCTCACTTGGCATCTTCTGATGATTGCATTGTAAATCTTTTCAAAGTCGACCCTATACTCAGAGTAGCACTTTCCACAAACCTCTTGCTCTTCAAATCTCAAGGCATGCACTACATCCCAAAAGTCTTTGAAGCCTTCAGAGCAAAGCTCAAGGAAGTTCTCCTTCTCAAAGAGATGGAGAATGACATTGTAAGCTCTCTTGCCAAGCATTCTTCCAGGTTGAAAACTCTCATACTTCAACGAGTAAGTCCAGGTACTCAAAAGATTGTACAAGAGCCTCTTCTTCATGTCGATGCCTTCAAGCTCAGCTTCAATAAAGAGCTTTGAGTCCTCTTTCTGAGCCAGCTCAAGCAAAGCAAAAAATGAGATGTCTCGATCTAGATGCTTCCTTGTTGCTTTGTAAAGTCTATGATTGATGTCTAGCATTTAGAAGCACTTCTGCAGCTCTTTCAAGTCAGCAAGCCACATATCTTGAATAGTAGTCTCTTTTGTCTTCTTATACTCTTCTTTGCCATCTTCAATCATCTTCTTGAGCTCTTCCATCTTCTCTTGAGTGAGATTGTAGATTTGCATCGCAAGAAGATAATCATAGGATCCATTGAATTTCTTAATCTTCTCAAACTTCTCAAGCTGGGCTATGATGTTGTCTTTCTTTCTCTTATTGACTATAATTTGCCCATCAACAACACCTTTGATGAAATAGTATTTTGAAGCAAGCTGAGTAAGCTTGTCTACCATGGTCTTCAAAAGATAGTCTTTGCGCTTCTGGTAGAACTTCAAGCGAATGTCAATGAAGTTGTCTAAGACATCCTGGACAGTCTCAAACTGCTTAGCACGACTGTTCTCATCAATGCATGTGAAATTCTCAGGCAAGCTCTTGACAAGCTTGAAGACTTTGTTCAATGATTCAATATCTTCATGCTTCTTTGTGAACTCTCGTGTTGTCTTGATCTCAAAGAGGATGTTGTCTTTCTTAGTGTCACACTTGTCATCATAGTCAACAATGATCTTGTCCTCACAGAGCTTGTCAAGATGCTCAATGTACTTGTCATACTCCATGCCAATCGGAATCTCTCTGATAGTGTATGAAGTCATGTTGTTGCGCTCAATGACTCCAACACACTCATAGAATCCAGTCTCATCGTTCTTCCTGACAGTGCCGTTGAATCCTCTAAACCAAGGAGCTAGCTCCATTCTTGGCTTCTCAGTCCCAGCTAGCTTCTTCTTTATGTAAGTGATGACCTCCTGAGGATTCCTAGGAAAGATATTGTGAGCATATGCCGTGCTCATTCCGGTAGAGCCATTGAGAAACAGTACTGGAAAGATTGGCATGAAGTACTTTGGCTCAATGTAATCACCTTCAAAGAACTGCTGCTCGAGAATCTTATTGTCGGCATCGATGAAGAGATGCTTAGTGATATCTGAGAGACTGACTCGAGTATAGCGGTTTGCAGAGCAGACTGGGCGAATTCTTGTGCCAAAGCCACCGCTATTGCCTGTTATGAGTGGATAGTTGTTTGCTCCAACAAAGCTCTGTGCCATCGTGTCGCACACACCACCAAGGTTAGCTGCACCATGGAGATAGTTGGTATATGCAGCACAGACATTTGCAAGTGTCTCGGTCTTGACAAACTCTTTTGGATACTTGTTCTGGAGTGTGAAGATGATCTTCCGCATTGAGATCTTCAAGCCATCCCAGACTTGCGCGATCTTTCTCACATTATCATATGCAGCGTAAGCTGGAAGATCATTGTCAAAAAACTCACTTATGCTATAGTCATTGTTCATATCTTTATGATTTTACAAATCTAGATTACTTGTTTGAATGCACAATAGTTACTGACTTCAAATTTTGGAACTAAATGTCATTCATCACTCAATCATCATGTGCATTGTGCCAGATTGGTAAGCTTCATATCCAAGAAGAGATGCTGCCACTCGTGCTTCATCAACTGTCTTGAATGAATTGCTTGCTAATGTCTTGACTGCAGCTTTTCCTTCTTCATCAACTCCTGCAAGATAATATGCAAATCCAGAATCTCCATTATGGAATGACCAGTAGCTGCTAGTTATCTCCAAGACTTTCTTGCCTTGCTCGACTCTCTTCTTCAAGCGATGCTGATGGCTCTTCAACACTGATGCATGTTGCTTGACTTCTTCATCTGGAGGCAACTCATCATAGATGTCATCATCTCCACAGTCTACTTGCCACTCAATTGGTGTCTTGTGTCTCTTATGATCTCTCTTTTTTCTCAATGGTCCACTCATCATCGGTATTAACTCTTACTTAGTAAATTAGTTGTCATCTCTTCTTTCTTACATATCCAATTTCATCAAACAACAACAAACTTCATAGCAGATTTATCTTTTGGATATGCAACTTTGACATTTGGAAATTTCTCTTTATGAGCTACAGCGGCTTTTCGTGATGACTTGACATCATATTTGTAACCATTTTTGAATATCATGTCATATTCTGGATTTGGCTCAAGTGCAAATATTGTTGGCATTATTTCTATCTCATCTATATGACAAAGTGTATATAGAAGTTCTACACTCTTTCCTTTGCGTATGTCAAACCTAACTTCTTCTGGTATCCGTAGATTTCCTATTTCATTTACTCCAGGCCAATAGTTATACCAATTCCAGTCTGCTTCAATAGCAGCAAGATTATAGCAATCACCAATGCTTGTCAATTCAGACTTGTCTAAATGTCTTTCTTTTCTGAGATTTGGATCTTTACGTTTCTCAGATGCTTCTATTTCATCTTTGTAGCCAAGTTCTATCCACTTCTCTTTTGCTGTCATATCTTACTTCCTCAAGAAACCCAACTCATATACCATCGGCATCATTTTTGCCTTTAGAGCCTTTAATGTAGTTTTGAATGCCTTCAGCTCTTCTGGGCAAGCAGTCTTGAAAAGCTCTCTCATCTGCCTGTATCCTGCATCCCAGTGGTCAAGCTGCAGCTCAGGATGACTCTGTCCAAACTCTCTCCTAAATGGTGCACTCGCCTTTATGCATACAGCAAATGCATCAAGCACAGCTTTTCCTTCAGGTGAAGGATTGTCAAACTTTCCATTTGCAAGGCACCAGCGCTTCTCATCGACTTCATTTTTCATCAGCTCTTGGCCTAGAAGCTTGTATGTCTCAGCTTTGCTGAATGGGAAGAAGTTGTTCTTGTAATCATATACAATGCCATTAATGGAAAATGATCTATGCTGAATAAATGATGAATCAATAATGCAAAATATTAATGAATCACTCACAAATATATTCCAACTACCATCATTAGTAATAGTTGGAGCTTTAAATGAATCAAGATGGTTTGTCCAGTCACCATCACGTATTATCATTCTGGCAGAATATCCAGCAATGCATTTATTAAAGTTTGCTTGTGTAATTGGTATGTATGTGTTTATTGGATTTGGAAATGTGCATAAGTGGACAAATTTTGCATTCTTAAGATTCAACCCATTTGAATCAAATACTCCTAAGATCTTATTTGACCATTTTGACTTACATGGTGTATCTTTCCAATCTAGCTTAATTCCATCATGGGTTGTGCATATATAGTCTTTTTCGGACAAACCAATCCTAAGCCAATCATTAAATGTCATATTGTCAGCATCAAGGTTGTAAACATACTTTGTTCCAACCTTATTCAAGCTTAAGTCATTCTCATATATATCATGCAAATATCCATTAAGATCAATTGGTTTTTTCTCATTTATCCAAATAGAAAATGACACTGCCCATCCACTAGATACTCCATCAAATTCACCAGCATTAAATAAGAATCCGCTGTCAAAATAATTTGATTCATGAAGATATCCACGAAATTCTTTGAATGCATCACCACTCATAAATGTAGTTCGTGCAAACATTGCAATTATTAACTGTGCCGGCTTGAGTTTAAATTCTTTAGCAATCTCAATCATCCTGAACATGAACTGGGTCAGCATCTCTTTAGAAGCTTTTCCAAAATCTTTATCATGCATATCTTTACGTATTGCAGTGTCAGTAGCAGCCATGCGACTTTGAGCTTTGCTTTGTCCATATGGCGGATTGATAAAGAACACAAGCTTCTTGTCAGTATGCCTTAGGCCCTGCAATTCTGCTCTCAGACTTTCTGGCAACTTAGATATTGAGTCATCCAAGAAGTCAAACACAAAAGTCTCTTTAGCTTCAGGTGATAACTCAGTTGATGCATTCAGCTCACTTTGCTCAAGTGTTGACAGATACAAATTCTTGAACCGATATGACTTCGTGAGCGACTTAGTGCCACAACAACAGTCCCAACATATAATCTTGTCAGAGCCTTCCCAATTTCCATCCTCAATGAAGCCAGTCTTCTTGAAGTAGTCAGCAACATATTTGTGTCCTAAGTCAGACCATAACTGGGGAGTAATGAAGAATCCTTTGCGACGTCTATCATCATCCTTCACAAGTGTGTCATAGATCTGTGTCAGCTCCTTTGCTTCAGCATCACTTGGCTTGTCGAAGAACTTGAACAAACCAATCGTCTTCATCATGTTGACCTTCATTGGCTTGTACGGTGGCACAATAAGGTAATCACCACCGATGATGCGCTTCTCTGGATATCGTATAGCATCAATGAACAAGCCAACCATCTCATTTGAGCTGTACTTCTTGTCAACACATATCTTAGTCGAGAATGCTTCAAAGACTCGAGTGATGTTCTTCAAAGTGATAGGGATCTTTGCATCTTTATCAAATGACATTGCAGCCATCTTCTCACAAATATAGCTCATTGAGTCTTTCTGAGGGTTGATGATGAAAATGTCATTCTGCAGCTCTGTATCATCTACAATTGCTTGCACAAGCTTCATCTGGTTGCCAATAGATGACGCTGCAACATTGTAGTCAACTCCTTCATGTGCCATGTGCTTACTGAAGTGTTTAGCCTTGAAGCAGAAGCACTCATTGACATCACCAATGAACACCACATTTGGCACTGCATCCTTGCTTTTGTCAACAATCTTCTTATAGTAGATGAGAGACTGTGCAATGACTTTAGCTCTTGTCAATGCATCATTGAAGTCAACATTGAACTTGTACTCAGCAAGCACAACTAGCTTATCTTTGATGAAGTATGAATCACACTTCTCAACTCGAATGATGCCAGTGTCATCAAGCTTGAAGTATACTTGGAAGTACTTGTTGTAAGCTTGCTGCACAATTGACTCAGGATCTGTGCCATTGTACTTCTCAAACTTTGTCATCACATTGTTGAACTTCTTGTTCAGCTTAGAGATCTTGTCATCATTGTCCATGATATTTTGACTTAGCTTGCTTAAAATAAAAAACAATCAACAACATAACTATCATATCATGCTGTTGACAAATGATAAACTTCACTATGATGCTGATTTAGATGCACAGTGCTTATGCAGCATTGATGTCAAATGTGTAGCTTGACAGATGCTTCTTGCGCTTCTCGGGATCACTTCCAAGCCAGTCTTCAACTAGCTCATTGCTCTTCTCATCAAGCCTGTAAGTCAAGATGAACTTGTCAAGGCCATTCTTGTCAATGAGCTCCTGGAGCTGCTCTCGCTCCCATGAGCCAAGACCTTTGATGTAGACAACCTTGTCTTTGTTGTTAGGATGATCCTTCTCCCACTTCTTGAAGTCTTGGACATTAAAGAAGTACTCCTTGATCTTGAAGCTCTTGTCTTGCACAATGATGAGAGGAGTTATCAGCTTGCAGATCTTTCCATCTCTGAACAAGTTAGGTGCAAAGCGCTTGAACCAGCCAATGAGCATTGCAGTGATGTGCTGAGCATCAGCATCATTGTCAGTTGTTATCAAGACTTTCTCAAATGCAATGAACTTGTCACTTTTGTCAGTTGTTGAGATGTCAAGGCCAAGGATGTTTGTGATGTCCTTCAGCTCTTGGTTTGCAACTATCTTCTGCATTGAGCTGTCATAAGCATTGAGTGGAAGTCCTCTCATAGCATAGTAGCCAATGCCTTCACGTCCTAAGCAAGCACTGATGCCTGACTGAGCTGAAGCACCTTCGCAGAGAGCAAGATACTTTCTTCCAGAGCCACCAAGTGGAGGAAGATACTTGTCACTCTTGACCTTCACTTTCTTCGCTTGCTTCAGCTCTTGCCTAGCCTTGAGCTCTTCTTTTATCTTGAAGGTCTCAACAATTGGATCAACAAATGCTTCACACTTCAAGAGCTTCTTCACAAAAGCATCAAAGTCAATCTTCCCAGCAAGATGCTTTCCAATGTCAGACCAAGAGTTCTTCAGCTCTTCTTTTGACTGTGAGTTGAAGTCAGGATTCTTGAAGCCAGTCAAGACAATTGCTAGTCCCATGCGGTTCTTGATGTCTCCAGGCCGGAGTGTCTTGTACTTCTTCACAAGCTTGTCACGCACTCTAGTAGCTATCTCATTTGCTATGTAGTCAACATGAGAGCCACCTAAGAATGTGTTGAGACCATTGAGCTGTGCATAGAACTTGAACTCATCATATTCATTAGGGAACACACATATAGTTGTGTTGTCACTAGACTCAATCACAGCATTGTCTGAGAACATGCTAGCAAACTTCTTCTCAGACACATTTATCTGCTTTCCATTGAAGCTAAACTTAATCTTAGGAAATGATATTGCAAGGTTGAAGAGACGCTGGTATATGAGACTCTGGTGTGTCTGATCTATCTCTGTCAAGCCAAATCTCTCAAGGTCTGGCTCAAAGTACACTTCAACTCCAGCTTTTCCAGAAGATGGCTTGACTTTTCCAGGCTTTATCTCAGACATGTTGTTGAAGCACTTTATTGTCTGCTGCTTCTTGCCATCATCTGAAGTTGCTATAAAGGTCTTTGAGAAGATGTTTGCAGCAACAGAGCCCAATCCATTGGCTCCTATTTTCTCTCGGTCATCTCCAAATGATGTTCCAGAACGAAGAGTTGTCCATGCAATCTCTGGCAAAGTTCTTTCATCATCACTGTTCTCTAGTTTTTTGACAGGAATTCCAATTCCATTATCTGTCACTGTGACTGATTTATTGTCTACTTTGACTTGAATCTTTGTTGCAGCTTTGAAATTAGTATCAATAGCTACGTCAATTGAGTTATCAATTATCTCATTGATGATCTTCATAAGCCCAGGCACTACTTGAAGTGACTGATACTTGAACTTCTCTGTTTGTTGATCTATGATCCACTGGTCTTGATTGACAAGTTTCACACCACCAATATACATTCCAGGTCGTTCAAGTACATGTGAACGATCATCAAGGACTTTGAATTCTCTGTTTTCTGCCATATGGAGTATATTACCAAGTTTTAGGTTTTCAAGCAATTTTATGATAGGTATTTGCTTTAAAGTTTTAATGGTAATTCAAATTTGCTAGAATTTTCTCTGACGAGATTCTATATAGAATCTCGTCTTTATATTTATATTAAATTATAATATTTATAATAATTTTATTAATTATACAAATCTTAGATTTCTTTATAATTCTTATTGAACTTCTTGACAAAACTATAAGAATGCTATGCATAAGTATCTAAACATCTAAGCATGAATTCAGCTTGAGCTTTAGAGAATGGCATTTTTGTATATTTGTAGTGAAGCTCTTGAGCAATAGTCCAAACAGCACTTTCTTCTTGAAAGATAGAAGCCGCTAAATATCTAGCTCCATTTCTTCTCATTGTTATGATATGTCCAAGTTCATGCAAGAAAACAGCAAGCTTCACTTTTGCACTTGAATATTTTGAACTTAAAATTATTTTATCTAAGTCGGGATAGCACTCTCCATAGTCCTTCTGGAACTCTGGGTCACACTTGACAATCACCTTCCACTCATCCGAAATAGACTCTATCAATGAATCTATCTGTGATTTCGTCATACTAATACTTACCAAAAAATGGAGCCTGTGATATGATTTAAATGATGGATAAAATAGCCAAGAGCATAAGTACTGAGCAAAAGTGCAAAATCATTCTTGAGGCCATAAGTGACTATTTTGGCTTCAAGTTGATAGATTTCGGCTCTACATGCCGAGTCTATGGATTTGCTGACAAACATTATGGAAGACTTGTCTATGGACCTGAGCAAACGACAATGACAGACTTGTCTTATTCAAGACTTCTTGGAAAGGTTGTGAGTTCAAAGGAGTTCTTGACAAGAATCAGTGAAAATCCATATGCAGATCTAGAGGTTCATGACAACCCATTTCTTGGCATTGGTCCATCAACACTTTGCTTGAAGTTGAACTTGTTAGGATATGACATGTCCAAGATTTCTGAGACTTGATATATTGAGAGAAGCATCAATGGATTTGTTGTTCATAGATTTGAAGCTTGATTCAAACTTCACTAGCTTAGTTGCTGATGAAGTGAGTGCTGCATTCGGATCTTTTCATAAGATTGACAAAATTAATGTCTTTGATGGGGAATCTGCAAATTTAGAGCTAGACAAAGCAAAGCAACTTGGATATGTTGGCTCATTTGCTGCGGTGGTGCTTGAAGAGAATGCTGAGAGCTTTGGCAAGACATTTCCAAACAACACAATCATTGCAAAGACTCCATTTGATGAAAGTGAGGTCAAGCGAGTCTCAAAGCAAGTGGTTTGGATGCTCAACAACTTTGGAAGGGAGCGAAAGAACATGACAAGCAACACATGGGTCATTTCTGACTCACATTTCTACCATGAGAATATCATCAAGTACTGCAATCGGCCTTATGCCAATGCGATCGAGATGAATGAAGACATGATTGCAAAGTGGAATGCCGTGGTTGGCAAAGATGACATTGTTTGGCATCTTGGAGATTTCTGCTTTGGCTGCAAGGAGCATGTCAAGGAGATTGTGCCAAGGCTGAATGGTCGGATAAATCTTGTGATGGGAAATCATGATCACCACAAAGTGAGCTTCTACTATGAAAGTGGATTTCATCGAGTATATGATCATCCAGTAGTGATCTCAAACTTCTTCATCTTGAGCCATGAGCCAATGCAGTGGGTCAAAGATGGTGATGTATATGCAAATATTTATGGCCACGTGCATGACCAAGAGATGTACAAGGACTTTACTTCAAACAGCTTCTGTGCATGTGTTGAGAGAATTGAATATGCTCCTATTCAATGGAGTGACATGCTTGAGAAGATGAAGAGTGCCGCGGAAGTAAACAGCAAAAAAGCATAAGAGAGAACATAATGAAAAAGTTCTTCAAGTGCTTGCTCAAAAAGCTAACTTCAAGGATTCTTACTTTGAAATTCTACTATCCTTCTCCGGAGACAGCTAGCAGAGTCTTCAACACTCTCTCAAACTTCTTCACTCTGAACAAAGACAAGTATCAGATTTTGAAGAGTGAGATGACTGATGACTACTGGGACACAGAGCAGTATATTGTGTTCTTCAAAGTCAGAGAGTTAGAAGAGGAAGATGCTGAGTTGAATGAGCTTCTAAGACATTTGATGTATGGCTCAACAAACCATGAGATGCCAGAGTGCTGCAAGTCAAAGAAGGGCTTCAACCAATGATAGATAAGGTCAAGAGAATATTTGCTTTTCATGAATTAGCTGGCAAATCTAGCTCAAGAAACAATTGTGAGTGTGAAGAGTCTAGCTGTATCAAAATCCCAGTTGAGTCGGAAGTTGACTTTATAAAATCACTCTTAGAGAAGAAGTTTGGTCGAAAATTCCAGATGAGGGTCAGAGTGAATGGATATCTTGGCGATGATATGAAATACTTTCTAGTGATGGACGACTATTGCAATGATGATCCACAACGAAAGTACCATTCAGTTAGTGGATATGAGACCAAGAATGTTCTAGATGTCAAAAGTGAGTTTCTGAGAGCTTACTGGAATATTGTAGAGAAAGTGCATGACAGTATTGGAAAGCAGCTTGATAGTTGGGATGCTAGAATGATTGCAGACTACAAAGATGTCATGGTTGTTGATTCAAGAGAAGAGTTGTTGATGAAAGCTAGACTAGAAGGAGTTATCTGAGTATGAGTAAAAAAGATAGTCATCAAGAGTTGTGTGAGCTTTGTGGACTTCCATGTGAGCCTACAAAACATCATTTAGTGCCAAAATTGCGAGCAAAGAACAAATATAAAGAGATCAAGGAAGATCCTTCTAACTTGCTTTGGATTTGCAGAAGTTGTCATGACCAAATCCATTCTCTTTGGGATGAGTCAACTCTTCGTGACTTGTACAACACAAAAGAAAAATTACTTGCTGCTCCAGAGATGCAGAAGTTCATTGCTTGGAAGAGAAAGCATCCAGATTTCACCGGCCATTCAAAGATGAGCAATGCACGAAGACGTTGAAGATGAGTTGGTTAGGCTTCTTGCATCAGAAATTGGAAGAACAATTGACTTGGAAATAAAGAAAGCTATAGGCATGATACCAACCGAGTTGAGATATGGCCAGAAGGCTTACATTCCTTATACTGGTCTTGATGGTCTTGAGAGAGGTGAGGTTGTTGAGCTCCAGTGGCTAAGCAACATCAAGAGAAGTTCCAAGAGGAAGCTTGCTGTCACAGACAACTTTCCATATATCAAGATAGAGACAACCTACTACACAGATGTTGTCTTGAATAGTGGAACTGACATGTATCCTAAGTGGAAGCATATCTATGCTCTTGAGAGTCCAGCTGCAATGGCAAGAAAGTTTGGGATTGAGTATAATGACACTACAACAGAGCTCATTCAGGATCAACTAGAGCATGGGAACAAATAAGTTAGTCATAGAGCAGCTTAGGAAAGCTATGAACAGAAGTCTGCTAGCTGAGAAGCTAGAGAAGTGCAATGGTGAGTTGAAGAACACTTTTGACTGGAGCACTTGTCTTGAGCTAGAGATGCCATGGAAGTTTGGTGTCTATGATGTCAGCATGAAGCTTCCTCTTGACTACCATCTCCATCCAAGGAAAAGTACCATTAAGCAGGGTGTGTGGAGATTTAGAGAAGAAGATCTTGTCTATCTAGCTCTTGGCGGCCCTTCATATGAGGAAGAGCCAAGAAAAGTCTGTGAGATCATGCAAGGTGTGATGAATGGCACTAAGTGCAGGCATCAAGAGATGTACAACAAGCATGTTCTCAGAATTGACTGGACTAGACAGTCAGAAGTTGGAGATGAGATTCCAAGCATTGTCTCGTTTGAGCTTGGTCCATTTGTCTGGGTCATCTTCAACCAACATGGAGCTTGGCCAGCAATACACAGAAGATCAGACTTAGATGACAGCAACTACTTGACATACAACCAGAAAGGCTCTGATGTCTTTGTCTGGGACAACAACCAAGGAATGGTCAGAGCCGACTATTGAACAATGGACAATGACAGAATCAAGATTCTTTTGAAAGCAACGAAGAGCAAGCTTCTCTGGAATGGAGAAGTTATTGTTGACACATTTGAGCAAGAGCTCCAGCTAAATGAAGACACTAGAGTTGAGATTGAGAATCAGCTGGTGAAAGCGGATGTTGAAGGAAGAACAGCTGAGCAGCTAGGTCTTACTCTTGACAATGGCAACCAATTGATTTCTCTCTGCAACTTTCATCCTGATGAGATGTGGATTGACTTTGGGAATGACTGGATCATACAGCTTGTGCACCAGAGAACCATGACTTATGACAGTATCTGCAAGAAGACTATAGCTAGAAAGGAAATCAAAGACCATGGGAGTAATTGACTTGAACATGCTTGACTCAACCAACAAGTCATCACTTGAGAGAGTTGCATTCATTGAAGCCGAGCTAGCCAAGCTGAAATCTGAAGTTGAGAGGCTCTTGAAGCTTAGAGAGCTGCTTGGAAATGAGTTGCTAGCTGTTGAGCGAGAGCTAGTTGACTCAGCAACAGTCAGAGTTGCTCACAATGCTGATGAGATAGTTGAGGACTTTGAAGAGACGGCATTCAATGGTGAGAAGGTCAAGAATGCTGTTAGTGCTGTAAGATCACTTTTCTTTGATGACACTTCAGAGGCATTCCAAGATTTTGTTTGCATCTCAATTGAGCAGAGATGCTCTGAACACTGTGTTGGTCTCGAGTTTGTGTTTGAGAGCTTGAAAGACAGCAATCGAGCATTTGCAGTCTTCTTGCCTGTGTCTCTAATTAGATCTAATCTTGAGCTAGGCTTGAATGAAGACATGACAGCAGATATCCACATGCGCTTGGACATCAAGTTCGGAAGAGAGCCAAAGAACTGCATCTTCCTTCCAAAGCTCAGGACATTCAAATATGTTGAGATGGCTGAAGCAATCAAGAGCTATGTCAATGGTGAAGTTGACAATGATCTTGGAAAGGAGCTGTGTGACTATGTCAAAGGTACAATTGGGACGAGACAATAGTGATATTCCTCTCAATGATGAGCCTGACTGGCTAGATGACTTCCACAACACTCTTGACAAGCTTGAACCAAAAGAGATAAGAGAGGCATCCTCAACCGCTGAGTTGGCTTTGATCATGTCTTTGAATGGTTTCTCAAGAGAGGACCGAGATCTCTCGGAAGGAGACATCTGGTATGGTCTCATCACTTGGCTTCCTCATCTCTACACTAGAGCTTCAATGATGAAGATCAATCTCAACTCTGTCTATGGAGCTGGATGGAGAGTTCTGAAAGAGAATGGTGGTGAGCTCTCGAAAGACCAGATGTCAGAACTTTTGTACAAGATTGCTAGAGACACATACAGCAAAGAAGATGCTGCAGTGAACATGGTGTTTGCTTGCATTAATGAGTTCTATGAGATAAATCAAGAGTTAAAAGACCGAGTGTTTGAGTTCTTGAGCAGGATGAAAGGATCTAGTTCAAAGCTTGATGCTTTCGCTGAGGCCTTCATAAAAAGAATGACTAGAGCAATCATTCCAGAGAATGATGTTCCAGAAGTCTAAGATTTGGTATAGTAGACTTCATGACAGATAATGCTGAAAACATCAATCAACTTCTTAGCTTGAAGACCGGAGAGAAGATCTGGTCTTGCAACATCTTTCCAGTGTTCTCAACGTCTGATGGCTATTTTGGACACTACAGCTGGGGCGATGACTATTCTCCATGGGAGATACATTGCATAGAAGGAAAGTCCCCAACTGTCTTCAAGCCATTGGAGCTCTTCTATGAAGGAAGATTTGATGCGGTTGGATCTTCTGGAAACCAGCTTTTTGTGTTTGCAACCAGTCTTTATCCAACATCATTCAGCAATGAGAGATTTGTGCTTCCACACTATTATGAAGGATACAAGCCAGCAAAGCTTGAGATTGATGCTAAGATCTTCAATGACCTAGTTCGCGACAAGCAGATTTTGAGACTTGACAGAATCTACTTCACTAGAGAGGAGTGCTTGAAGAAGTGCAGAAAGCTGAACTCTAGCTGGCATTGGTGCAGTGGAATAGGAACTCATGGAAGATGGTACATGAAGACTCTCAACAAGATGAAGAAAGAGCTTGCTGAGTGCATGAGAGCTGAGTGGGTTGTTGATCCAGTGGAGCAAGTGAAGAAAGATCTCTCTCAGAATGCCATTTGATCAAGTCTTAGGTCATGCAGCTGTCACAACTAGATAGATTTGAATTGCAGCCAGTTGGAAAGCTGTGCTGCAACTGTGCATTTTGTGATAAGCGATTCATGGCCAATGAGCACTATTGCAGATTGAAAGACTCTGTCATGAAGATTCTATGCGAATCTCCATACTATTCAACAATAGATTGCATCTACAACACAACATGTGGCATGTTCACTTCTAGAGATGATCTTGCAAAGATGCTTGAAGTTGAAGAGCTTGAAGAGTTTGAGATGCTCAAGACACTTGGAAAGTTCAACTCTGTTCCTGAAGAGATAGTCAAGATGAGAAGCAACTTCTTCTCTGACAAGCATGATGCGACATCAAAGCAGATCCAATACATGAGACATCTAGCAGCTAGCAACCAAGCTGTTCCTCCACTCAAGCTTGGAAGACATGAGCGTGATATTGATCTTGTAATTGACAAGTCTATGCTGAGATCATGGATCAGTCTTGAAGTCTCAAGACAGGTGAAGTCCACAATGATTTGAAAGAAGAGACTGATGAAGAAAGCAAACAAAACTATTGTTCTTGGAGAAAGCAACTGCTCACTTGGCTACTTGAAGAGAACTTTGAACAAGTGTGGAGACAATGCTAGACTCAAGATCAAGCTTTGTGTTGATGAAGAGCAAGAAGATGACCACACATTCAGACATTTCCAAGATCTCTGTAGAAGACTTTACTCCTGTTTGAATGATGCAAGGATTTGTGTTGAGAAGCTAGCCGAAGAAGAGAAGAAGAAAGACACCAACTTGATCTACTATGACAAGTTCAGAGGATTCAATGGTGGAGCAAGGGATCTGTTGATGACAGTTGACAATCTTCTTAACAGCTACTCAAGAGAGATGGTGCAGATAGACTTAGAAAGGTAATACTAAAATGGCTAGCAAAGGAAATGCAAATAGAGTTTCTTTAGGTGACAGAATGAAGAGTTTTGAGTCTGTGCATACACAGACTTCTCTTGTTCCAAGAATTCCAGTCTATGTGAGAATTGATGGACGAGCTTTTCATAGCTTCACACATGGATTGCAGAAGCCATTTGATCCAGATTTTGCTTGGACAATGAAAGAGACAACAAAGTATTTGCATGACAAGACAAATGCTTTCATCTCATATGTCCAAAGTGATGAAATTAGTCTTTGTTATCTTGAGCCAAGCAAAATGCCTTTTGAGACAAGGCTCTTCAAGCTTGAGAGTGTTCTAGCTGGAATGGCTAGTGCTGCATTCTGTGTATATGGCATGAAGACAAAGCTCAAAGATCGAATTGAGAAGTTCATTCCACACTTTGACTGCCGAGTCTGTCAGATGCCACTCGAAGAGATTCCAAACATGCTTCTCTTCAGAGAACGTGACTGCCTGAAGAATGCAATAACACTTGTTGCACTTGAGCACTTCAGCAACAAGCAGATCCACAAGAAGAACAGTGATGAGAAGATTGAGATGCTTCTCAAGGAAGCTGGAGTGGACTTTGCCAAAGACATTGATGAAGATTTCAGAGTTGGCTCTTGGTTCAGAAGAGTTGTCTTCCAGAAAGAGCTTGATGCTGAGACTCTTGCAAAGATTCCAGAGAAGCAGAGAGTTCTTGATGAGAATGGCAAGATGTTTGTCACAAGATCCGAAGTCAGGCAGCTCAAGCTTGGAATGCCACTTTCAAAGATGGCAAATAGGCTAGCAGTTGTTCTTGGAGATGAGCGGCCGAAAGAGAAAGTCGCTGACCAGGCGTTCGAGGATCTTTGATGCTTGATGACTTTGATGAAGAGAGCATGATGAAGAAGGACTTTGTTGAGCTTGAGGTCTTGAGTGGAAAGAGATTTCTGCTTGAGAACAACTGGGCAAAGGTCTATGACTTAGCAGAGAAGAGTTGGTATTCTCTCAAATGGTCTTCAAAGTTTCCATTTGTCTCGTTTAAGAAGCATAGATACTGCACATTCAAGTTCAAGACAGTCTACAGCACTCTAGAGTCATTCTTTGACAAGAGATATAATGTCAACTGCAATTTGTCCCAACTTGCTGCACTCTTTGACATTGACTTCAAAGAGTTTGACACCACAATGGTGAATCATGATGTCGCAAAACTATGAAGAGTGATATAATCAAAAGAAAGGAAAGTGAGCACTTATGTCAAGATACACAAAAGCAAACCAGACAATTGATGATCTGAAGGCCCTTATTCGGAAGACCGCTGTTCGCGGATCAGATGATGGACAACTCACTACATATTGTGATGATGAGGAGCATCCGCTTTGGGATCTGTTTAGTGGATCTGCATCTGCTACAATATACAAAGTTCTCTCTAAGATCGCAGTAGACACCGAGAATGTAGACTACATTGGTGAGTATGAGATGCCGGGAACCGAGCCGCTTGAGCATTTCGAGATGATCGGCGCCGGCGGAACG
>Ga0247610_10001349_pt1 | contig 30656 bp, 25 predicted proteins | sample 174DNAGHGhighgp2_FD_193483 | JGI IMG/M metagenome (GOLD analysis project Ga0247610, IMG submission 193483) | Sheep rumen microbial communities from Palmerston North, Manawatu-Wanganui, New Zealand - 1742 DNA GHGhigh gp2 | ecosystem: Host-associated > Mammals > Digestive system > Stomach > Rumen...
CCTTTGAAGCTGTGAGCGACTGCCCCAAACCGAGAAACATTGCCGTGAACTGCCCTGGTACTACAGCAACCATTAGCTGGACTGAAATGGGTAGCGCCACCGAGTGGAATCTCAATATTGACGGAACCGTCGTCACCACTACGAACAACCCCTATACACTCAGTGGCCTTGAGCTGAACAGCACCCACACTGTGAAAGTGCAGTCTGCCTGCGGTAGCGATTGGTCAGACGAAGTCAGCTTCACCACTCCTCCTTGCGAAGGCGGACACATTATTGAATACACTCTGAACGACAGCTACGGCGACGGTTGGAATGGCAACGCTATCCAAGTTGTGGAAGGCTGCGACATCATTGCCACTTTGACCATCGAAGATGGCAATTCAGAAACGGGCACCCTCACCCTTTGTGGAGATTATTATGAATTCGTTTGGGTGAATGGCAGCTATGCTAGTGAAACCTCCTTCACCTTCACCGAAGGTGGCACCACCCTCTTCACCAAACCCAGCAGCGTAAGCGACGGCATGGTCCTCTATACCATCGGCACCCAAGCCATGCCTAAACCTACGGGTCTTACCACTGGCACTCCCGAAGCCCACAGCGCTGCCCTGAGCTGGACCGAGAACGGCACCGCCACCGCTTGGCAAATCTGTGTCAACAACGACGAAGACAACCTGATTGATGCTAACAGCAATCCTTTCACGCTCACAGGCTTGGATTCAGAAACCGACTATACCGTTAAGGTTCGTTCCATCAATGGCACCGGCGAAAGCTGCTGGTCCGCTGCTTTGACCTTCACCACCGCTGAAAGCTCTTGCACCAAACCCACCAACCTCGCTCAGGCTAACATCAGCTTCACCACTGCCGACCTGAGTTGGGAAGGCACCAGCGACAGCTATGTGCTGCAATACCGTCCTTGGAATCCTGCTGGTGACGATATCATCACCACTGGTGAAATGGTTACCTATACAGTTGACCTGAGCCAATACGAAGGCACCGGTTCTGTGGCCATCCGCCACTACGACATTTCCGACATGTTCCAACTGATTGTTGACAACATTGAAGTGACCAACGCTGCTGGAACGGTTGTCTATTCCCAAGACTTCGAGAGCTGCGGCGGCAATATGCCTTCCGAATTCTCGAATATGGACTTGGATGGTGATGGTTATATGTGGGAAATTGCTTCCTCACCTTCTTCTAATGTCGATGGCACATACGGTATTGTGTCCGCAAGTTATGACAACAGTGTTGGTGCATTGACTCCTGACAACTGGCTGATTCTCTCTGGCCTTGAAATGGGTGGCCAAATGACCTTCCAGGCTCGTGGTCAAGACCCGGCCTATGCCGCTGAAAACTTCGCTATCTACGTTTCTACGGAAAGAAGCATTGTTGAAGTCCCTGTCACTGCCACTACCTATAATGTCACTGACTTGACTCCCAACACACCTTACGCATGGCAAGTGAAGGGTATTTGCAGTGATGAGGAAAGCAGCTACGTTTCCTCTTTCTTCAAGACTAAGGACGATATGTTTGTCTTTGCTACCACGGGTAACTGGAACGTTGTTAGCAACTGGAAAGATGCCGAAGGTAATGCCGTCGCAGCTCTGCCTACCGCTGATAACAACGTGCGCATCGATGCCGCTGCCACCATTCCTGCTGGCTATGTTGCCTACGCTAACAAAGCCACTATCGGCACTGGTTCCATCACCATCAAGGACGGTGGTCAGCTGAAACAAAACGCTGCTACTTTGAGAGTTACTATGGAAAAGGAAATCGCTGGCTACGGCGAAAGCGATGGCAACTATTACTTCATTGCCAGCCCGTTCAATGGCCGCACCCTCTATTCAACCTCTGGTTCGTTCAGCCATGTCGACAACATGCTCACTGATGATGGTGAATACGACCTCTATGCCTTCGATGCCACTGCTGAAGACGGCTTGGAATGGATCAATTACAAATCCAGCTCCGATCATATCGCCTTCCAAGCTGACAATGGTCTTGCAGGCCTGCTGTACGGTGAAGGTTACCTCTATGCCAATCAACAAGGCACGACTATTGAATTCGAAGGTACCGCTGGTAAGAGCAACAACTACTCCGAGACCAAGAACTACACTTTCGACAGCGAAGCCACCGATGAGTGGAATGGCTGGGCACTTGTGGGTAACTTCTTCACCTGCAATGCTTACATCAACTACGTCAATGCCGACGGCACAGTGTTGGATGCCGACTTCTACACCTTGAATAATGACAACACTTACAACCTGTCGCACTCAAATGTGGGTCTTGCTCCTTGCACTGGTGCTCTCATCAACTACAGCGCCACTGGTAAGGTCCAATATGCTACCGAAGCTCCTGCCAAGGCCGGCAGAAACGGTATGATCAACATGAACGTGAGCCGCGGCAACAAGACCGTCGGTCAAGCCCGCGTGCGCTTCGGCCAAGGCCATAACCTCGGCAGCATGAGCTTCCGCAACGGCAGCCGCATCTACATGAACGTGGATGGCAACGACTACGCTGTGGTCTACACCGAGAACCAAGGCGAGATGCCCGTCAGCTTCAACGCTGCCGAAAACGGCACCTACACCATCAGCTTCAACACCGAAGATGTTGAACTCGGTTACCTCCACCTCATCGACAACATGACCGGCAACGACGTCAACCTGCTCAGCACTCCTAGCTACAGCTTCGAGGCCAGCACCACCGACTACGCCAGCCGCTTCCGCCTGGTCTTCGCCACCGGTAACGCCGACGACGAATTCGCCTTCTTCAGCAACGGCAGCTTCGTCATCAACAACGAAGGCATCGCCACTGTCCAGGTGATGGATGTCAACGGCCGTATCCTCAGCAGCGAAAACATCAACGGCTGCGCCAACGTCAACGTCAAAGCCGCCGCAGGCGTCTACATGATCCGCCTCGTCAACGGCAGCAACGTCAAGGTCCAAAAGGTGGTCGTGAAGTGAATATAAGCTGTTAGCATTAGCTGTTAGCTATTAGCACGGTCGCAAACCAAACTAATAGCTAACGGCTAAGAGCTAAAAGCCAAATAAGCTAAACAAAGAAAGTATTAACATACAAACAAGCAAACAGACAAACGTAAAACTTAGAAAGAAAAATGAAAAAATTAGCATTGACATTAGCTATCGTCCTCGGACTGAGCATGACAACCTTCGCCGAAGGCGGCGGTCTCTTCCAAAGAGGCAACACCCCGGGCCAAAAAGAAGGCACCAAATCTGGTTTGGTTACTCCTAGCCTGCCTAACCATGGTGGCGATGAAAACGCTGACGCCCCCCTCGGCACTGGCATCGCCGTGCTGACTGCCCTTGGCGCAGCTTACCTCGTCGGCAAACGCCGCAAGGAGGATTAAGTAAATTTTTCCTTTTCATACTTTTTGACAGAGAACCGGCGGCGCAAGCTGCCGGTTCTTGTTTGTATGCAGGGCACTACGTCATTGGCCCCATCGAAATCGAAGATTGGCTCCGCCGAATGCAAAGCATTTCGATGAAATTAATGCAAGCATTTCAATGGAGTTAATCTAAGGAGAAAACACTCCTCACTCCTAACTCCTAACTGAACAACTAAAGACTCAACCCTAGACTGCTTCGTGCCTCGCAGTGACGCAAAGCGTCAACTGAACAACTGAACAACTCCTCACTTCTCACTCCTGATAGTAAACCCGCTTCACCCGCTGCGACACACGCGTCATGATCTCGTAAGGTATGGTCTGGCAGGCTTTGGCGATATCATTGATGTCGTGCTCAGCATCGAAGATGACCACAGTGTCGCCTTCGGCTGCCTCCACATCAGTCAAGTCGAGCATGCACATATCCATGCATATATCGCCTACGATCTTCACAGGTTTATTGTTCACGTAAAAGGTACCATTGCCATTGCCCAATAGGCGCGAGAGACCGTCGGCATAGCCGATGGGCACGATGCCGAGACGCATGTCGCGTTCGGCATGGCCATGGCGGTTGTATCCGATGCTGTCGCCCGCCGGAATGTGCTTGATCTGGTTGATGGTCGTCTTAAGCGACACCACAGGCTGCAACAAGCCCTTATCAGCCTCGCAGGTGGGCACGCCATACAAGCCAATGCCCAACCGTACCATGTCGAACTGGTACTGCGGGAAACGCGAGATGCCTGCCGTATTGAGAATGTGTCGGATCACATGCGGGAAGGCCTCAGCTATCATCTGGCTACCCTCCTCGAAGTTATGGATCTGGCTCAAGGTGAACTCGTCCTCGGCAGGGTTGTCGGCCGTGGCCAAATGCGAGAATACACTCCTCACGTGGAGCATGGGATTGGCTTGGATGCGACGGATGAGCTCGGGCAGTTCGTCTTTCGAGAAGCCCAAGCGGTGCATGCCTGTGTCAAGCTTGATATGCACATTCAGCGGATGCGCCTCGGGCAAGGCGAGGTTCTCAATGGCACGTTCGATGAACTCCAAGTTGCGGAAGCTGAACACCTCAGGCTCCAAGTGATACTTGATGATGTTGTCGTAGCTATTCACCTCAGGGCTCATCACCATGATGGGCAGGTTGATGCCCGCACGGCGCAACTCCACGCCCTCGTCGGCGAAGGCCACAGTGAGATAATCGACATTATGGAATTGCAGGATATTCGACACCTCAAGGTTGCCACTACCATAGCCGAAGGCCTTCACCATCACCATGAGCTTGGTTTCAGGCTTGATCTTCGATCGGAAGTGGTTGAGGTTGCTCACCAAATGGTTGAAGTTGATTTCAAGCACAGTCTCGTGTGCCTTTTCCTGCAGCTCCATGCCAATCTGCTCGAATTCAAAGGCGCGGGCACCCTTCAGCAAGATCGTCTGGTTGTTGAACTTTGAGAAGGGGAAATGCGCCAAGAAGTCGGCCACATTGGGGTAGAAATAAGATTCCAAGTCGAACTTGCTGGATTGGCGCGAGATGCCCTCACCGATACCAATGAGCATGTCGACGCCCTTGGCCTTCAAAAGCTGGGCGATTTCGTCATAAAGGTCCATCTCGTTGCGGCCACTCTGCAGGATGTCGGACAGAATGACCACATTGCGTTGGTGCTGATGCTGCTGCCTCAACACATCCAAGGCGATGGAGAGCGAATTGACGTCGGAGTTGTAGTAGTCGTTGATAATGGTGCAATTGTTCATGCCTGCCTTGATCTCCAGACGCATGGCGATGGAGGTCAACGACATCAGCCTGCTGGCAATGAGCTCTGGGCTCATCTTCATCAACAAACCCACGGCAATGCAGTGGATGGCATTCTCGATGGAAGCGGCGTCGGTGAAAGGGATGGTGAACGGCATCAGGGCATCGTGGTAGCAGCATTGCACCACGGTCTGCTTTTCGCCAATCGTGACCTCCTTAATGAAGAGGTCGGCCTCATCGAACTTTCGGCTCCAAGTGAACAGCTTCACCTTCGAGGCCATGCCCGAGCGGATGACCACCTGCTGGATTTCGGAATAATCCATGCAATAGACCAGCGACTCGGCCTTGGTAAAGAGGTTCATCTTCTCCCCTACCTTTTGTGCGCGGTTGATAAAGTTCTCCTCGTGGGCTTGTCCAATGTTGGTAAACACACCTATGGTGGGACGAATGATGTCTTGAAGTGCCATCATCTCATCAGGCTCTGAAATGCCGGCCTCGAAGATGGCCAGTTCATCATTCTCGTTCATCTGCCACACCGAGAGCGGCACGCCCACCTGCGAGTTGTAGCTCTTGGGGCTGCGCACAATGCTGTAGTCGGGGCTGAGCATCTGATAGAGCCATTCCTTGACGATGGTCTTGCCGTTGCTGCCCGTAATGCCTATGACAGGGATGTCGAACTGCTGGCGGTGATAGGAAGCCAAGGCCTGCAATGCCTTTAATGTGTTTGTCACAACGACAAACGAAGCACCCGGGCAGGCGGTCACCGGCTGTTGACTCACCACAAAGGCACGTACACCTCTTTCATAAAGATCTTCGATATACTTATGGCCGTCGTTACGATGGCTCTTTAAGGCAAAAAATAAGGCTTGGCTTGGATCCATCAAGTGGCGACTGTCGATAAGCAAATCACTGATTTTGCGCTCAACCTGTGCTCCGACAATCTGTCCGCCAACGACTTCCGCAACCTTCTGCAAGGAATAAAACTGATGCTGCATAAATCGATTTAGATTTTGTGCAAAGGTAGCGCTTTTTTGAAAAAAGCGCTACCTTTGCACAAAATAAAACACCATGTCCATCAAGCAACACATCCCCAACGCCATCACCTGCGGCAACCTGGTATCGGGCTGCATGTCCGTCCTTTTCATCGCCTGTGGAATGCCCGTCAAGGCGGCTGTCATGATTTTCGTGGCAGGGCTCTTCGACTTCTTCGACGGCTTTGCTGCACGCCTGCTCCATGCCAAATCGCCCATCGGTGCCGACCTTGACTCGTTAGCCGACATGGTAGCATCGGGAGTCGCACCCGGTTTCATCATGTATTGGTTGATGATACGCGCCGCCGACCTGCCCGATGTCAGGTGGTTAGGCATCAGCATATTGCCTTGCTTGGCATTCTTATTGCCCGTGTTTTCGGCCATCCGTTTGGCCAAATTCAACGTCGACGACACGCAAAAGACTTCGTTCCGCGGACTGCCCGCTCCAGGAATGGCCATCTTCATCGCCTCGTTGCCCTTGGCGCTCAGCCAAGTGGAGCACCTCACTGATGGTGTCTTGGGCTATTGGGCCTGCCTTGGCATCACCTTGGTGTTCTCGTTCATGATGGTGAGCCGTCTGCGTTTCTTCTCGTTCAAGATGAAATCGGCAAAATGGAAAGGCAACGAAGTCAGATGGATTTTCCTCATCGTTGCCGTTGCCGCCGTGGCTGTCTTTCGCTTGGTGGCCCTGCCTTTCGTGATGGTGCTTTATATGTTGCTTTCAGTGTTCTTTGCGGAAGGGATAGAGCATAAAACACACGAATAGAAAACCTTATTCTCTACAAACAGCAACAAACTCTGCTGGAGTCATAACAGGTATTCCAATCTCAGAAAAACCTTTCTTATCTCGTGTAATAATAACATCAGGATTAAACGAAGTGGCAGAAACATATTGTACAGCATCCTCAAAGTCAATAGGTCTGAGTGAAATAGCATTTAGAATAACATTTCTGTCAATTGAACTTATCAACAACATTTTACATAAATCATCGATTTTGGGAAGCATGATTTCATTTGAGAACTGTTTTTTAAGGATATAGGCACAATTCACAATGGTCAAAGAAGAAACAACAATATCTATCTTTCCCAATTTCCCCATTTCAAAGAGAATTGCGGCATCATTAAAAAAAGGCTTTCGTTTGCCTAAAAAATCAACAACAACATTCGTATCAATAAACAATCTCATTGCGCCATCTCCTCCCACATCATTTCAATTTCCTTGTCAAAGTCGAAATCTTCAGGCAATGTGCCGCAAACCAAATCAAGCACTTCCTGTGAAACCTTGAAATCCTTACCAATTTTCGGAAATTCCAACTCCTTTCTCGACATTTCTTCAACATTCTCCTCTTTCTCAGAACTTTCCAACAACCTTTCAGCCAACCAGCGTTGGTTACTTGCCGTCAAAGAAAGCCCTTGCAGATAATTCCACAAATTGTTCATCGAAATTGTATTCATTTCATTCTGTTTTAGTTACATCTGCAAAAATACATATATTTTCAAATTCATGCCATCTTTTTACATCTCTTTCTTGTGCAAAATGAAATTGTGCCCCAGATACACCTCGCGGACGTGCTCGTCGGCAGCCAGCTGCTCGGGTGAGCCCGACATGAGCACCTTGCCATCAAAGAGCAAATAGGCGCGGTCGGTGATGCTCAGCGTCTCATGCACGTTGTGGTCGGTGATGAGCACGCCGATGTTTTTGCGCTTCAGCTTGAAGATGATGCGCTGGATGTCCTCCACAGCGATGGGGTCGACGCCGGCGAAAGGCTCGTCCAAAAGGATGAAGTTGGGGTCAACGGCCAAGGCACGGGCGATCTCGGTACGGCGACGCTCGCCACCTGAGAGCTGTATGCCCTTGCTCTTGCGCACATGTTGCAGACCGAACTCGTCGAGCAAGCCTTCCAGCTTCTCGGCCTGCTGCTGTTTACTGAGTCCTTTCTTGAACTGCATCACCGAGGCGATGTTGTCCTCCACCGTCATCTGACGGAACACCGAGGCTTCCTGCGCCAAATAGCCGATGCCAATCTGCGCACGGCGGTACATAGGCAGGTCGGAGATGTCCTGATCGTCGAGATACACCTTGCCGGAATACGGCTTGATGAGCCCCACCACCATATAGAACGTGGTCGTCTTGCCCGCCCCGTTGGGCCCCAGCAGACCGACAATCTCGCCTTGCTCCAATTCAACATTCACCTGGTTGACCACAGTGCGCTGACCGTATTTCTTGACCAATTCTTCTGTTCGCAGCTTCATTTTTAGTTGTTCAGTTATTCAGTTGTTTAGTTGTTCAGTGGCTGCTGGCTATTGGCTACTGGCAGTTCCATGTAGAAGGAGGTTCTTTCCTTCTGTTGAGATTGCCAGAGGCCAAAAGCCAGAGGCCAGAGGCCATTAAAATATTCCTTCCTTTAATATATCATGCAAATGAATAATTCCAAGGTATTTCCCATCATGCACCACAGGCAATTGGGTGATACTGTTCGCCCTCATTTTGTGCAGGGCATCGACGACCAAAGCCTCAGCATCGATGGTCTTGGGGTTGGAGGTCATGATCTGCGCGGCCTTCACCTGCTCTGTGTTTGGGTATTTCATCAGCATACGGCGTAAGTCACCGTCGGTGATAATGCCCAACAGGCGTTCGTCCTGCATCACCACGGTGGCACCCAAACGTTTGTGGGTCATCTCGATGATGACGCGGGTGAGGCTGTCGTCGGGTCCCACCTCGGGACGTTCATTGTTGACGTAAAGTTCCTTCACGCGTAGGTAGAGCTGTTTGCCGAGGGCACCACCAGGATGGAACTTGGCGAAGTCGGCGGTGGAGAAGCCGCGACACTTCATCAATATCAGCGCCAAGGCATCGCCCATGACGAGTTGGGCCGTGGTGCTGCTCGTCGGGGCCAGACTGCCTGGCATGGCTTCTTCGTCGACGGTCACGTCGAGGACGAAGTCGGCCTGCGTAGCGAGATACGACTGCCGATTACCTACCATGGCCACGATCTTGTTGCCTCTCAACTTGATGAGCGGCACCAGCATCTTGATCTCAGGCGTCTCGCCACTCTTCGAGAGAATGACCACGATGTCGTCCTCACGCACGATGCCCAAATCGCCGTGGATGGCATCGGCGGCGTGCATAAACACGGCAGTGGTTCCCGTCGAGTTCATCGTGGCCACAATCTTCTGCGCGATGATAGCACTCTTCCCGATACCTGAAAACACAAGATTACCCTTGTTCTCGAGAATCAAAGCCACGATTTCGGCAAAACTGTCGTCAAGCCTGGCTTTTAGCCTATTGATTGCATTAGCCTCATTATCAATAATTTGAGCCGCAAATTGAATTATTTCTCCATTTTTTGTCATCTTTTCTCAAAAATTACTTGCGCCGTATAGGTGAAATGCTATAACTTTGTCTTTGCTGATTTGGGAGCGGAAATGCTCTCTGGCAATAACGCAGTTTTTCAATTCAGATTGCAAAATAACGCAAAAATTCGGACAATACCAAAAGGAGATCGTCATGGCAAAAAAAGCAGACCTTGAGATTCACAAGCTACTGAAGAATGTTTTCGGTTTCGACCAGTTCAAGGGGAACCAGGAAGAGATTATCAAAAGCATCCTAGGCGGCAACAACACCTTCGTCTTGATGCCTACGGGTGGTGGTAAGTCGTTGTGCTACCAGCTGCCGGCGTTGATGTCGAAAGGCACGGCTATCGTCGTCTCGCCACTCATCGCCTTGATGAAAAACCAAGTCGACATGATCCGCAACTTCGGCACGGAGCTGGGCATCGCGCATGTGATGAACTCGTCGCTCTCGAAAGCCGAGCTGATGGAGGTGAAGGAAGACCTGAAGAGCGGCAAGACCAAGCTGCTCTATGTGGCACCCGAGTCGCTCACCAAAGACGAGACCACCGAGTTCCTGCGCGGCCTCAAGATCTCGTTCGTCGCCATCGATGAGGCACACTGCATCTCGGAATGGGGCCACGACTTCCGTCCTGAATACCGCCGTCTGCGTCCCATCATCAACGCCATCGGCGACAACCTCCCCATCATCGCCCTCACCGCCACCGCCACGGTGAAGGTGCAGAACGACATCATGAAAAACCTTGAGATCATGGACGCCAAGGTCTTCAAGTCGTCGTTCGATCGCCCGAATTTGTATTACGAAGTACGACCCAAGACCAAAGATGTCATCAAGGACATCATCAAATATATCAAGCAGAACCCAGGCAAGTCGGGCATCGTGTACTGCCTCAGCCGCAAGAAGGTGGAGGAGCTGGCCGAGACGCTCGCCGTCAACGGCATCCGCGCCCTGCCCTACCACGCCGGCCTCGACAGCCAGACGCGTAAGGAGAACCAAGACAAGTTCCTCATGGAGGAAGTCGACGTCATCGTGGCCACCATCGCCTTCGGCATGGGCATCGACAAGCCCGATGTGCGCTTTGTCATCCACCACGACATCCCCAAGAGCCTCGAAGGCTACTACCAGGAGACCGGTCGTGCGGGTCGCGACGGCGGCGAAGGCAATTGCATCGCCTTCTACGACTATGAGGACATCCATAAGCTGGAGAAGTTCAACAAAGGCAAGAACGTCGCCGAGCAAGAGATTGCACGCGAACTGCTCAACGAGACAGTGACATACGCCGAGTCGGCCGTCTGCCGTCACCGCCTGCTGCTGCATTATTTTGGTGAGGAATATAATAAGGAGAACTGCGGATCGTGCGACAACTGCCGCTCACCCAAGGAGAAATTCGACGGCAAGGAAGACCTTAAGCTCGTCCTCGAAGCCGTGGAAGACACCAAACAGCTCTTCAAGACCAAACACATCGCCGAGCTGCTGGCCGGCAAGCTCACCGGCGACATCAAGGCGGCCAAGCAGGAGAACAACGAGTTCTTCGGCGCCGGCGACGAACACGACGACAAGTATTGGACCGCCGTCATCCGTCAGGCCTTGGTCAACAAACTGCTGTCGAAGGACATCGAGAACTACGGCATCCTGAAGATTACCAAGGAAGGCAAGGCTTTCATCAAGAAGCCTTACACCATCATGCTGGTCAAAGACCACGACTACGAAGGCTCCGAGGACGATGATCCCGAGACCATGGCCGCCATGGGCGCCAACAAGGACGGCGGCGCCGACAAGACCCTCTTCACCCTGCTGAAAGACCTGCGCAAGACCATCGCCAAACAGAACGGCCTGCCGCCTTTCGTCATCTTCCAAGACCCGTCGCTCGAAGACATGGCCATCCAATACCCCATCACCAAGGAGGAGATGACCCAAATCGCGGGCGTGGGCGCGGGCAAAGCCGAGAAATTCGGCGAGCCCTTCATCAAGCTCATCAAGGAATACGTGGAGGAGAACGAGATCACCCGACCCAACGACATGGTGGTGAAGTCGGTGGTCAACAACTCCGCGCTGAAGATCGGCATCATCCAGAACATCGACAAGAAGATCCCGCTGGAGGACATCGCCTACGGCAAGGGCCTGGAGTTCGACGAGTTGCTGTCGGAGATCGAGAGCATCGTGTCGAGCGGCACCCACCTCGACATCAATTATTACATCGAGGATAACATCGACATCTACCACCAGGAGGACATCTTGGACTATTTCCATGAGGCCGAGTCGGACGATGTGAAGAAGGCCCTCGAGGAGTTGGGCGAGGATGAATACAACGAAGAGGAAGTGCGCCTGATGCGCATCAAGTTCCTGTCGGATGTCGGCAACTGATGAAAGATGAAGAGGTTATCCATCATCATCCTATGCTTTGTCCTTGCGACCGCATGCGGTCACAAGGACAAAGGCTTTAAACCTGATCGTCTGCTCACCGAGCATGAGATGATCACCATCATGACCGACGTGCAGGTCATCGAGGCCGACATCAACCACCAAAAACAGCAAGAGCGCGAACGCGACCCCAACGACACGACGCCCGTCGTGCCGAAAGACTACCTCAAGATGTCGCGGTTTTATTATGACCAGCTCTTCGAGCATTACGGCATCACCGACAGCATCTTCTCACAAAACATGCAGTATTATACGGAGCGCCCCGAGGTGCTGGAACGCATCATGGATTCGGTGACGCAACGTCTGTTGAAGGCTTCGAACGAGCCCCGAAGGGGCGACAGCCAATAGGCAGATGGTGTAAACCTCTGCCATCTGTGTTAATAATGTCAAACATTATCAAATGAAATAAAACACCATCATGGCCAGCACATTAGTCCAACAATACATGCACATCGTGTTTCACACGAAATGCACCAGCATCACCATGCGCGAACAAGATTTAGGGCGTTTTTTCGATTATGTCGGTGGCATCATACGTAACATCAACGGCGTTTCCATCCAAGTGGGCGGTCGCCCCGACCACATCCACATTTTGGCATCCATGCCAAAAACCATGAGCATTGCCGAATTTGTCAGAACCATAAAATCCAACAGCAGCAAATGGGTGAAAACATTGGACAGTTATTATGAACCGTTCATGTGGCAGGAAGGATACGGCGCATTCAGCGTCAGCGCATCAGTATTGGACAAAGTCGCCAATTATATCAAAAACCAGAAATCACATCACGACAAACAAACCTACGTCGACGAATACAAACATTTTTTGGATGCATACCATGTGGAATATGACGAACGGTATGCGTTTTCGGATTGATGCTATCACCCCTTCGGGGTTCTAATAACGTATCGTTTTATTCTCATCGGCAGGGGTTTACACCCCGTTTTGCCGTTTTTTTTTCGGCAGGGGTTTACACCTGCTCCGAAGCTGTCACCCCTTCGGGGTTCCCGATTATTTTCGGATTTCCGTTGCCACCAAATCGTTCAATTTTTTGGCGGCATCCAGCAATATGCTCTCGTCCGTGGGGACGGGCACCGGCTTCGTGTTCAACCGGCTCAGCGTTTCCGCCGAACAGGCATCGCGGTCGCCTTTAATCGTGGTGTAGTCGTTCTTGAAGGTGGATTTCACCTCGAAGGGCATGGAGGCCAACGAACGATAACCGTAGGCATCGTAGTATTTGATGGCACCCGTGACGGTGACGGTCTTGTTTTGCGAATGGTCGGTCACCTCGACGGTCTTGCCGCCGTTGGTCTCTTTGAAGGTCACCTCGTCAAGACGGTCGGGGGTGACTTGGATGTCGGTGATGACGACCCGAACCTCGGCATCGTCGCTACGCATGTGCATGCGGCGCGTGGCCGACACCACATTGGCCGGCACCTCACCCGCGTCGAAATGCAGCACGGCGTCGATGAAGTTGCGCAGCAGCGGACGCTCATCGTCGTTGTCGACCGACACCAGCACGCGTTCGGCTTGACGCAGCAGGCTCTTCTTCTGCAGCTCGGGCAGGCTGCTGTTGTCCTTGTTGGTGTGCCACAACTGCTCAATGTAGTTGTCGGCCTCAAGGGCATCGGCAGCCGAACCTGTGTTCAGCAGTTGGTTGGCCTTGGCCACCAGGAAGGCCTCGGCGTGGTTGCGGGCGACGGTCATGTCGTCGTCGAGGTCAAGCTTCACGTAATTCATGCCGTTTTTCACCTTGGTCGGGAAGCATTTCAAGGCATCGTTGCGGCCTTTCATGCTGCAATAACGCTGGTAGATCTCGGGCCAAATGTCAGGTTGTCCAGAGGCTTTCAAAGACTGGATGCGCTCATGGTCGGCTTGATTGGCCTTATGGTAGGAAGCCGCCACCATGTTGATACGACTGGTGTTCATGTCGCCATCGCAGATGTCGGGTGCCAAGCGCTGAATCACTTGGTCATATTCTTGGGCTTCATAGAGTTTCTTGGTCGTGTTGCAGGCGGTGAGCATCGTGCCAAGCAACAAAGCTGGGATAAGTCGGAGGTATTTCATAGGTGTTTCTGTGTTTATTTGACTTCGGGACTCCGGGACTCCGAGACTTCGAGGCACCTTGTCTCGCGTCTCGAGTCTCGCAGTCCCGCGTCAATAAAATAAAAACCACAAATTTCGCTCCAAAATTGCCCAATCGGGAATAAATCTTTAATTTTGTGGCATCGAAACCTCTATTTTTCATGGAACAAATCAAGCAACTACAACAGGATTTCGCCGATTTCTTGGCGAACATCGACTTCGACAAACAACCTAAAGAGTTATACGAGCCCATTTCTTACACCCTACTACAAAGTGGCAAACGCCTCCGCCCCATGCTCTGCCTCTTGGCCAACGAGCTATTTGACGGCGATGAGCAGCAAGCCCTCTGGCCCGCCTTAGCCTTGGAGACCTTCCACAACTTCACGCTCATCCACGACGACATCATGGACAAGGCGCCGCTGCGCCGCGGCAAGGAGACGGTGTACCAGAAATGGAACGCCGACATCGCCATCCTCTCTGGCGACGCCATGCTGGCCCAAGCCTTCCAATATGCGCTGAAGCCCAACTGCGGTGCCGAACTCGCCCGACAACTCGGCAAGGTGGCCATTGAAATATGCGAAGGACAACAGATGGACCTCAACTTCGAGACCCTCGGCAACGTGACCATACCCGAATACCTGGAGATGATCCGCCTGAAGACCGCCGTGCTGCTGGCTACAGCCTTGCAGATGGGCGCCACCGTGGCGGGCGCACCTGCCGACGACATCCAACGGCTCTATGACTTCGGCATCAACATGGGCATGAGTTTCCAACTGCAGGACGACATCCTTGACCTCTATAGCGACGTGGCCGTGTTCGGCAAGCGCCATGGCGGCGACATCGCCGACAACAAAAAGACCTACCTCTACCTGAAAGCCCTTGAACTGGCTTCGGAAAAAGACCGCAAGCGCCTCGAATACCTCTTCACCCTGCGCATCGATCACGACGAGGAAGAGAAGATAGAGGAGGTACAAAACATCTACGATAGCCTACACGTGAAGGAAGCCGTCGAAGCGGTGATGCTCGACTACGATCGCCGCGCCTTCGAGGCTTTGGCCGCTGTAAGCCAACCCGAAAATAAAAAGAAGCACTTACGTACCTACGCAGAGCTGTTTTCAGGAAGAAAGAAATAAAAAAAGAAGAGGTTCCTAGGAACCTCTTCTTTTTTTCATCAAGCAGATGACTTATTTGTCTTTTTTGTCAGAAGTGGCAGTGTTGGTCGTAGCGGTATTCTTCATCTTAGGTCTGACAGCGTTCTCTTGCTGAGGCTTGGCACTGACCTTGTTTCCTGCCTTTACGTTTTTCCCAACTGTTTCCTTATTGTAATCGGGCTTCTGGGTTTTAGGCTGAGCTTGAACATTGCTCTGCGATTGAGGCTGTGCGTTTCTCATCACGGGCTCGCCATTGGCATCCTTCTTTTCAGCCTTGGCGTCGTTCTTTTGGCCACCCTTTTGGACATCCCTCATCACAGGCTCGCCATTGGCATCCTTCTTTTCAGCTTTGGCATCGTTCTTCTGGCCACCTTTTTGAACGTCTCTCATCTGAGGTTCGGAGGCATTGACCTTATTCTTAACAGTTTTGGTGTCTTTCTTCTGGCCACCTTTTTGATCGTCTTTGCCTTCGGCCTTTAGTTCGATGTTTTTGTTATTCTGTGGTTTTGCATCATTCTTGATGGAACCAGTTTCAGTCTTCATGGTACCTTTTTTACCTTTACCCTTGTGGATAGGGGCACCTTTAGGCTTGACTTGTTGAACTTCTGAATGCACCTTGGGTCTGTTGATGGTCTGATTGTTTTTGTCATCCTTCTTTGAATTTTGAGCTTTGACCTCTTGCTGAGTTTGATTCAATTTCTCTCCATTTTGGGCATTCACATTTTGAACGCTCATGGCGCTCACGGCAAACATTGCCAGGACTCCGAATAAGATAGATTTTTTCATATTGATTAAGTTTTAAGTGTTAAGTTTTTGTTTTTGTGCTTCGTTCAATCAAAATACAAAAACCGTGCCAGAAAAATAAATCACGGTAAAAATAAACAACTATCTCCATAACTCAAGAATCGGAAGCCGTGGTCCAAGGCGAAGCGATAGCATGTCAGCCAACGCTCACCAATAAGGGCGGAAACCAATAGCAACAAGGTGCTCTTGGGCTGGTGAAAGTTAGTGATCAGCCCTGTGATGACACGCATATTATAAGAAGGTGCGATCATAAGGGCAGTGGTGGCCTCAAGGCGGGTCAAGCCGTGAAGGTCGAGGTAGGACAAGACGTATTGTAACGCCTCAGGGGTCGACAAAGGAGCATGGTCCTCATAGGGAAACCATTGCTCCAGATGGAGCTGACGCAGCTCAGTGCCCTGTTCTTTGAGCATCACGCCGATCCAATAGAGGCTTTCGAGGGTGCGGGTGCTGGTGGTGCCGACAGGCACAACCGGCTTCCCGAAGTGTGTCATCAGGTCGGCAATCAGCGACCTGCGAACGATGATGGTCTCGGAATGCATTGCGTGCTCACCGATAGTTTCGGTAGCTACGGGTTTGAACGTCCCTGCCCCGACATGCAATGTCACTTCGTCGAAGCTGAAGCCACGGTCATGCAAGGCAGTGATAAGAGGTTTGGTGAAGTGCAACCCAGCCGTAGGTGCTGCCACCGAACCGTCGTAACGGGCAAATACGGTCTGGTAACGATCGCGGTCGGCAGGCTCGGCATCACGGTGCAGATAAGGAGGCAAAGGGATCTCGCCAGCAGCCTCAAGCACCGAGGCAAATGACAAGTTCGCCGGGGTCCACGAAAACTCGATGTCGGCATACTGGTCGTTTTGGGCAATGCGCTGTGCCGTCAAGATAACAGGTTGCCCCGACACATGAAGTTCCATCGTGAGCAAGCCTTCCTTCCAACGTTTTGCATTGCCGATGAGACATTTCCAACGCACAGGCGATGCTGCAGCAAACGCCACCTGATAGTCCTGCTCCGGCTCAAGACAAAACACCTCGATGCGCGAACCTGTGGCTTTGTGGAACTGCAAACGCGCGCGAATGACTTTTGTCTCGTTGAAGACCAACAGGGCGCCCTCGGGCAAGAAGTCGCCGACATGCCTAAACTGTGACTCGCAAATCTCATCGCCTTTCAACACCAAAAGCTTTGAGGCGTCACGTTCGGGCAAAGGATATTTGGCGATACGATCCTCGGACAACGGGTAGTCGTAAGCATCGATGGAGATATCTTTCACCGCATTCATTGTCGGAAATTTTCCGCAAATATAATGTTTTTCTTTTGGGATTGCCCTATTGGGGAAAAAAAGATTCCCTTTCGGGGAATCTTACCGTTTTTTCCCAAGCCCATCCACACCTTATTAATTATTACTATTTTTGCAGACTAAAAGAGCAAAACAATGAAAGCCTTAGCCGCCATAGAACTCAACCGCGCCTTATTCATGAAATTCCTGAAGTTCGGTGCGGTGGGCCTGTCGGGAGTGTTCGTCAACTTCGGCGTCACATACGTGTGCAAGGAATGGCTCAAGTGGAACAAATACTTGAGCAACATTCTAGGCTTCATTGTGGCGGCTTCGACCAACTACCTGCTCAACCGCATCTGGACCTTCGAGAGCAACAATCCCCAGATTGGTATTGAATACGTGAAATATTTCGGCATAGCATTGGTCGGCTTGGGCATCGATACATTCACGGTATGGTTGCTCAACGGCAAGCTGAAATGGAATTTCTATTTGAGCAAGGTGTTTGCCGTAGGTGCTTCCACGCTTTGGAATTTCTTAGGCAACCTTCTATTCACATTTGCATGACAAAAAAAAGAGAGGCACTTAGTGTCTCTCCTTTTAGTAAGCACTCCTCAAAAAGAGGCTTATTCTTCTCTGCGTTTCTTACCAACGAGGTAAGCAGCACCGAGAGCGGTCAGCACGGCGATGCCGGTACCCAGAGGGGCGTCAGCATTTTCATCGCCACCATGGTTAGGCAGGCTAGGAGTAACCAAACCAGATTTGGTGCCTTCTTTTTGACCAGAAGTGTTGCCTCTTTGGAAGAGGCCGCCACCGTCAGCAAATGTAGTCATGCTTAATCCAAGGACGATGGCGATTGTCATGATTGTCTTCTTCATTGTAATTAGGTTTTGTGTGTTGTACTTATGTTTAATTTCCGTTGTTTATCTTGTTTGTTTGGTTTTCAGTGCTTAGCCGTTAGCTATTAGCTTGGTTGTGACCGTGCTAATAGCTAATGGCTAAAAGCTTATAATCATTTCACAAGCACCTTTTGCGTCTTCACGTCATTGCCGTTCACCAAGCGCATCATATAGACACCGGCGGTGAGGCCGTTGGTGCTGAAGGTAACGTTGCCGTTGACGGTCTCGCTACTGATCACGCGACCCGTCATGTCGATCACTTGCAGGGTAGCGTCACCCATGTTGCTGACCACCCATTCGCTGCCGTTGAAGAAGGCGAAGTTGCTGTTTTCCTCAAGGCCGTTGGCATTGAACACGAGGCGGAAGCGGTTGGCATAGTCGGTCGTGTTGGCCTCGAAGCTGTAGCTCGGAGTGGCAAGCAGGTCAACGTCGGTGCCAGTCATGTTGTCGATGAGGTGGAGGTAGTTCATCTCCACGTTCTCGGCCACAACGCTGAGGGTGTAGGTGCCGTTTTCGGCAGCCTTAAAGCTGACGGGCATCTCCGATTCGGCAGCGCTACGGACGATGGCGTAGTCTTCATTGCCTTCGGTGATATAGACCTTAGTGCTATTCGGGTTGAGTTGGAACTTGCCCAGCATTGCACCATTGTCGAAGCGGATGATGGCATTGTCGAGGACAGCGCCACGGTTGCGCGTCACCTTAACGTTGAGTTGGCTGATTATCTTGGAGCCAGCAGCGGTGGTGAAGTGAGCTGTGGTATTCTCAGCAGTGGCTTGGACGAACACGCCTTCCATAACATTGATTTGAGAGGATTCCGTTGAAGTGTTCAGAGCGCTGCCATTCTCATTCAATCTATAGTAAGGCATATCCACCAAGGTAGCATTGGTGTTGAACGGGTTACCGATGAGGTTGAAACCAGCAAAACGATTGCCTTCAGTGTAATCCAAACCAACTTCACCTTCTCCAGCATAAGGAGCACCTATAAAGTTGAGGGTAGCACCATTTTCACTGGCATAAAGGTAACCCTTGCCCGATTTGAAGAGGAAACTGCTGGTTTTATAGTTGCGCCATTCTTTCAGTTCACCGTCATCCATGCCATTTTCGTCAAAATAGTATAAGTCATAGTTGCCAGCAAGCATACCAGCAACATCTTGCGGATTGACATTGTTGAAGGGTGAAGCGATGAGTTTATAACCCGCGTTTGTAGGAGCCTCAGCAGTGCCAAAATCAGTGCCTTCGATGGTAATTTCATTGTTGGCGGGAGTTTCATCTGATTTCACATAGAGGTAAACAGGTTGTTGTCCACTACCATAGCAGGAAAAGATGGGGTTACCATTATTATAATTAAAGCGCATCTTATTGCGAGTGTTTTGGCCTTGGGCAGTTATTTCTAAGTTTTCAAAATCAATGTCCCAATAACCATTATTGTTGTTTTCTGCTTGAGTTTTCAAATGGTTTGAACTACTGCTGGCTGCATACAGATAACCAGAATTTCTTTCATCATAGATGGAATAGAAATTGGTACCTTCGACTGCTTCGACCACAAAATCGTAAACATTTTCGTTTACCACCGTAGCTATAGTGCCGTTCTCACTAACAATAACCGAACCACGATTATTGTTATTCTGTGCACCCATGGCATAGGCATCAGAGCCATTGAAACCAACAATGATGTAATGGGCTCCCGAAGTGATACTAGTAGCTTTGGTATAAACAGTGGGAGCAAAAGGAGCGGGGGCAACATATTCCACAGCCGTGGCGCTGATGGTGACATTCTCGGCGGGCATGGTGAAGGTGTAGGCACCTGACTCATCCAATTGTGAAACGACATTTTCATCGTTGACCAACAATGTTTCGAGAACATAGCCTTCAGCAACATCGGGGCTAACCATAATACTCGTGCCTTCAAGCACTTGAACTGTGCCAGCTTCACCATCTTCGATAAGAGGATCATTTTGATCGTCAGCATCAAATACGAAAATGAAAGGAATGTTTTCGTTCAACGATATGGTCAAATCGTAGTATTGAGCTTCATGTTGTTCGTAATACACTTTTACTTGAGTGAAACCGCAAGTACCGCCGATAACGGCCTGAATAGCGCTGGCACCACTTATGGGGGTGACAGTAACAGTTGTACCCTCTGCAGAAGCAGTAGCATTTGTCCATTCGCTGTTCACTAATGCATCGGCATAGTTATTTGATGTCGCAGTGAACACTACACTAACGATAGCATAGCCAACTTCAGGAGAAATGGTTAAAGTGTTTCCACTATAGAAACGAGAGCTAGTTCTATTGTTAGAATCGCCACCAAGATAATTGCTTGCTGATGTGCCGCCAGATTTAGAAGAGTTAGTCATAGTAGCATACTCGCTAGACCAAGTAACAATATCTGAATCAGTAATTTCATCATACGAAGCAATACTCAAATCCCAAGTGACATTCGGAGCTTCATAAGCGGCTTGGTTGACGGTGACGATGGCATAAACTTCTTCCGCTTCATCATCTAAGGTATAAACCTTCATGTAAGCCGTGCGGGCTTCACCGTCGTTGGCATCGATGATGTAAGAGAGGGTATGGTTCTCTTCTTCACCAGGCTCGTTAATCTCAGCAAAAATCCAGTCACCAGGATAATCAGGATCAGTATCTTCAAGTTCATTGCCATCGGCATCGCAGAAATAGTAATCGAAGCTGATGAAGTCAGTGATGTTTTCGTATGTTAATGCAAGCGTGCCGTCAGCACCTTCAGCAGGAGCATCGATGGTGTTAGGAGTGACTGTGACAACTGGAGTGGTAATGACAGGATGCGTCAAAGAAACCACCTCGCAACCTTGGCCGAATTCGTAGGTTCCACTGGCAGCATGATAGGTCAAATTGCCATAAACCACAACGACATCGCCAACGGCAACATTGGCAGCTTCATCGCCACCGCAACGGTAGGCTTGCAAAAAGACTTCATCACCCGCTTCATCAACCATGTTGAAGGTGACATTGTGGAATCCAGCATCATAAGCTGTTACAATCGCAGAGACAATACCCGTGGCATAAACGCCTTGAGTGCCAGCATTGGCATCAATGGCAGCGCGGGCTTGGGCAACAGTGTAAGGATTGTTCTCAGTGCCAGGAGCATTGGGGTCAACATAGGTATAAGTGGCGGTGGCAACAGAGCTGGTATTGTCATCATTATCGTAAGCAATGGCTTTAATGGTGGTGGTTTCTGTCAAATTGATGGCACTTTGATAGTAGTTGCTGCCATCATCGGGAGTGCTACCGTCAAGGGTGTAATAAATTCTTGCACCAGTCGTTTCACAACTGATGGTTACCTGAAGGCCATCGCTACCAAACTCGGTACCACTTGCGGGATTGAAGGTAGGAATAGCAACGAGAGCAGGTGACCCTTCTTCCTCAGAGGTAACACCCCAAATCACGAAACGTTTACCACCTGTAGCGGTGAAGGTAAGATAAGTGGCAGAGGTCAATGCATTTGAGAATGTAATTACTTTATAATAATCGCTCGTGCTGGCGTCGCCATAGAAAGTAAATGGAGGATTGTTTGCAATACCACTATTTGCTGTTAAAGCAATTGCATCTGAATAACCCTCAGGTGTGACAGTCAAAGAGCAAGTAGTGCCATTCCAAGCAGCGGCGTGTATGTGTAGATACTTCGTTCCGGAAGGAACAGTAATCATCACGGCACCAGTGTTTTTGCTAGTACCCGCTTTAATGCCATCGTAATCAGTATTTGAAATGTTAATAACACATTCGGAAGCGTTTGCTCCTCCTTCAGTGGAAAGCGTGATATTACCCGTATAGTCAGACGAGTAATCACTTTGTCCCCTCATCCCCATCGGGATAGCGAGGCTTACGAGCAGCGCGAGGGCTGCGGTTAGGATTGTAAATCTCCTTTTCATTGTGTTGTTTGTTTTAATTTGTTATTTAATTTATTGATTAATAGATATTTACAAATTATCCAACCCCATAAAGGGTATATTTCGGGTGCAAAGATACGCATTTATAAGGTACGCGCGCGAAAAAAAGTGGAAATTAATTCAATTTTTTTTGAGAGGCATCTCTACCGAAATCCATATTCACTGGCTTTGGATTGGCTGGCGAAAGGATGAAAACAATGCTTTTTCGGAAGAATCGCTCCCCGTTTAGCCCTGCTTCTCTCCCACCATCTCCGCATAATCAGGAAGATGGTCCATGGAATAGAGAATGGATCCTTCGGCTTTGAAGCAATAGGTGCTTTGGCCATTGGTGAGAAGCAAATAGTCAGGGCTCAAGGCCGAATGATAGCGGACGGCTTGGTCCAAAACGGCCTCGGAAAGCGTCACCGAAGGGGCCTTGCATTCCACAATCATCACGGGCAGGCCCTCTTTGCCAAAGACTACAACATCGGCACGCTTGTCCAAGCCATTCACCTTCAACGAATACTCCACCGCCACAAGGCCCGCAGGCACCTTGAGATGCTCCACCAAGAGATATAAAACCTTCTGCCGCACTTCCTCCTCGGGAGTCAGCACGACCTCTCGGCGGCGCAAGGGATCGAAGACGTAGGTCCTCCCTTCACGCTCCTCGGTACGGAACCATTGCAAGGGCGGGTTGGGCATGGTTGTTGGGATTTGAGGGTGCAAAGGTAAGAGAAAATTGATAATTGAGAATTGAGAATTGATGATTGAGAATTGAGAATTGATGATTGAGAATTGAACATTGACACGGAGGAATATGGTGATTCCCGCGGGTCGGAATTAATTTGTATTCAAGTTTCGCACATCCCTACGGGATGTAAAAGACTGATGTTGTTTTGTTTTACCGATAGTTAATCCCTACGGGATTAGTCAGACGCTGTGGCAAGGCATCCCATCGGGATGCGCGTACCGATAGTTAATCCCTACGGAATTAGTCAGACGCTGTGGCAAGGCATCCCATCGGGATGCGCGTTCGGTAAAGATGAAACCTAGGGACAACAGCATCCCATCGGGATGCACCGCAATATGCGAAACTTGAATTAATTTGTATCTTTGCACCATGAAACACAGACTACTTTTCCTTTTGGGTCTTGCAGCCACGCTCGGCGCCTGTCAGCCCGAGACGGATCCGCTCATCGGCTCTTGGACCGTCGACAAGGTGAACGTACAGTTCGACGAACAGCACAACACACCTGCCTTGGTGAAACAGATCGGCGAGATGGAACGGCTGAACACGCTCAGTATCAGTGCCGATTCCACTTTGGTTTTCAAAGGCTTGGAAGAAACCAAGAAAGGCAAACTCAGCCTTCGCAACGACAGCACCCTGTTCGTCGACGGCAAGGCATTCGGCATCTGGAAGAACGGACGGATTGTCACGCGAACGGGATCGCCGCTTGGAGAAGTGGTGGTTACTTATAGGAAGGAATGATCCCCTTGTCATTGCGAAGCACGAAGCAAATCGAAGATTGGCTAACGCCGAATTATCATTTCGACGGAGTCAATCTAGGGAGGCAACCAAAAGGAAGACAACACCCATTGACTTCAAGTCTCATCCCTGGATTGCTTCGTCGTACCTCCTCGCAAATCGCGATTCGACGATGCAAAGCGAGTCAATGACGCGAAGCGACGACAGCAGGGAATCCACCTCACTCCTCAGGCGCCTCCACAAACTTCAAGCTATATGCAATGCTCTCCAACTGGAGCAGGGCATTGCGTTTCTTCTGATTGGGCTCATAGTAAAAACCCTCGACTGTGACGAGCTGACCCGTCCGCTTGTCGGCAAAGGTGTACGACACGAAAGGTCCGCCCATGTAGTTGTTGTAGACTTTCCACATGCCGCGCATTTCCTTGGCATAACCGGCAGGAAAATCGTTGGCCGTGGTCACCACAGGTGGCACGATGTCGGTCTCGGTGCCCATATAAGAACCTTCTGAAGGACCAGGGATGTTTTGTCCCATGGTCAGGTCACGCATCGAGAGCAAAGCCTTGGTCTCAAATTGCAAAGTGTCGCGATAAGGTGTCTGATAAATGACAATATCGGCGCTCGAACGTTCAAGCTCCTTACGAAGCCACATGAAGTTGGCCTCATCCTTGGCGACGTAGAAGCCCTGAGGGACAGTCAGTGTGAAACCGAATCTCTTGGCGATGGCATCAGCGATGGCATCGTCTTTGGAAGGACGAAACACCGTCAGAATGCGCTCGCGCTCCACCTTGTCGAACCATTGCTGATATAGCTCCTTCTGCTTGTCGAAGAGCTCAATCCACGATTGTTCGTCGGGCGCACTGATGACAACATAACGTTGGGGAGCAGCCCAAACATTTTCGGTGGTCTTGGCCGTGGCCTTCTCCAAGTTAGGGTTGATGTCGACCTCGATGATGCACTTGTGTTTCTTGAACATGTCGGAGAAGGCATCGGTGGTGATGTGAGCCAAGTTATTGCGTGACTCGGGTTGAGGCAGTCCATATTGTTCCTGCAAGAAGAAATGGCGGAGCGAGTCGCCAATGACGCCCTCCCACTGTCTAGGGTTTTGCGTGATGGCCAGAATCTCTCGCGTGCCACCCACGGAGCGGTCCTTGCGGGGACCATTTGACTCTTCGGAACACGAAGCCATCAGTACAACAAACAGGATGATGACGGCGGCTTTCAGATACGTTTTCATGGTATTAGGTTTTTTTTGTAGGGTTTGTTTACTATGGCCACTGACTATGACTATGGCCTATTTTTCATTGCTTCGGGTTTTCACTTCTATATGTGGCCTTTGCAGTAATGGCTTGAGACGTTCGTTGAAACGGTCATAGGCCATAGTCATAAGCCATAGTCAGTGGCCTGTGTCATTTATTTCTTGATCTTGAGTTTCTGACCGACTCTGACGGTATTGCTCTTCAGACCATTCCACTTCTTGAGGTCGTTGACGGTGCAGCCGTATTTCCTTGAAATGGAGCTTAGCGTCTCGCCTTTCTTGACGGTGTGGGTCTTTGTGGTTGTCGCCTTCGATTTGGTGGATTTGGTTCCGCTGCTCTTGCTGGCACTACTGGTGTTGGTCGATTGACTCACCTGAGTCACAGGGCCTCCTGAGCGATAGATGGTAAGACGTTGTCCGACATGGAGGGTGTCGCGTTTCAAGTGGTTCCACTTCTTGAGCTTGGCCACGGTGACATGATATTTCCTTGCAATGCTTCCAAGGCTCTCACCTTTCTTGACCACATGCACGAAATTGTCGCTCACTGCCTCCACCTTCTCAACAATGACCTCTTGGACTTTCTGCGAACGATTCGCATAAGAATAGATGCTGTCCTCAAGCTGCGTGAAACGCAAGGCGTACTTAGTGGGCATACGCAAAGAATAAGGATACTCTTTCGTGCCTGGAATAACGCGCTTGGTGTATTGCGGATTGAAGAAAACCAAGTCGTTCATAGGGACGCCGAGGCATTCATTAATCTGGTCGAATCCCACACGGTCACGCACCATAACAGTGTCAGTACCATGAAGTAAGAGGCCGGGATTCATGGGATAGAGGTTATGCTCAGCGGCGTAGTTCATCACGTAAGTGACGGCGATGAAAGCTGGCACATAGCCACGGGTTTCCGCAGGCAAGTAGGGCCATATAGCCCAATAATTCTTCACCCCTGCGCGGATGATGGCCTTGTTGACCGTGCCTGGACCAGAGTTGTAGGCAGCCAGCACAAGGAACCAGTCTTCGTAACGGGCATACAGACTCTTCAAGTATTGGCAAGCTGCCTCAGTTTCCTTCTCGGGATCAAAACGATCGTCGACGAGCGAGCTCACCCTCAGTCCGTACTCGGCACCTGTGCCTCTCATGAACTGCCACAAGCCCTTGGCACCTGCCGACGAACCCGCAGTGGGGTTAAGGGCCGACTCCACCATAGCCAAGTACTTGAGTTCAAGAGGAAGATTATATCGGGTAAGGTATTCCTCAAACATGGGGAAATAGACGTACGAAAGACCCAACATGCGGCTCGTCTGCTGACGGCGGCGATTGGCGTAAAGGTCGATGAACGATTTGACGTGGGCGTTGTACGTCAGCGGGACCGTGGTCTCGTAGGCCAGGGTCTGGATGCGTTTCACGTAGACACTGTCGTCGTAGACCGGCACCTCACCTTCCTTGAAACCATATTTATTCCACACGTCCTTGTCGATTTCCAGGTAGACGTCCTTGGTGGTCGTAAGCGTGCTCACCAGATCGAGCATCTCCATCACCGTCGACTCCTCCACCACGGCTTTGCCCGAGTTGAGGTCGTAGATGCGCTGGTCGCTCGTTTCAAGCGAGTCGGGGTTGGGCGACGTAGGCTGAACCTGCGCAAACATTTGGACGAAGGGGAATAACAGCAAAAACGGAAGAAGATATGTACGTTTCATTAGGATGAGGATTTTATGTTAGATGAGAATGTTTAAAAGGAGAACGCAAAATTATAAAAAATCGTCTACAAGGAATGAAAAAATACTACTTTTGTCATCGCAAAACAAAAAGAGCGTCATGGAAAACGAGCGAAACACCGATAAATTAGCGGGTTACCTCATCAAATTGGGGGGATTGGCTATCATCTTGGCTTTATGTTGGTACTTCAAAAACGTGCTCATCTACATCATCGTGGCCTTTGTGGTCTCCATGATAGGAAGGCCCTTCATGCAACTCTTGAAAAAGATCCGCATCAAGGGGAAGAGCGCGCCCAACTGGCTCTTGGCCGTCTTCACCATCGTTCTCATCCTGGCTTTGCTGGTTTTGCTCTTCACGCAGATCGTCCCCTTGGTCTCCAACATCGTACGCGACGCCTCGGCCATTAGCGACAGTGCGCACTTCAGCTCCAACCCTATTGAGAAGGTGAACGAATGGATCATCGGGATGTTTCCCGACGTGGGTGCCGACTTCGACATCACTGCCGTGGTGCTGGGCAAGCTCAAGGAACTGGTGAGCTTCAGTCAAGTGAGCGGTTTGGTGGGCTCGGTGGCATCGATGGTCATCGACATCGTCGTGGCCGTGTTTTCGGTGGTGTTCATCGCCTTCTTCTTCATCAAGGAGGACGGCTTGTTTGAAAGGATCCTCTGCGCCCTCGTCCCCGACAGGCACGAGCTGACCCTGCGCAAGACCTTGAGCGAGATCAAGCAGCTGCTGTCGCGCTATTTCGTGGGTCTGGTCATCGAGATGTTGGGCGTCGCCTTGGTCGACTTCCTCGGCCTGTGGCTCATCGCCCGTTTCGATTTCAGCTACGCCATCGGCGTTGGCTTCATCGCGGGCCTGCTCAACGTGATCCCTTACGTCGGACCGCTCATCGGCGACGTCATCGGCATCGTGTTCGGCATCGTGCTGAAGCTCGGCACGGGTGCAGGTTTGGATGTCAACATCTGGATTTTTGCGCTGATCATCTTGGCCATTATGCTGGCGGCGCAGCTCATCGACAACTTCATCTACCAGCCGCTCATCTACTCGACGAGCATCAAGGCACATCCTTTGGAGATCTTCATCGTGCTGCTCATGGCGGGCCATATCGGAGGCATTGTCGGCATGCTGGTGGCCATCCCGGCCTACACCGTCGTGCGCGTCATCGCCATCCGCTTCTTCTACCGCTTCAAGCCCATCCAGCGGTTGGTGCCTGACTTGGCGGAGGAGGACAAAATTATTGAAAACATTGATTGAGGGACTTCCTCTGAGGGATAGATTTCTTATTCTATGTGAAAACAGGCGTCACCAGGCATGTCATCCCTACGGGGGCCAGTGGGCAAAGGCTTGGGATCTATGCATGGTGAGGCCGTCATATTAAGTCATTGCCGTTTGTTCCGCCTCCCATAGATTCCCCCGCCCACACATACCTCTGCAGGAATGACATGGGAGGCTAGTCCGCGATGACGCTTTGTAGCGTGATTATCGTCTTTTCTGGAACGCTAGACGCTCATTACCATCCAAAAGATAAATAATGCCACAGTATTGATAGCCGTGCCGTTCCAGGCCCTTGCGCATGATGATATTGGCCTCGTGTGTGTCGATGCGGATGTTGCCGACTTGGCTTTCGCAATAGTCCAAGACGGCGTCCAAAACGCCATGTGAATCGGGGGTGCTGGCAATGCGGTGGATGACGTGATAAGGCTCGTCGTCAAGCCATTGGCCGTCATAAATGACGTTATAGGTCACCTCGGGGCTGGGCAGCAAGGCAAAGGTGCCGACCACCTCTCCCCTTTCGTCTATCATCACGTGGCTGCCGCCCACTTCGATGTCTCTTCGGAACATGTCATCGCGCGGATAGCCGTCGGGCCACTGGAAGGTGTTGCCATAGCTGCGCATGATCTCGCGCGCCTGGTCGCGAAGGCTGAGGATGACCGGCAGGTCGGCCAAGGTGGATTTGCGGATGGTGTAACTCATTTGGGGCCGATTTCAAAAAGGGTCAAGTCGGCGACAGTCATGTCCACCACCCGAATCAAATCCTGCGGGTCGAGCTTGAACTGCAAACCACGTACGCCTGCACTGACGTAGATGTAGTCGAACAACTCACAGGTCTCGTGGATAAAGGTGGGGAACTGTTTCTTCATGCCCACGGGTGAGCACCCGCCGCGGATGTAGCCCGTCAGTGGCAGCAATTCCTTCATCGGGATAAGGTCGCAGCTCTTGTTGCCCGTGGCCTTGGCGGTCTTTTTTAGGTCGAGTTCGTCATTACCAGGAATGACGCAGACGAAATGTCCGATCTTGTCGCCTTTCAACACCAAGGTCTTAAACACTTGGTCAATGTCCTCGCCCAGCTGGTCGGCGATATGCTGTGCCCCGAGGTCGTTTTCATCCACCTCGTAGGGAATCAGTTCATACGCAATCTTCTTTTGGTCGAGGATGCGGCAAGCATTGGTTTTGTTGATCTTTGCCATCTGCATAAAAACCGACAGGGCTCTCGCCCCGTCGGTTCTGATTCATCGTTAGTTTTACATTACTTAACCAGCTGTTTCAACAAAGCCTTGACGACGTCAGACTTCTCATCGCCGCCATCGTCTCCACCTTCGTCATTGGTGAAATACATAGCCATCAAGAACTCGTCTTGGTAGTTTTGCGAGCCGACAAACAAAGTCGCCTCGTCAACGGTCAGCGCGTTGATGTAGACCTTGAGGCCTTCCTCTTCTTGGACAAACATATAACGCTCCGAAAGGAACGTCTCCAGCTCTTCGACAAAGTTGACGTCCATGATGACCGCATAGCTTGTCACGAGATTATTCTCATCAAACATCACCATCAGCATAGAGGTGTTTTCGGAATAATTGGCATATCCGATGGCTTCTTCGGTTTCGGCAGCCGGGGCTCCAAATCTCTCAATGATGGCCTCTTTTGTTTCGCCAATTTCGATTTCCGGCTCCGGATACAGCTCGCTTTGTGCCGCAACCGTCACCTCAAACGTCGTAGTGTCGGATTCCGCATCTAGAGTGATGACAGCGGTGCCCACATAATTCGCGGTTACCAAGCCTTCTTCCGACACCGTTGCGCAAAACTCGTTATCGCTTGAATAAGTTATGTGGTTCTCGCATTCGGCATTAATCTGGTAGGTTTCTCCCTTGTGCAATGTGGTCGAGGTTTCCTCAAGCGTGATAACTGCCTCAACGTTTGGCTCTGGTTCGGGTTCCGGCTCAGGTTCGGGAAAATCTAACCAGCTATTACACCCAATGAAAGTAAAGGCCAATACAGCCATCAATAACAAAGATAGTCTTTTCATAGTGTTTTCCTTTCTTTATTTAGTGTCAGTAACCTGTTTTCTGTTTTCTTCTACCCATTTTCTCGCATTCACGAAGGCCTCCATCCAAGGCGACACTTCATCGTTCTTGCGCTCTTCGGGATAATAGGCCCACTGCCAAGGCAGGAAGGCTCTTTCGAGGTGGGGCATCATTGCTAGATGACGGCCATCATTGGAACAGACTGCTGCCGTTGACCAATCGCTACCGTTGGGATTGCCTGGGTATTCGTCCTGACCGTAATTCATCACAATTTTGTATTTATCACGGAAATAAGGGAAATAGAATCGACCTTCGCCGTGGGCAATCCACACGCCGAGGCGGCGGCCCGACAGCGACTTGAGCATGACGCTTTCGTTTTGGGCAATCTCCACGTTCAGGAAGCCCGACTCGAACTTGTGCGAGTCGTTGTGCTTCATCACAGGATGCTCCTCATGGTCGGGATAGAGCAGGCCAAGTTCCATCATCAACTGGCAGCCATTGCAAACGCCAAGACTGAGGGTGTCCTCACGGGCATAGAAGTCATCGAGAGCTTTCTTGGCTTTCTTGTTGTAGAGGAAGGCACCTGCCCAGCCTTTGGCCGAGCCAAGCACGTCGGAGTTGGAAAAGCCACCGATGAAGGCAATCATGTTGACGTCTTTAAGGTCTTCGCGACCCGTGGCAAGGTCGGTCATGGTGACGTCGCGCACATCGAAGCCAGCAAGATAAAGGGCGTAAGCCATCTCACGGTCGCACTGGCATCCCTTCTCACGGATGATGGCCGCATTGATGCCCGTAGGTTTGCGGCGATGCATGTCGATGCCGAGGCTTGCGGCCGTGCCAGT
>Ga0247610_10001352_pt1 | contig 30616 bp, 21 predicted proteins | sample 174DNAGHGhighgp2_FD_193483 | JGI IMG/M metagenome (GOLD analysis project Ga0247610, IMG submission 193483) | Sheep rumen microbial communities from Palmerston North, Manawatu-Wanganui, New Zealand - 1742 DNA GHGhigh gp2 | ecosystem: Host-associated > Mammals > Digestive system > Stomach > Rumen...
CCCTGGCTCGTGAGAATCGAATATTTGACTGAAAAACCCAAAATGTCGTTTCTGCGAGTCCCCACTCGATTCTCAGGAAGTTAAAAGGGTGCATCAAAAATTCGAATTTTGATACACCCTCTTTTTTGTTTTATATATGACATCTTTTGTTGGAAATTTTAATTATATTTGCAATGTTAAAAAATTACGTTTTATTAGACAGATATTAATTTCATCGATGAAAAGGATACAATTTTTTTTATTTTGCATTGTCTCTATATTTATAGGTGTTGTGATGAGATGGAGGATCAAATGCCACCACAAATGGCAGAAGAAAATCCAATTGAAGAATATGAAAATGATAGCACGTTTATCAATTATAGAGCGTTATATTCCGAACAACATACTATGAGCTGGGAGGATGCGGTAAGCTATGCAGAAGAATCTGCAAAACATTGTTTCGGAAACAGTTCAAATGCGGCTCTACGCTCGTATGCCCCTAGAAAGGTAATGAATGGAAAGGTGTTGATGCGAAATGGTGCATCTCTTCGTTCAACTGCAAATGCAATATTTCCAGATACTATGGCTTATGTATGTAACTTTGCCGATAGCGCTGGTTTTGCTATTATTTGTGCAGACGATCGTGTGGAATGTCCTATCCTTGCATGTGTGGATAACGGAACTTTAGGTGATACAGTGGATAATCCAGGTTTGTCTATTTTTCTTGAAAATGCGCAATATTTTATCGAACAATCCATACTAAAATTTGAAAAAGAGAAAGATTCTCTAAAAATAGTGGCGGAGGAAAAATTACAGAAAGAAATTGCATCTAAAAATAGTCGATTAAAAAAAAATCTTTATAAAGGGTCTTTTACGCTCTGGACATCGAGCGAAGTGAAACCACTTTTGCCTACCACTTGGGGACAGAGTAGTGAGCCATATAATAATTTAACAAAAGAATGTTCTAATAATGATAATAACCATGCACCTGCCGGCTGTTGGGCAACAGCTTTGGCTCAAATGATGGCATACTATAGATATCCGAATCAGATACAATGTGAGGATGGATCTGTTTTAATAAATTGGGAAGAAATTTTAAAGGTGAAAAGTGCCAGTTCAGGTCTTCTGAATGATTATTATAAATATCAAGTAAGCTGTTTGCTTTATTATATTGGTAAAAATATCAATATGGAATATGGATGTGAGGGAAGTGGTACAACAAGTTCTGATGCTTTATCTTATATGAAAAATATTGGTTATATCATAGGTGGTGCATCTGATTATGATTTTGATAAAATAAAACTTTTCCTTGACAATAAAAAGCCAGTAGTCATGACTGGATTTGAAAATCAGAGAAATCGTTTCCTTGGAATTATCTATACTTATTCTGGTGGACATACATGGATAGTGGATGGTTATTCCACTACAATATTACAAGATTATTACTATGTAACATCTTCTACCGAAGTCCTTTTTTGTGAAGCAGTTAGCACAAAATATGATAATACATTATTGCATATTAACTGGGGATGGAATGGAACTGGGGATGGATATTATGCAGCCGGATGCTTTGATACGAATAATGCATTCAGTTATGATTCTTTCATTCCAAAGGACCGTCCTAATTTTAGATATAAAATAATGCAATATTATGTCTTGAAATAATTAATTAAAAAAATATATTATGAAAAGAATCGTATTAATAATTCTAACTTTTTTTTCTGTGTTCCTTTTTTCATGTGATGAGGAAAAGATTTGTTGTACCCCTGAACCTTCGTGGATATCTAAACAGTATATTAGCTGTTATGTTTTACCTGACACATTAGAACCAGTAATTCAAAAAGAAACTAATTCATTTTGTATAGCACTTCTTTTTAATGGAGAACTAATTCTTTCAGGCGAGGATCTTTTTTATACTAGACATCCCTTATTTGATTCCATATCATCGTTGTACAATGACAATACATGGAATCGAAAAAGTAATTATGATAATAAAGCTGTTGCTTATACAGTTAATAGTATTCAAATTATATCTGATAAGGATTTTGATTCGTTTTGTCCGGCAGGGAATAATTTAATAGAAAAGGCTACCGTCTCTGCAGAATCATGGGGGGATTTTGTCTTAAATGGATATCCAGAAGGACAAAAAGATTATTTACGATATATAAATAAACTATTTAGTGATATGTCAAAGGCAGAGCGGAGTCTTTGGAGAGAAGGATGTAGAATATATCTTCCTTACCCAGAACAGTCAGGAACCTATAATTTCACCATTACCGTCACGTTTGAGGGTGGTAAAACACTTAGGAACACGATTGAGGCTGAATTGCCTTCGGCAAGTTCTATTAATATGTAGAGGCGTGTATATAACACCCCTACTGTAATTCATTATCTCTTTCTTAAAACCATTGCCGTGCGTGAAGGAAGGTATAATTTTAACCACCCTTTTCCTTCGGCTGTTTTATTAACATCCTCAATCGTGAAATGAATCTGGGAATCATCGACTAACCCAAAACCACCAAATCTTTTATCATCTGTATTCAGAATCATTTCGTAGCTACCTTCTTCTGCTAATATTCCGTACCCATCGAATGATTGATAAGGATGGAAATTATATACAAATACAAGATTCTCTCTTTGATAAGCTAATACTTGATCTTCCGATTTATCCCATAACTGGTAAATAGGTGTCTGATTAAATTTCTTGACAGACTTGATGACATCAATCATTGCTTTATCAAAATCTCCTAAATACTTATATTTCAGGTTTGTATCATCCACCAAATGCCACTGCCTGCGTGCATGTTTGTATGACCAACCATTGCCCTCTCTTGGAAAATCAATCCATTCAGGATGTCCGAATTCATTCCCCATGAAATTAAGATAACCTCCATTGATGGTACTGATTGTTATCAATCGGATTATTTTATGTAATGCGATTGCACGATCTACCATATAGGATGAATCAAACAAACGCGACATGTGCCAATACATATCTGCATCAGCCAGACGAAACATCAGTGTCTTATCTCCCACCAATGCCTGATCATGACTCTCTGCATAACTGATTACTTTCTCATCTGCCCGATGATTGGTTAATGTATATAATATGTGTCCTGGTTTCCAATCCTCGTCTCTCACCTCTTTTATCATTTTAATCCAGAAATCGGGAATACCCATTGCCAAACGATAATCAAATCCCATACCGCCATCCTTTATTGAGGCAGCTAAACCTGGCATACCACTGACATCTTCTGCTATGGTGATCGCTTTGGGGTTTACTTCGTGAATTAAGGCATTGGCTAATGTTAGATAGCAAATTGCATCACCATCTTGATTAGGACTGTAATAATCGGAATAATTAGAAAAAGAAGACCCCATACCGTGATCTAAATAAATCATGGAGGTTACACCATCGAAACGGAAGCCATCAAATTTAAATTCGTCTAACCAGTATTTACAGTTGGATAATAAGAAGTGAATCACCTCATTCTTTCCATAATTAAAGCAATAGGAGTCCCATTGACGATGTTCTCCCCTTTCTCCTGCATGAAAATACTGATAACGAGTACCATCGAAAGCTCCGAGTCCTTCGTTTTCGTTCTTAACCGCATGAGAATGGACTAAGTCCATGATTACCGTTAAGCCTAATTCGTGAGCCTTATCGATTAAGGCTTTTAGTTCCTCAGGTGTACCGAAACGAGAAGAGGGTGCAAAAAAGCTGGATACATGATAACCAAAAGAACCATAATAAGGATGTTCCTGTATGGCCATTAATTGTACGCAATTATAACCATCAGCCACGATTCTTGGCAACACATTATCTTTGAACTCCGTATAGGAGGAAACCTTTTCTTCCTCACCTGCCATACCTATATGAGCCTCGTAGATGAGTAAAGGAGTGGTATTGGGCTTATGTTTATTTATTTTAAATTTATAAGGGTTTTCTGGCGCCCAAACCTGTGCAGAGAACACTTTTGTGTTATCATCTTGTACGACTCTTCTGCACCATGCAGGGATACGTTCTCCGCAACCGCCGTTCCAATATACTTTTAACTTGTACAGATCCAAGTGGGACATAGCCTTTGCTGGGAGTTCTATTTCCCAAACGCCATTGGATATTTTTTTTAATCTATATTCTTCTGACTCTTGCCAGTTGTTGAATGTACCTATTAAATAGATGTTTGTTGCATTAGGAGCCCACTCTCTGAGAACCCAGTGTTTCGCTATTTTATGTAATCCAAAATATAGATAACCTGTAGCAAAGTCGGAAAGTGATTTATTACTTACCTCAATCTCATTTTTTTTCTTGCAGAAATACTTATATCTACCCACTATGGCATCTTGATAGGCTTTTAGTCCTGAATCATTTTTTATTAATTTCAACATTTCCATAAGTATCTAATTTTTGTGTTGGGTAAATATAAAGATTTTTTATAAAAAAAATAAGGGGAAAGAATAAAATTCTTTCCCCTTACGAATTGTATTATCGTATTATTCTCTAACTATCTTAACGAAGTTAACGATAAACTCTACACGACGGTTCTTTGCACGACCAGCAGCAGTTTTGTTTGTATCAACTGGCTTGTCTTGACCGTATCCAGCAGAAGTCAAACGGCTTGCCTCTACTCCGTGATCAATCAAATATTGTTTTACTGCAGCAGCTCTATCTTCAGACAATTTTTGGTTCTTATCAGCCTTACCAGAGTTGTCTGTATGACCATTGATTGTTAAGTTATATGAAGGGTTTTCCTTCATGATAGTAACAACTTGATCCAAAATAACGTTAGAAGATTTCTTGATTTTTGCAGAACCTGACTCAAATTGAATACCGTTCAAAGCTTTCTCAAATACTTTCTTTACTTCAGCTTTTACTTCTGGACAACCATTGTTTTCTTTGATACCAGCTTCATCTGGACAAGCATCTTGGAAGTCATATACACCGTCACCATCTTTATCAGTAGGGCAACCTTTAGCATCTATATAACCTTTTGCAGCTGCTGGAGTACCTGGACACTCATCTAAGTAATCTGCTACACCGTCACCGTCAGTATCAAGTGGACAACCTTTTTCGTCAACCGATACATTTGCAGGAGTATCGCTACATTCATCCAAGTAATCAGCCACACCGTCACCGTCAGTATCAATAGGACAACCTAAAGAATCAACTGTCACACCAGCAGGAGTACCAGGACATTTATCTAAGTAGTCAGCTATACCGTCACCGTCTTTGTCAACAGGACAACCTTTAGCATCTACTTCAACGCCAGCAGGAGTATCAGGACACTCATCTAACTTGTTAGGTACACCGTCACCATCCTTATCATTATTGAATGAGAAGTTGTAGAATACACCTAAGTTATGAACTAAGTGCTCGTCATTGAATTTTCCACCGATACGATTATCATTTGCATCAGCTGTCCCACCGAAAGGATAACCATATTTTGCAAAGTAGCGGATACCCCAAGACTCGCTTAAACGTAGATCGCAACCAATACCACCACCTAATACAAAGTTAAATCCTTCGTTTTCTTCATATGTGGTTTGGTATTCAAGTGCTTCAGCATCCAATCCATAGATTGCTCTTGCACCTAAGCTCAAGAAAATGTATGGATGAAGAAGCTTTTCTTCATCTTTAATGAATTTGTACTTACCAGATAGGTCAATATAACCCATTCCAGCTTTGAAGTCTGGATCTGTTGCATAAAAATCGCCACCTTTTATACCATATCGACCCCACAATGCTTGTAATTCAGCATCGAAGTGTTGATTTAAATAACGGCCTACCGTGAGCGATGCAGCTCCATAAAATCCATCTGCAACATGGAAAAACTTATTTCCCCAATCATTTGCAGCTTCAACTTTACCACCATAAAGACCAATGCTCCATGGTTTGTCTTCTGTTTGAGCTATTACCGTCATTGACGCTAATGCTGCGCAGACTGCTACGAAAACTTTCTTCATTTTTTGAAATTTTTCAATTGTTATTTAGTTTAATTAATATATTCTACTTTATATTGCAAAGAACTAGTTGCAAATATAGTATAAAATTTCGCAAAAGAAACTTTTAATTTTAAAAAAAATTAACTTAATAAAACTATTTCTTTATCGTGTTGATTACATGGATGGTATGACAGGCTACTACTCCCGCTGTTTCAGTCCTTAATCGACTCTCTCCTAATGATATAGGTCTAAAGCCATTTTCAAGAGCCATAGCGACTTCTTTTTCACTGAAATCGCCTTCTGGACCAATCATAATTAATGCTTTCTCCCCTCCTCTGTATTCTGTTGCCAGTTCTCTTTTGGCTTGTTCGTAACAATGGGCAATAAACCGTTCACCTTCCGTCTGAAATTTTAAAAATTCTTTAACAGGAATCATCTCATTCAATTTGGGAAGAAAGGCTTTCTTGGACTGTTTCATCGCCGATATTAAAATCTTTTCTAATCGATCTAATTTGACAACCTTCCGTTCTGAGTGTTCACATAACAATAAACTTATTTCAGATACACCTATTTCTGTTACTTTTTCTGCAAACCATTCTAACCGATCCATGTTTTTCGTAGGGGCTATGGCAACATGGATATAAACAGGCTGTGGATTATAGTTTTCTATCGTATTTAATATTCTTACTTGACAATGTTTATGATGGGGAAGTTCTATTTCCGCATCATAATAATTGCCCTTCCCATCTACCAATTCGATTTTATCTCCAGCTTCTAATCGAAGAACTTTTATTGCATGTTGTGACTCTTCTTCGGGCAAAAATAAATTTTGTTTTATGTCGGGTGTATAAAATATCATCGTTTAAATGGAAAAGGAAACAAAGGAGAAAACACTTCTGCTTTCTCCTTTTGATATTATCTTATTTATAAATTGCTTTTTTCCCAGCCAATAATGTGTTCTTTAACAAAGAACATATTGTCATTGGTCCCACACCGCCAGGAACAGGTGTGATGTAGCTACATTTTGGCGCTACATTTTCAAAATCAACATCTCCTGTCAGTTTAAATCCTGTTTTTGTTTCTGTTGAAGGTACTCTGGTTGTTCCTACATCAATTATTACTACACCATCTTTCACCATATCAGCTTTTAAGAACTTTGGTGAACCCATAGCTGCAATGATAATATCGGCTTGCAATGTGATTTCCTTCAAATTCTTTGTACGGCTGTGACAAATCGTTACTGTGGCATCTCCTGGATAGGCTTTCTGCATCATCAGACTTGTAACAGGTTTTCCTACAATGTTACTTCTTCCTATTACGACACAGTGTTTTCCTGAAGTCTCTATTTTATATCGTTTCAGAAGCTCCATTATACCTGCTGGTGTAGCAGACACAAAAGAAGGAAGACCTATTGAAGTACGTCCCACATTGATTGGATGGAATCCATCTACATCCTTACGATAATCGATTGCCTCAATGACCTTTTGCTCTGATATATGTTTTGGCAAAGGTAATTGTACAATGAAACCATCTATGTCATCATCATGGTTCAATATATCAATCTGTTTCAGCAACTCCTCTTCTGTTATATCATCTTCATAACATATTTTAGTGGATTTAAAACCTACTTGCTCACATGATTTTACCTTATGTGCCACATAGGTCTCGCTTCCACCGTCATGTCCGACGATGATAACCGCCAAATGAGGTGTCTTGCCTCCCTTTGCTTTAATCTCTTTTACTTCTTCTGCGATTTCTTGTTTGATTTGATCTGCAATCGCTTTTCCGTCAATTAAGTTCATATTCTTATCCTCCTATCTTTTTCTACCAAATGAAAATTTTGCTGGACGATTTTGTGTCACCATACGCATCATCTTGCGAGTTTCTTCGAATTGTTTCAACAATCGATTCACATCTTGAATGTTGGTACCACTACCCTTCGCTATACGAGTTCTTCTGCTACCATTCAACAGTGCTGGATTGACACGCTCTTCTGGTGTCATTGAATAGATAATTGCTTCAATTCCTTTAAATGCATTATCATCGATTTCAATATCTTTCATTACTTTGCCCACACCTGGAATCATGGATGCCAAGTCCTTTAGATTACCCATTTTCTTAATCTGTTGGATTTGAGAAAGGAAATCGTTGAAATCGAATTGGTTCTTGGCAATCTTCTTTTGTAACTTACGAGCCTCTTCTTCGTCATATTGTTCTTGTGCACGTTCTACCAATGATACAATATCACCCATACCGAGGATACGGTCAGCCATACGTTGTGGATGGAAAACATCAATAGCTTCCATCTTCTCTCCTGTACCAACAAATTTTATTGGTTTGTTGACAACTGAACGAATAGACAAAGCTGCACCACCTCGGGTATCACCATCCAGTTTGGTAAGTACAACACCATCGAAATTCAATCGGTCGTTAAACTCTTTTGCTGTATTGACAGCGTCTTGTCCTGTCATGGAATCAACGACAAACAATATTTCTTGCGGTTGGATAGCTTCTTTTATTGCAGCTATCTCATTCATCATCTGCTCATCTACCGCTAGACGACCTGCCGTATCTATGATAACAATATCGTTTCCTTTTGCTTTAGCCTGTTGTATTGCATTTTGTGCAATTTTAACAGGATCTTTACACTCTTCTTCCTTGTATATATCCACTCCGATTTGTCCTGCCAATACTCCTAATTGTTCAATTGCAGCCGGACGATACACATCACATGCCACCAATAGAGGTTTCTTATTCTTTTTGTTTTTCAACATATTGGCCAACTTACCAGAGAAAGTGGTTTTTCCAGAACCTTGCAAACCAGACATTAAGATTACAGCTGGATGTCCGCTCGTGTTGATGTCAACCGCCGTTCCTCCCATCAATTCAGCCAACTCATCGTGAACAATCTTCACCATCAGCTGACTTGGCTTAACTGCCGTCAATACGTTTTGTCCTAAGGCTTTCTCTTTTACCATATCAGTAAAGGATTTTGCCACCTTATAATTGACATCGGCATCCAATAATGCTTTTCTAACATCTTTTAATGTTTCAGCAACATTAATCTCTGTGATTTTTCCTTCTCCTTTTAATATTTTGAAAGAACGTTCTAATCTTTCACCTAAACTTTCAAACATAACTTTTATATCATTATTTATTATTTATTTTAACGGCATCGAAAGAAAAAGTCATTGCCTCTTTAATCCACTCTTCTCTCTTTTTATTTGCTTTTTTAGTGAACGAGTTCACCTCTATATTATAGCCTCGGTGACATGTCCGAAACAACACAACTCTATTGCCAATCAGTTTATAACGATTCAAGTTCCACTCTAATGTAAAGGGTTGTCCACCTTGAACATTCCCTTGAATGTACTCAATCCATATCTCACCAGGGACTTGTGCCTCGATCTGTTGAAAACTATAAACTATATTCTCCTCTTTTTTTAAGGCTAATGTTCCCAACATCTCTCTTACTTCATTTCCGATCTCCTTTCCTTCAGAAGAACATTCAAGAATCAGTTTGGTATTGAAAGATGAAAAATTAGCTTTGGCTGGCAAAAATTCCTCTAAGAACCGACCTGTTTTTGTCTTTGCAGACCATCGTAATAAGTATGATTCATTATCAAAATTGATGGAAGCCACTCCTAAATAATCTTTTTGTGCAGACAAATTGAGGCTGACTGCACAAAGACTAAAAAGAAGGAATATTTTAAATATGTATTTCATATTATTTATGCTTGATGAACGTGTACATCCATTTGAGGATATGGTATATTTAATCCTTGTTTAGCAAATTCTTTGTAAACAGCTTCGTTGATATCAAAATAGACACTCCAATAATCTTGAGGAAGAGCCCATACACGAACCACTATGTTAACTGAGCTGGAATCCAGTTTTGTCAACGCTATAAAAGGAGCAGGATCCTCATCTGATTTCAGAACTTTTGGCGTTTGTTGGATGATATTATATAAAACAGTTTTTGCTTTATCGTAATCATCCCCATATGCGATGGAGAATTCAAAATCCACCCGTCTTTTATTTTCTCTGGAATAATTTGTAATGATACCCGTCGATAATCCACCGTTAGGGACAATGATCACTTTGTTATCGGTGGTTAAAACAATTGTATTAAAGATTTGTATTTCCTTAACTATACCCATTATGCTTTGAGCTTCGATGAAGTCGCCGACCTTAAAAGGTTTGAAAAACATGATCATCACTCCACCTGCAAAATTTTGTAAGGTGCCACTCAGTGCCATACCAATTGCTACACCAGCTGATGCAAATAACGCAACAAATGAAGATGTTTCAATACCTAAAATACCGACGATGACAATAATCAAGGTAAAGTTAAGTACAATATTCACCAAACTTTTCAAAAATGAAGACAAAGAAGGATCTGTGTCTTTCTTCTCTAATGCTTTTGCTACAACAATGTTGATTTTTCCAATTAACCAATGGAGGATGATATAGACGATAATAGCTAAAAGGATGTTCTTTGCTAAATTCATCCCCATCTCTATGCTCTTATCCAATACAGTCTGTATCGCTGTTGAATAATCACCACTCGCAGCAGCATCTTTTATTTCGTCCACCACGACTTTTATTGAATCCGTTTTTACTGAATCTATTATATCTTCCATCCTTTTTATATTAATTTTAAAAAAAGATACCGATATTTTTTTCTATCGGTACCCTTAGGCTTTGCCGAATGCAAACCTGCTCAGCCTCGTCTGACAACAGTCAGACTAATTTTAGAGTTAAACTATCCCTATTTGGATAGCGCCATTTCACGGGCTAAGGTTTCTACAAAAATATCATATTTAGATGGAAACACAAAACTTTTGATTCCATTTATTTTTTTTTATTTTAAAATTGTTTATCTTCGCTTAAATTTTAATGAAAATATCATGAATATATTTGATCAGGAGAATTTTTCTTTTTTTTTATGGGTTATGACAGGTGTTGCTGTCATTGTTTTTTTCTCCCTTTATCATGTAAATGCAGGATATGGTATCATGTATAATAAGAAATGGGGTGTTACGGTAAATAACCGTCTTGGATGGATTTTAATGGAAGCTCCTGTTTTTCTTGTCATGCTTCTCTGTTGGTGGTTTTCTGACAGACAGTTCCATACAGTGCCATTCATTTTATTTCTGTTATTTCAATCTCATTATTTTCAACGTTCGTTTATCTTCCCTTTATTGTTTAAAACAAAGAGTCGTATGCCTGTCGCAATTATGATGTCGGGTGTGCTTTTTAACACGTTGAACGGATTAATGCAGGGAGGTTGGATATTCTATGTCTCTCCAGAAAATCTATACACGATAGATTGGCTCACTACTCCACAGTTTATCATTGGTGTTATTATATTCTTTATCGGAATGGGTATAAATCTTCATTCTGATCATATTATCAGACATCTTCGCAAACCAGGTGATCATAATCATTATCTTCCTAAAGGTGGTTTTTATGATTATGTTACTTCGGCTAATTATTTCGGAGAATTGACCGAATGGCTTGGATGGGCTATTTTAACATGGTCATTCGCAGGCTTTGTCTTCTTCATTTGGACATTTGCCAATTTGGTGCCTAGAGCTAATACTATATATAAGAAATACAAAGAGAGTTTTCCAGAAATGGAACATCTTAATTTAAAACGCATAATACCCTTTATCTACTAAACAGTATGTCAACATTATTTACCCCAGGAAAGATAGGGCCGTTAACGCTTCGTAACCGGACTATTCGTTCAGCAGCATTCGAAGGTATGTGTCCGGGAAATGCTCCATCCGAGATGTTGTACAATTATCATGTCTCCGTTGCTGCTGGAGGAATTGGAATGACAACCTTGGCCTATTCGTCGGTTGATCAAAGTGGTTTGTCTTTTCCTCACCAGTTATGGCTTAAGAAAGAGAATATCTCAGGACTGAAACGAATAACAGATGCAATTCACAAAGAAGGTGCAGCGGCCAGTATTCAAATTGGACATTGTGGTAACATGTCGCACCGAAAGATATGTGGGTGTACTCCTATTTCTGCTTCTTATGGTTTTAATCTATATTCACCGACATTTGTAAGAGGTATGAATATGGATGATATTGAACGTATCGCTTCTTCATTTGCTGAAGGTGTTAATTTGGCTCGAGAGGCAGGTTTTGATGCAGTGGAGATCCATGCGGGACATGGTTATCTTATCAGTCAGTTTCTTTCTCCTTCTACCAATCATCGTAAAGATGAATTTGGAGGTTCTTTGGAAAACAGAATGCGTTTCATGAAACTTTGCATGGATCGTGTGATGAAGGCTGCTGGTAATGATATGGCAGTACTTGTTAAAATGAATATGCGGGACTACTGTCGAAACGGAATGGATATTGATGAGAGTATTGAAGTGGCAAAAACACTTGAGCAATGTGGCGCTCATGCATTGGTGTTGAGTGGTGGTTTTGTGAGCAGTGCCCCTATGGATGTTATGCGAGGTGCCATGCCTATCAAAACACTTACCTATTATATGAAAGGTCTTTTCATGCCTCTATTGGTAAAAATGGGTGCATCGTTTTTGATTCCTCCAAGAAAATATGAAGAAGCTTATTTCTTAGAGGATGCCCTGAAGTTCAGAGCAGCTGTGAATATGCCTCTATGCTACATCGGCGGACTTGTTTCAAGAGAAAAAATAGACGAGGTGTTGGATGATGGTTTTGAATTTGTAGCAATGGCTCGTGCTTTACTTAATGATCCTGCCTTTGTCAATAAGATGAAGGAAGACGAGCATTATCGATGTTCTTGTGATCATACGAATTATTGTATCGGACGTATGTATTCGCAGGAAATGGCTTGTCACAAGTGTATCCTTCGAGAAGGAAAGGAAACGATTCCTCAGCCATTGCTTGATGAGCTAGAGAAAAATAAGCAAAAATGGTAAATATACGATTATTAAATGGTGCATTTTAGTGCACCATTTTTTTTATCAGCAGAAGAGACGCACGGCCGTGCGTCTCTCAAGCGCGCCACGTCACAAGACGGTCTATCACTTCCGTGAACAACGTATCAAATCCGTTGTCTATCACGTAGAGGACGACCAAGCTGGTACTGTTGCAAAGGTATTGAATCTATATGAACTGATGAAATCTATCAGTAGATTACATTGCCTTGCAAATCTTCTTTATTGCGTTCCACCCACTGCATAAAATACTTGTCATGTTCCACATGACGCAAATCCAACGGGGGAATGTCCGTTCTATTTAAAAGACCTAAATTTTTCCTTCTTTTATAAAGAAACTCCCAATCTGTATCAAGTAATTCCATTTCTTGATACAGATACGGTTTATATAATAAATTCCTTTTCCATAATTTTCTCTCATTTGATTTCAATGCAATTCTCTCACACTCTAATAATGAAGGAACATACTCAGATATGTTACATTTCGACACTTCCAAGAATCTATCCAAAGATTTTGAATTATATCGACAATTATCCAACGATCTCTCTAAATATAACAATTCATTTTTCTTATCAGACTGCGATTTTAGATAATACAATAAACTTCTTTCTTGTTTATCCATAGGCCTCATAAGTAGTTTTTCAAAGTCATATTCTTCTATTATTGAACTATCTGACATCCACCACCAACAAGAAAAACATCTAACAATGACACATGGAATGTCTAAGTGAAATGGACGGAGAATTCTTTCGGACAACCCATAATCATATACACCGTACGAATTATACAAAAACAACGCATAATATAGTGCGTAAAAACTATTTTCTGGATACAACGAGCATAACGCTCTCCACAAATTCTCAACTTCTTCACTATATTTTTTCTCAATAATTTCATTATCATTAAGATACAAACTGTAGTATCTATATAATCTTTTTTTTATTAAACCTGGTTCCATCACTTACCAATCTACATTAATTATATTTCCGCCCATATTTCTAGGGCTTGTTCCTGTTTGAACAAATCCATTAAATGACCTAATAACACCATCGGGACTCATATTACATCTGATTTCCAAATAAAACCCATTTTCTATGATTCTAATTTGGTTATCCCCTATTTTTAGCATTCCTGATTCATTATAGTATTTTACTGTCTCATACATTCGTTGGAAGCCCTCCTCTTTAGAACATTGCAACGCATCCAACAAAGCATCGTTAGTATGATTTTTAGAAAGCAAATGCTTTTCATATTGTGCTTTAAGTTCATTATACCGAAACTCGTATGTTTTATCAATAGGATTATTTGTTGGGCCTTGTGATGAAACTTTGCAATCACTTTGAGTTGTCCTTGGCGAATTATTTAATTCCTTGGCAGGTTCCGCCAACGGTTTCTGAGGTAACAATTCCGTATCTGGAGTTGGAGTTTTAACATATCTGCCATTCCAGAAATTCCGTCCAGCGATTTTAGACAGGATACCGTTGCCGACACCGCACATCAGACCGCCCAACATGCTATTGAAGATCATTTCATTGGGACCCATAACAGGATCACCAAACGATCGGTTATTACCGAATGACAACACCACTGAATTGGCAAAAGAGGATGTCATTCCCATAGCAAAACCGCCCATGAATCCATACCCTGCCAGAACCGGTCCAAGCGTCACCGCCGCATAAGTACCCGCTGCGCCTCCCAATGCTCCCCAGCCGAAGGCTGCAAATGCATCCCCTACACTGTTAATCTGTCCATTGTATTTCTTGATCCCATAATTGAGCCCGCCGCCAATGAAGGCTCCTATCGCTATCGCCGCCAAGATACTTTCCCCGTCAGGATCCGTGTACATCACTGGGTTATGCAGACAGTAGGCATAGCGGTTATGATTCAGCCATGATTCTGGCGCCTGCATGTAGGGGTCGGGGGTCAGGAACTGGCATGTTCTCAGATCAAACATTCTACCGCCCATGTCGAGAATGTTCAATTCTGGCACATGCTCGTGCATGCAAAAGCCCCGAGAGAACCGCTTCGAGCAATCCTTCACAACATCCTTTGTCCAGTCCGTCGCATACCTCCTCATGCCCCATGGCTTGTAGGAAAGCTTTGCCACCTTCTTGGTAGCCACATCCATCACCGCTGTGAGGCTGTTCTGTCGGTCAGTCACCGCCGTGAACAACGTATCCTTGCCGTCGTTCCTGACGTAAATCGCTGCCAGACCGCTACCTCCACAAAGGTAGTGAATTTCACGGGATTTTCATTCAACTCATCTTGCATAGTTGAACATTCCTGTCATTCAGTGTATAGCAAAAAATGTTTACGAACAATACTCTAATTCGTTTTACCTCATAAGACATCTAAACTTTCTTACACTAAGAGTCGTACATGATTTAAACGAAAAGTTCATGTTATTAATAAAATATTACTATTTTTCACTCTTGATGAAAAATTTGCCTGTTTCTTCATCAAGATAATAAACCACATCTTTCTGTCTTAAATCCTTAATCGATATAAAAAATAATTTATTGTTAGGATTAACATCACATTCTGAATTTTGAAAATAATAACCTATAAGTATATAGTTATCCTTTCCTCCAAAATTATAAATAATAGGACTTTCTATTCGGTACGGATATACATTTGATGAATTTTCTCCTTTCGTGTTTTGATTATAAATATTTACATGAAGAGTATCATGTTCATCCCATGGGAAAATCTTCGCACAACTCATTTCTGGGTTAATATCATATGAAAAAAATCTAAAATAATATACATCTACCCCCATTTCTTCTGTCTTACTCACATCAATCGATAATTTGATCGGGAGACGTTCACAAGACATAACAGGTCCAACACCACTCTTATACACAAATGAATGAGCCAATTTGCCATCTGCATAATAATAATTCCATCTTCCAGTCTTTTTGCCCGATTTATCCATATCTCCACAAGCATACATTTTCCCTCTTCCATATTCTTTATAAAACATTCTTACATTCCACAAACTGTCAATTTGAAGATAGTCCATTGAGACGACTCCCTCATAGTACTGTTTCATCCACTTGTAAATATAACATCTTACATCTTGTTCTTCTACTGACTTTATCACAGAATCCAAACATATATTTTCAGCATATTCACATTCCCAAAACACATCCCCTTTTTCTCGGTAACCAGTCCATTTCCCAATGGGGTAACCATTTTTATCCACATATCCTTCTGCACTTTTTTCCCCACTTTCATAAAAATAAGTAAACTTGTTTTCTGAAAAAATTTTTTTTACAAGCTCCGTATGCAAACGTCCATCCTCATAATATTTTTTTTCCTGACTACACGAAAACAAACATAAGCATAGGGAAAAATACAAATATATTCCTTTCATTTTTTATTCATTCATATTACGTTGTTTACACGATGCGGGACGAATTTCCACGACCGTGTCATTATTTTGATTAACTCTATATAATAATGTGTCATAAACACTCGGATCGTTAGGATCTATCCAGCCAGAACTAACCGCATGTCTTTCTTCCTTGAAAAGTCGCCATTCTGAATTCTGTATTTGACAAACTTCAGAATGTGAATTGTTAATATCATACACATTCATCAGTCTATCCCCCGTCTGTTTACCAAGGGCAAACATATTAAACACATTCATCCATGGATAACGATAATTGGTAGGCGAATTAGTTGAAAAACTCGTCGGAAACCAACTCATATCTATCATGCCCATCACATGTTTTGCAGTAGAGCTGTTGTATCTATCTGAAAATGGAGCATTGGATCCTGCCCCTGTCACTATATATCCATACTCCTGATCATAATAATTTGGTGTAAGCAGCATTTGTGTATATGTTTCCACGGTATTCTGCGTGTTTTTCATCATATTTTGTGCCAATTTTATAGCATTGTTTGTATTGCTTACTGCAACTGATGCTGACGAGAAGGAAAGCACGTAATTCACTCCTCCTATCTGAACTGGCTCACATGCCATCGACTGTACACAAGTCCTTTGTGTCAATAGTTTATTAAAGCCCTGTTCGCCTAAGATATTCGCAAATGCATTTTCTGCCCATGTGAGAAAATTCATCTTCACTTCCTCCGCAAAATTACCGCTTGGATCCGTGTAAGTTATAGGATTCTGCATGCAGTAAGCATAACGATTTTGATTTAACCATGATTCCGGTTTCTGTTTGTACGGATCCGGACTTACAAACTGGTTCAGATGAACATCGTACATACGTCCTCCCATATTGACGAGTCCGTATGATGGAAGATGTTCATGCATACAGAACCCTCGAGAGAAGCGAGATGGAACATCTTCCGATACCTTTGTAGTCCAATCATCTGAATTCCGTCTCATCCCCCATGGCTTGTAGGAATACCTCTCCACTTTTTTCGTCGATGTGTTCATAATTGCTGTCAAACTATTCTGTCGGTCCGTTACCGCTGCAAAAAGAGTGTCTTTCGCATCTGTCTTCACATAAATGGCTGCCAAACCATTATCTCCACAAAGGTAATGAATTTCTCGTGTTTTTCCATTTTTCATCACCTCTTTTTCATAATCGCCAAGATAATATTTCGTACTTATCAAATTACCCATATTGTATTCTCTTGTCATACATCGACTATGATTAGAGCGATAGGTGAATTCCATGTTCCTTGAATAAACTTGTATGCTTAATGGCTTTCTGTATGCATTGAAAATTACATATCTTTTTTCATACAAGAAGTCTTGAGCAGGAATTTCCACATACGAAACCTGATGATTATTATAACCAATTCCATCCCAATGATTATCATACGTTTTTGTCTGGTTGTTGAGCGCATCATACGACATTACACCAGAAAGTGATGTCCCTTTCTGAGTGTTTTTTATAGTCACCTTTGACAATCGATTTTGAGTATCGTACTCATATTTTTCATCATTGGAATATACATTATCCTTCTTCCCCGTCATCAAAACATTTGAATAGGTATATGAAAGATCCATCAGTTTTGTCGAACCACACACCGCTTTCTCCTGTGTCAATTGATTTGCCTGATTATACGTAAACGACCTGTTAACTTTATACAAAGAATCTTGCATTAAATTTCCTCTAGAATCCTGTTTCACTGGTTTCCATATGATTTTGTTTTGGAAAGAAACACTCGTGAGATATCCATGTCCGTCATATATGTTTTTGAGTTTTTCTCCCGACGGATATGTAATTGTTGTTGCTTTCCCATATTTTTTCGCATAAGCATATTTTGTATTGAAAACATTTCCTCCGACCGTTTCTTTTTTTAACGTAAGACGATTATAATTATCGTATGTATATTCACAACAGTAATTATCAGAAGTTTCCTTTGAAAGAAGGTTCTTCGAGTTATATGAGAAACTGAAGTTGTTTTCATCGTCATTTTGTTCTTTCAGTCTTCCTTTCTCATCATAAGCATATGTGATTAAATCTCCATTTTCATTGGTCTCGCTGATTTTCCTTCCATAAGCGTCATACTCTGTTTCAATTAATCCAACATCAGGATCATCAATACTAGTACGGTTACCCGCAACATCATAAGTCATTGTGGTGGTCAATCCACTTGCAGTGGAAGACTTCACCAAGCCATTCGGATAGTAAGTAAATGCAACACTCTTCCCATTCTCCGTCGATTTCGTCAACCATCCCGCCGTATTATACTGCAACACTTTTTTTCCCATCGGTGATTCTATGGTAGTAGTCAGTCCATTGTATGTATATTTAGTATTGCCTTTCCCATATTGCGAGATATTTATTATCCTTCCAAAATTATCATATTCTCGCTCTTCCATAAAAGGATATGAGGGAGTTAAACTTTCGAAAGGAAAAGATTTCATTACAAGAAGACCTCGATCATCATATTCATAAAAACAGCCGCGATCACGTCCATCAAAGTTAGTAACTGTCTCTCGAATCATCTGCCCCTTACCATCATAGTAATTGGTTTTCTTAGGTGAACCCGTTAAAGAAGTTTCCATGCCATACTTAGCTTTCAGTTCATTGAAGAAAAACAGTTTAAAATTACTAATTCTACCATCAGGAAGTGTTTCCTTTAAACAATGGTTAAAACCATCATACGTGTTGTATGTCGTTTTATAAGAAGTTCCACCAATGGTATACTTCTTCGATAGCAATCGTCCTAATTCCTCATCAATTTCATACGTGGTAGTGCCTCCATCAAATTCTTTCTTTGAAATCAGAGTACGTCCTGAACCACTATATGTATAAGTTGTTGTTCGCGTCTCACAATTCTTTGCAGATTTTTTTTCAGTATTCATATTGCCAAACTTATCATAAGAATAATTTGTAGTCACAGCTAGGTTGGTACCAGAATGAGTAACAATTTTGCTCGGTTTTAGTTTTGAATAGTTATAAACTGTTTTATCCGTTATACTACCTTGTTCATTTTTATAATTTGTTTCCTTATTTTTCCACAAAGTAATATTATAATTCTCAACACTCTGTCCACTGTAACAAGAATATTGTTCACTTGTTTTATTGTCATAGGTTATATTTTCCACTGATGGTTTCCCATACGTATAATTCGACCATGATTTTTTTATTTTTGTTCCCTTTAACACATCTTCATCTTCTTCTGAATTCAACTGCATAAAGTAAGCTTTCTTTCCCGCTGTAATCGGAAGTGTATAACTAAATTTTTGTTTTTTTGCAGTTATACCTTCAGAGGCAATTGATGTCTCATTCGGATAGACAACTGCAGGATTCAAAGAATATTTATTAGTGTAAGAAGTTTTCCCATAATCATCCTTCCTTGTAACATTAAGGAATCCAAGGAAACCTTTCCCCGTAGGTTCAAACAATGCATCCTTATACGAATATTCATAATAGCGATCATCACAATACATACCTTTTACAACAAAAAGAGCATTTTTCAATATACTCATTTTCGAAATCTTCTGAGACTTTGTATAAACATTAGGATTCGTCAACGGTGCATATTCAAATCCGCACTCATGGAAAGGTGTCGTGATTTTTTTTACAAACTCAGCGTTCGCACTACCTAACGAGGTGATATAAACAGCATTAGAATTTTTACCATTTCCCAATAGTGAATACCCAAGTGTAATTATTTCATCTCTTCCATCACCATTAAAATCTCCCTTAAAAAGAGTACTCTCACTAATCTTCGACGAGGATTTTCCTACTGATGTATTATTATTGAATTGTATAAAATCATCCCAAACCAATGCAACATCTGAAGTACCATCCGAATTATAATCCATAGTAAAAGCGAAAGAAGTTTCATCCTTATCTTTCCAATATGCCCATTCATTTCGATTTTCCCTAAATCCGAATTGATGATTTCCTTTTTCATAATCATGATATCCGTAATAATAAACATAATCGTGGCCTTCAGTTTTCATGAAATCCAACACGCCGTCATGATTAAAATCCCCGTATGTAAACAGGTTTCCTTCATTCAACTTATAACTTAGGTCTTTTCTTAGCGGATATGTATAAAAATTACAAACACTCGAGGATTCTGTCGTTCCTTTATTTTCCAACACCGTGTATCCTTCATTTGAAACAATCATTATATCTGTCAACCCGTCTGCATTTATATCATTCAAAACAAGACGATTTCCTTTCGAGGAAAGGCTTATACGACTCATTATGTTTTTCGAAGAAAGACTTGAAAGGTTAGTGGCACTGCATCCCCAAATGATGTAACAAATATTAAGCCCTGCAACAATAATATCGTCGTACCCATCTTTATTCATATCGGCAAAAGCATAAAGAGGCATCATTTGCGTATTCATCGGAATTCTACAATAATCTTTCGGATTCTTTATATTCACCAAATGTAAATCTCCTGTTTCTGTCATACATGGAAGTATTGACATACGTTCATCCGTATTTATGAAAGAGCAAGATAAGATTCCTCCATATTTTCGGTTATTTACAGTGTACTTATTACCTTCTGCAGCCCATGAATATCCATCATATTCAAAATTTCCTTGATTGCTTTTAAAAAATTGGAAGTAGGTTGCAGAAGGTAAAATCGTACTTGCCATGTTTCCTGGTTGAGCACATGTTACTATTCTTTTCAAAATGCTGAATGAAACCATATCTGTAACTCCATCATTATTATAATCTACAGGAAACCATACTTTGTTTGAAAAATCGTGGCTTATAACACAATTAAAATAATTACTATTCTCCATAAAATCTTCGTGCCCAACAATATATTTTGGCGTTTGCAGCTGCTCATTCCTAGTCATATTATCATTGTTCCATTCCACTTCCACACTCTTCAATTTATCTCCATTATTTCCATAACGAGTTATACTTTTCAAGCAGTCTCCTTTCACAGCTTTTTTATACATTAAAACATAACGGCTATTCAGCACATCATTACTGTAAGTGGATACTTCTGAAAGCATCTTCCGTCTGTATTTCTTATAGCCTCCTATATAATATTCGATGATATCAGACTGACTGTGATCATACGTGAACTCCACTTTACATACGTGCTTTGTGCCCACTGTTTTGTTACCTCCATAACTAATCGACGTCAGCCTCACCTCATCTATATTCCACTCCCTCTTTTCAATGGCATTCACCCAGTATTCATACGTCATATAGTTGCCCCACAGATCCTCCACTTCCGTCAGATACCAACCTAAATTACCGTGATACCACGATGAACCCTCTTTCAGCTGGCTGTACGTCATCTTCCGACCTGACGTAGTATATACCGTAAAAGTATAATCAAGAGATTTACCTTTCCTGATAATCCTGTCATAATGGTCATTCTCCGTACGAAACTCCGTCTCGTCATTCCCCAAATCCTTATATTTGATCAGTCGCTGTCCGTCCAATGTCAGATAATCTGCCGACACATCACTGATCGGCAGCACCTTCCCATCGTAATATGGGGTCGCACACGTCTTCATGATCACAGACGTGGCACTCAGATTCCACCCCCAGCCCGCATTGCCCATGCCACTCTGACTGTTATAGACTAGTGTCACCACTGGCTCCATCCCGTTCACTCCCTTCGGACACTCGACCGGTAGCGTATAAACCGCTGCACCACTAGGTGACACGCCTGCCTCACCTCCGTAATCACCTACAACAAGGTTGCCTGCACTCACGTTCAACCAGTAGCCCATACATAACAACAGTATAGCCACAAAATTTTGCCTTGCCTTTTTCATAACCTATTTCTTCTCAATTTTTATTGTCTGAACGTCCTCTCCATTTGTTATCGTTACATGATAGATGCCCTGGGCATATCCCGACATATTGATTTCAACCTCCGTCTGAAACAATCCTTCGTAAACCACCGCTCCGCTAATGTCCTGCATCCGCACCCCACACATTCCTTCTGTCAGACTGCGAAGCGTAAGGTCTGCTTCCACTGGATTGGGGGATGCCTCTGCTAATTGGGCTCCCTCGGTCATTGTACCATTTTCCGTTTCTGGCTCCTCTTCTGCAGAATCGGCATCCCTGCTCGACAAAATGCGTGTCTGATATGCAGAGGTGAGTATTCTGCCTCCATCCCTGCGGTTGAATTTCACCACACATCGATTCTCCCATATCAGATTATCCACGATGCCAACGGTCGCCTTCCTACAGACGAACGACGATTCCTCCCACATCACACTGTCGGTGCCTGCCGTGGCCACAGAATCCCGCTGAAGCGTTTCTCCTTGTCCGCATCCGCTCAGCTGCAACAGGGCAACTCCATCAATAATTCTCCCAGAAGCATCACAAAGGAACAATGAATCGGCAGACATCATATCCTCCCGAAGCGGAATCACCTTTACCGAACCAGAAGCAATACCGTCCTCCAATTCCAGCAACCTGATTCCTGCTTTTACTTTCCAATGAGACATCGACACCGAAGAATCTGAAAAATTATAAATCTCGATGAACGGGGAGTTCTTGTCATAACCCGTCTCTGTCACACATACATTTGCTTGTATTCCCATGCTACCGAACAGTAACACCAACCACAAAATCTTTGTTTTCATTTTTTACATTCAATGATAATTTAAATGCAAAAGTATAAATATTATTTCAAAAAAAAATATATCAATAATTAAATATAAGATTCAACCCAGACAAACACAAGCAGAATAACAGGGGAAAAAAGGGTGTATCGCAATAACATGATTTTGATACACCCTTAGATTAAAAAAAAAAAATTTCTTTTTACAAATTCGCTTCTATCTTTTCAATTATCTCATTTTTAGGAACTGCTCCCACAATCTTATCCACCACCTCACCATCTTTGATTAACAAGATAGTAGGTACATTACGAATAGAGAATTTTTCAACTATATCAGGATTCTCATCCACATCAATTTTTGCGACAATAGCTTTTCCTTCGTAAGCTTTTGAAAGATCATCTACAACGGGTGATAGTGAACGACAAGGACCACACCATTGTGCCCAAAAATCAATTAGGATCAATCTGTCTGTTGCAGCAATCTCTTCGTAGTTTGCATCTGTAATTTCTAATGCCATAATCTATTGTTTTAAATAATTTAATAATTTTTCTTTTTAACTAATCGCTTTATTTATTTGATATTTTATCTGCATACCATCTAGGTTGGTCAGTAGTTCGCGAGTCACCTTCACATTGGTGTTTTTGGAATGGAAAAGCATGGAATTACCACTTGATTCTTCTGATATTGAAAAATACAATGATGCACCTTCCTGATTCTCAGCTTTTGACTCATCTATTGCAGTTGAAATATCTTCTACAAAGGTAGTAGTAAAATCATCTTCTTTAGCATAAATAACAATATTTTTTATTGTATTGTTAATTGCATCATTCATCCATTGGATCTTATTGAATATGATTCGTCTATCTTTATCGTACGATTTTCTTTTCCCATATTTGCCTGTTATATAGAGTACATAATCTTTTTGCAAATAATTTCCAAAGTTTGCTAAATCATCACTAAAGAAAGAAAACTCATGTACACCTGTATAATCTTGAATGGCAACGATTTTAAAATCAGCCCCATTTTTGGTCTTGAGATTCTTTACATTCATCACCATTCCTCCGAATGAAATATCTGCATCGGCTAATTGCTTTTCTTTTTCTGGGTCAATGAATTGCGGACCGCTCCATTCGTTTGAGAGATCAGCCATTTGAACATTGCATACATTATTCAGAATCACGTAATAATCATCCAACGGATGGGCAGACAAAAAGATTCCTACGAGTTCTCGCTCTCTGTTGAGCATTTCAATGCGAGGCAGCGATTCCACTTTAGGTATCTTAGGTTTTGCAATACTTGCACCTACCTCATTGTCATCGAAGAGACTCAGTTGTAATTGAGACTTACCGTTTTCTGATTGTACTTTTGTTCCGTATGCATGGATGGAATCTACAAATCCTGGTAGAAGGAAATGTTCTCTTTTTATATCAGGAAAGCAATCAAACGCACCAGCCATCGCCAACGTTTCTATTGTTTTTTTACCACATGAGGTGAGGTTGACACGTTCTACAAAGTTGAAAATATCTGTAAATTTACCATTGGCTTTTCGTTCTTTCAGGATTGACTCAACAGCCCCCTCTCCGACTCCTTTGATACCTGCTAATCCAAAACGAATATTACCTTCTTTGTTGGCCGTAAAGTTCATATCACTCTCATTAACATCAGGAATCAATACTTGTATTCCCATGCGTTTACACTCATCCATAAACTTGGTGATATCCGTGATGCTATCTTTGTTACGCGTCAAGTTGGCAGCCATGTATTCTGCAGGATAGTGTGCTTTCAAATAGCCTGTTTGATAAGCCACCCAAGCATAGCAAGCAGCATGGGATTTGTTGAATGCGTATGAAGCAAACTTCTCCCAATCGGTCCAAATCTTCTCTAATATTTTAGGATCATGACCGTTTTCCTTTCCTCTTTCCAAAAATTTAGGTTTCAAGATAGCCAGCATAGCGAAGATTTTCTTACCCATCGCTTTACGTAAGGTATCCGCTTCACCTCTTGAAAAGTTTGCCAATAGTTGGCTTAGAAGCATAACCTGCTCCTGGTAAACGGTCACACCGTATGTGTCCTTCAGATATTTTTCCATCACAGGAATATCATACACGATAGGTTCCTTTCCTAATTTACGATTGATGAACGTTGGAATATAATCCATTGGACCTGGACGATACAAAGCGTTCATGGCAATTAAGTCTGATATCTGCGTTGGTTTGAGTTCACGAAGATATTTTTGCATTCCTGGAGATTCAAACTGGAATGTACCAATGGTTGCCCCATCACTATATAACTTGTATGTCAACTCATCATCAATAGGAATATGGTCGATATCTATATCTTCTCCTGTGGTTATTTTAATGTTTTTAATAGCTTCCTTTATGAGGGACAATGTTTTTAATCCCAAGAAGTCCATTTTTATCAAGCCGACAGACTCAACCACATGTCCATCATATTGTGTCACTGCTACATCTTCACCAGAATCTTTATCTTTGATGGTACAGATTGGAGCAAAATTCGTTAAGTCATCCGCACCGATAATTACACCGCAGGCATGAATACCGATCTGTCTATTCGTATCTTCCAACTGTTGAGCATATCGAAGCATTGATGATATATTCTCATCGCTTCCTTCCAAAAAACGTTTAAGCTCTGGTACATATTTATAACAGTTCTTGAGATTTACCTTTGGCATTTTCTTTGGCACTTCTCCATCTACAGCTTTCACCTGACTTTCATCAAATCCCTTATCAGGCACAAGACTTTTTATGTAGTTAACCTCACTTAACGGTACGTTTTGGACACGCCCCACATCCGCAATACTTGATTTTGTAGCCATTGTACCATACGTAATGATGTGGGCCACTTTTTCTTTTCCATATTTTTTAGTTACCCAATCAAGTACCTTTCCACGACCATCATCATCGAAGTCCACGTCAATATCGGGCAATGAGATACGATCTGGATTTAAGAAACGCTCAAACAGCAAATCATACTTCAGAGGGTCCAAATCTGTAATTTTCAAACAGTAGGCTACAACAGAACCTGCAGCCGAACCACGACCAGGTCCTACAGAAACGTCCAGTTCCTCACGGGCACCTCTGATATAATCTTGAACGATAAGGAAATAACCAGGGAATCCCATCGTTTTCATGATATGAAGTTCAAAGATAATACGTTCTTTTTGTCCTTCTGTTAAGTTGTCACCATATCGTTCCTTAGCACCATCCCAAGCCAATTTGTTTAGGTAATCCGCTTCAAGTTTGATACGATACAACTTATCGTAGCCACCTAGTTTTTTGATTTTTTTCTCCGCATCCTCCTGACTTAAAACGACATTGCCTTTTTCATCACGTGTAAACTCATCAAAAAGATCTTGTTCTGTGTATTTTTTTCGATATTCCTCTTCTGTACCAAATGATTCTGGTATAGGGAATTTTGGCATGATAGGGTCTGAATTGATGCTGTATGTCTCAACTTTTTCAGCTATTTCCAATGTATTAGACAATGCCTCTGGTATATCACCAAAAATAGCCTCCATCTCTTCCGGTGTCTTCAACCATTCTTGTTTTGTGTAAGCCATTCCTCGGTTGGGGTCACTCATCAGTTTGCCTGTGCTTAGACAAACCAATCGTTCATGAGCATCGCCATGTTCCTCTTCAACAAAGTGAACATCATTGGTGGCGATTACTTTGATATTATGTTTTTTAGCGAATTCGAGTAAGACAGCATTTACCTTTTGTTGTTTTTCGAATGTGTCTCTTGGAGCATTCGGTTTATCAGTCTTATGGCGTTGTAGTTCGAGATAGTAATCCTCACCGAACAAATTTTTAAACCATAGAATAGACTGTTCAGCCTTATCAAGTTCACCACCTAATATATATTGAGGCACTTCCCCACCCAAGCAAGCAGAGCAACAAATGATGCCTTCGTGCCATTTTTCCAGTACATTATGGTCAATACGAGGTCGGTCATAGAAACCGTCCGTATAAGCAATAGAAGCCAGTTTACAGAGATTATGATAGCCTTGTATGTTTTTAGCTAATAAGATAAGGTGCCAACCACTACGATCGACGATTCTTTCCTTGCCAGTCTCTTTAGATATCTCTTTCAGATTCTTATCTTTATCATAGAGGGTACGACGTGCACAATAAGCCTCCGTACCAACAATAGGTTTAAATGGGATAAAAGAATCAGCTTTTTCCTTTAATTCTTCTAATTTCTTTGTCAATTCAGCTTTTTTCTCTTCATCTGTTTCTTTGCCAAGTTCTTCCTCACACTCCTTTACCTTCTTTTTGGGTGCGCCATTCACTTTTCCAACATAATCTAAGAAATCTTTAATACCAAACATGTTTCCATGATCCGTAAGAGCCATTGCATGCATACCTGTATGCATACACTTATCAACTAGATCTGGAACTTTAGACATTCCATCTTGTATGGAATAGTGTGAATGGACGTGCAAATGAACAAATTTTCCCATATTTGTTATATCTATTTTATGTTTGCGAAGATAAGAAATAAAAAGCAGACAAAAAACCAAAAAAAACACAAAGAATTTTGCTTTATTAAAAATATCGTGTATCTTTGCATCGCTTTTGAAAAACAAAGTAATGCTTCCTTAGCTCAGTTGGTCAGAGCATCTGACTGTTAATCAGGGGGTCCTTGGTTCAAGCCCAAGAGGGAGCGCAGAGGTTACACTAAATTATTTATGTGTGACCTCTTTTTTTTGTGTGTTGTTTAAGACAATACAGGGACATCTTCACATCAGGAAATTGATCAACAAAAAAAAGGAAGATGAATCCAATCATCTTCCTTTCTCTTTCATTTAAGATTTATTGTAAATCTTATTTCTCAATACAAGTTTTCAAGTAATCATCAAAAGCTTTCTTTCTAGCTTCATCTTTAAGACCTTGGTCAATTTTAGAAGCAAGTTTAGCCAATTTATTAAGTTTGCTTTCTTTCTTGCCTGAAACATTTGTGTATTCGTTGTTTTTCCAACGTTCTACAATTTGAGGGCAACGAGTTGCATAGAATTCTTCTGGTTTTTGATCAGCCACTAAGACTGTTCTGCCAGTAGATGGCAAATATACAGCGTAGTGAGAATGAGTGAATGGTTCAACCTCTTCGTATGTTGGAGTTCCAAAGTTTACATTAAACGGATAGTAATATTCGTAGAATATTTCACCATTTGGAAGATCTTTCACATATTTTGCAAAAGTCTCTCCGTTGTAAGTGAAGTTACCACACTTCATATTTACTGTTCTGAATATAAGATTTTGTCCTTTGTAATCATAGATGTAACCATTGATCAATTTAGGAGAGTATGTTTTATACATGCTGTTTTTAACCTTCTCTCCGTTGAAATCTGCTTCAGACAAGAATTTTATCTTGCAAGAAAATTCTACCTCAGGAGCAGTTACAATTACGTTAACATGCTCTTCAGGTGGGTAATACCCCAAATCTTTAGCAGTAGGAACCTTCATGATTCTCAGATAACCTACAAGGGTATCTCCTGTTTTTGTGATAACTTTTGAAGGGACGATTCTTTCTCTATCCATTCTTTTTAATTGTGCTTCAGTGTACTCTTGCGCACAAACAGACAATGCAGAAAATGCAATGGCTGCAATAGACAATAATTTTTTCATGATTGATATTTGTTTTACTCTAAAAGATAAATAACAATATAATTTAATTTTTTAACAGCTTTTTTGAGGAACAAAAAAAAGGATGCCATTTTCCGACATCCTTTTTGTGTTATCAATTAAAAATCCAAAAATGCACCGCCTTTTAATGATTCCATAAAGCCGGCAGGAGCTGGACAACTCTTATATACTGATGTATACCCATCCCAATCAATTGTTAGCTCATCACCATCAATACTAGCTTCATATTCAGAATTTAAGAGAGCAAATGAACTGTAGCTTAATTTCAAATAACCTCTTTTGAATTTAAAATCACAAGAAAAAGAAACAAAATAATCGTCCTCATCAACAATTTTAGATGCTTCGTAATATTTTCCATCCTCAGAAAAGTAAACATACTGATTACCACTAACGGTTCTGCCACTCTCTGTAGTTGAAATCAGTTGCCAGCAACCATAAAGATCCTCTTCTTTGTCACAACTTGTCAATGACAACCCTAACACTAATGCAACTAGAGTTGCAAGCAATGTAAAACTTTTTTTCATCTTAAAAAAAATTAAAATTTAACTTATAAAAAACTGTGAATTTATATTTAAAAATTGTGCATACATACTTAATTTTTATTCATTCCAAAATTATTTTATTTATAGTTAGTTTTCGTACATCTAACCATCTTATTTTATTGTTTATTGTTATTAAATAAGTATATATTATTAAAATGTTATTTGTTTGTTGATTATTTTTAATCAGTTTAACTTTCCCTTCCTCTAATATCTATCCATTTCTTTAATTAAAACTTGCGCTGATTTTTATCAGAACTTACATCTAAAATGCATATTTTTTCAATTATACATATAAAACTGTTAAATAAACTTAATTCGAAAAAATATTCTACAATTATGTTGTACAACATAAATATAAAACATATCTTTGCATCGTGTTTTTCATGGTATTAGATTTAAGGTTAGAGAGATTGGATGTCGAGATGACATCCTTCTTTTTTTTATTCTTACATTTGACTATAATTAAAAGATACCCAAAAGATATCAATCCACAATTTTTATTATTTTTGTAAAATCGGTGAATTTATAGGGCTCACCTAAAGATAAAAAACTATATTTGTACATAATTTATAATAAAGAAACATTTTATATGTTTAGCAAATTAAAAAATCACCAAATAGGTATTGCTTTGAGTGGTGGTGGTGCAAAGGGCATCGCTCACTTGGGTGTGTTGAAAGCTTTAGAAGATAGGGATATACATATTGATATGATATCGGGTGTGAGTGCTGGCGGACTGATTGGTGCTTTGTATGCTGATGGGCATACACCTGAGGATATCTGCAAGTTTATCCAAAAGAGCAACTTGTTTAAGATGGTTTCGTTGACGATGCCGACGAAAGGTGGGTTGACAACCATGTCTGATTTTAAAAAATTCATCGGTAAGAAGTTGAGGGCGAAAACCTTTGATGAGTTGCAAATACCCTTTTATGTGAATGCTACGGATTTGAATTCGGGTACCAACGTCTATTTCCATTCAGGAAAGTTATTGGAAAAACTGATAGCATCTGCTTCTGTCCCACTCTTTTTCAAACCTACTATAATTGATGGTAAAATGTTTGTGGATGGTGGTTTCTTCTGCAATATGCCTGCCTCTATATTACGTTATAATGGTTGTGATTTGGTGATTGGTGTCCATGTGAATCCAATTAATCAACAAGATGATATTGATGGTTTCTGGAGTGTGGCAGAGCGTGTCTTCCATTTGGCAATCAATGGCAACACCATTGAACAAAAGAAGTATTGTGATATTGTGATAGAGACTGAAGAGGCCCAAAAATATGGTATGTTTGAGGCGGAAAAAGCTGATGAGCTCTTCACTATCGGTTATGAGGCCGCTATTGCTGCTTTGGATCAATTTGATTGGGATGTCTATATGACTCAACGGAAGATTTCGATGCCTTATTTGTAGAAGGTAGTTTGAAAGAAGGAGAGGGTGTATCAAAATTGATATGCCCTCTTTTCGTATTCAAAAGAAGCAGAAAAAAACAAGAAAGCCCTAACTTTCACAAGCTGGGGCTTTGTTATTTCAGAAAAAATTTGTATCTTTCTGAAAAT
>Ga0247610_10001353_pt1 | contig 30607 bp, 26 predicted proteins | sample 174DNAGHGhighgp2_FD_193483 | JGI IMG/M metagenome (GOLD analysis project Ga0247610, IMG submission 193483) | Sheep rumen microbial communities from Palmerston North, Manawatu-Wanganui, New Zealand - 1742 DNA GHGhigh gp2 | ecosystem: Host-associated > Mammals > Digestive system > Stomach > Rumen...
TTCAGTAATCTTAATGGGGTCGCCAAGAAGCACAGTTATCAGACCTTCAAGCACCTCCTTGTTAGCCTTGTCGCGAAGTATGCGCTTGATGGCCCAGTCGAAACGGACGTATTTGCTCTTTTCTGTCATATCGCAAGGTCTGGATAGATGGTAATGTGTGTTAAGCTAGCTGAGAATCGACATGCGCCATGGCCGGCAGCGTTTTGCCGCTCTCGCGGTGCAAAGTTAGCGTTTTTTCCGTTACGACAATACGAAATGGGCGAAAAGTTTCAACGTCAGCAGAAAAAGAGCTCCAAGCGGGGTATGGCCAACAGATGAAGAAGACAGAAGATAAGCCAAAGCGCTATCTTGGACTAACATCTAGTTGCCCTTTCTGGGCGTACTGCAGGGTTCTGCCCTACCCCATCATTATCAGTAGGGGTTCATGCCCATGACTGTGATGAGTCACCGCTACGGTGTGGGCAGTCATTTAGGACGTAGAATGTTGACTTGTTGCAGTCGATGTAGGTGTTGATGGCTTTTGTGACACTCTCCTCGCAGTCGATAAAGAGGTCGTCTGGTTCGTCGAAGTCGGGATATTGCTCGTAGAGAGCCATGAAGGCTTCGTCGTCCATATCTGCTGTCAGAGCCTCACCGTACTTCTCGAACAGGCGCCGCCCGTCGTAGATGAACTTTGAGAAGTCGTGTAAGGTTGTGGCAGCTTGCTGCAAGGTGCCGGCCTTATCTGGCGAAAGATCTTTTGCTACCTCTCTGATGGCGCCGCCCCACAGTCGGATGGCCTTGGCAAAAGGATTAAGGAAGATGAAAGGCCCATAACCATTGTGTATGAGCTGTATGAATCCTCCTTCGAGCATCTCGCTGCGGAGAATGTCGTAAGCCAATAGCGTGATCTGGTCGGCAGAGTACGATGTCATTGTGTCTGCATCGAGCTTGCCGCCGTTGGCATCGAGTGTGGCCTTGACGATGAGTGTGAGCAATGCCTCTGAGCCTTTACTGGCTGCTGTTTCTATAGCGTGGCGTGACAGTGTCGGTAGCATGTAGGTGGTGGGTTGTCGGTGGTGGGCAATGGTGGCGTGTATCAATGGCTCAGAAGAGATTGAGCTTGCGGCTACGTGCCTCTTCGAGTGAGAGCAACTCGTCTTTCTCTGCGGCTTGGCGCCGTAGCAGCTCTTGCTGTTCTGCAAGTTGTGATGCAGCCTTCGCGGCAGTGCTGATGTTCAGGAATGGTGCTGCGAGTGGCACATTTTGGCTGGCATCGCGCACATGCAGAACAGGGCCTCTGTAGTAAGGCGCAATCTTCAGTGCTGTGTGCAGCGGGCTTGTGGTGGCTCCGCCTATGAGTATCGGCGTGGTGATGCCTGCCTCGGCGAGCATGTGTACGGTGTTCGCCATCTCACCGAGTGACGGCGTTATGAGTCCCGAGAGACCTATCAGGTCGGGCTTCAGCTCTATGGCTTTGTCGAGAATCGTCTCTGCCGGCACCATCACTCCGAGGTCAATTACCTCATATCCGTTGCAAGCCATGACGACACCTACGATGTTCTTTCCGATGTCGTGAACGTCGCCTTTAACCGTTGCAAGCATGATGCGTGGATGGCGTGTGCCATCGGCCATTGATATCTGCTGCCTACTGAGTGCCGGCTTCAAGATCTCTACGGCCTGCTTCATGGTGCGTGCCGTCTTGACGACCTGTGGCAGGAACATCTTACCTTCTCCGAAGAGACGGCCCACGATGTTCATGCCTTCCATCAGCGGCCCCTCGATGATATCCACGGGTCTCGGATAGAGGTCAAGGGCCTCGTCGAGGTCGTTCTCGAGGGTGTCGGTGATGCCGCGTCGGATGGCATTGACGAGCCGTGCTGCAAGCGCGTCTCGTCGCTCATCGTCGGTGAGTGCCGCCGGCATCAGCGGTGACTCTGCGTCGTGGATGGTGGGCGATGGTGATACATTGTTGGCTTCAGCGAGCCTCTGTGCCGCCTCGATGAGCCTCTCTGTGGCATCCTGTCTGCGGAAGAGTATGACATCCTCTATGGCTTCGAGGAGAGCTGGTGGAATGTCATCGTAAGTGGTGCGTGTGGCGGGGTTCAGTATCGCCATGTCGAGCCCAGCTCGACGTGCGTGATAGAGGAAAACGGCGTGCATGGCCTCGCGCAGGGTGTTGTTGCCACGAAAGGCGAAACTGAGGTTGGAAATGCCGCCGCTGACGTGTGCACCGGGCAGGTTCTGCCGGATCCATGCTGTGGCACGTATGAAGTCAATGGCATAGGTGTCGTGCTCCGGCATTCCCGTTGCCACGGTGAGCACGTTGGGGTCGAAGATGATGTCGGCAGGCTGGAATCCCGCCTGCTCTATGAGGAGACGGTAGGCGCGCTGGCAGACATCGATGCGGCGCTGGTAGGTCGTAGCCTGACCTTGTTCATCGAAAGCCATGACCACCACAGCGGCTCCCATGCGTCGCACCTCGCGTGCGTGGCTCAGGAATGTCGCTTCGCCCTCCTTGAGCGAGATGCTGTTGACGATAGCCTTGCCCTGAACGTGCCTCAGTGCCTTGCTGATGACGTTCCATGATGATGAGTCAATCATGAAGGGTACGCGGGCTATCTCTGGCTCTGCGGCGATGAGGTCGAGGAAGTGTGTCATTTCGGCCTCGGTGTCGAGCAGCCCGTCATCCATATTGATGTCTATGACGAGAGCTCCGTCCCCCACCTGCTGTCGTGCTATGGCAATGGCTTGGTCGTAGGCTTTCTCGCTGATGAGTCGCAGGAACTTGCGCGAGCCGGCGACATTGCATCGCTCGCCCACGTTGATGAATGCCAGCTCGGGTGTCAGCTCCAGGCGTTCCAGGCCTGCGATGTTCAGTGTGTGCCATCTGTGTGTCGGGAGGTGTGGCTCGGCCTCTCTGGCCAGTGTGGTGAGCAGGCGTATGTGTTCGTCGGTAGTGCCGCAACATCCGCCGATTATATTCACGAGTCTCTCCTTGACGAAAGGGAGCATGTGTTGCATCATGTCCTGCGGCGTCTCGTCGTATTGCCCCATCTGGTTGGGCAGGCCGGCATTCGGGTAGGCGCTTATATAATAAGGTGCGACGCTTGCCAGATGTCTGAGCGGCGCTATCATGTCGGCAGCTCCGAACGAACAGTTGAGGCCGATTGACAGAATGTCAGCATGTGAGACGGATGTCACGAAAGCCTCGATGGTCTGCCCGGAGAGGGTGCGCCCGGCTTTGTCGGCCACCGTCAGGGAGAGCATCAGCGGCACCTCTCGCCGAGCTTCCTGCATGGCCTGTTGTGCTGCGCAGATAGCAGCCTTGGCGTTCAGTGTGTCGAAGATTGTCTCGATGAGCAAAGTATCCACACCGCCGTTGATGAGTGCCGTCATCTGCTCTGTGTATGCCTCGCATAACTCGTCGAAGCTGATGGCGCGGAATGCCGGGTCTTCGACATCGGGACTCATGGAGAGAGTTTTGTTGGTGGGTCCTACAGAGCCTGCCACGAAGCGTGGCTTCTCCGGAGTCAATGTTGTCTGCTCATCGGCCAACTGTCGCGCAATACGTGCTGCGGCAAGGTTTATCTCGACGACACGGTCGGCACAATCGTAGTCGGCCAGCGAGACCCGCTGTGCGTTGAAGGTATTGGTCTCTATGATGTCTGCCCCCGCCTGAAGGTAACGTCTGTGGATGTCTGCTATGACATCTGGCTCGGTCAGCGAGAGTATGTCGTTGCAACCGCGTGTGAATCCCTTGGCAATAAGCATTGTGCCCATTGCCCCGTCGAGCACGAGGATTCGGTGTCGTAGAGAGTCTTTGATGTCGGACATGAGCTGTCGTAATGTGTCCTAAAAGTTGTGCTTGAACTGCCGGTCGATGTCTCGTCGGTCTTCTTTCTCCTTGAGTGTCTCGCGTTTGTCGAAGCTCTTCTTGCCTCGTGCGAGGTGAATGTCGAGCTTCGCCCTTCCGTTCTCGTCGATGAAGAGCAACGTGGGCACGATGGTGAAGCCCGGACTCTTGATGGCGTTCTGCAACTTGTGAATCTCACGGCGGTTGAGCAGCAGCTTACGGTCGCGTCGTGCGGCATGGTTGTTGTAGGTGCCGTAGAAGTATTGTGAGATGTTCATGCCTTTCACCCACACCTCGCCGGCAATAATCACACAATAGGCATCGACGAGACTTGCCTTGCCCAGTCGTATGCTTTTAATCTCCGTCCCTGTGAGCACCAGTCCGGCCGTGTATTTGTCCATTAGGACATAATCGAACGATGCCTTGCGGTTCTTGATGTTTACTGTACGTTGTTTCTCTTTTGCCATAGGGCTGTCAGTCTGCGATGGCGGCCATGCGCAGTGCTGCCACTGCACACTCGTCGCCTTTGTTGCCGAGTTTGCCTCCCGTGCGGTCGGCTGCCTGTTGCTCGGTGTTGCATGTCAGAAGTCCGTAGATGACCGGCACTCGGGCTTTCGTATTTAGTTCTGCCAGACCTTGTGTCGTGCCTTGGCAGATATAGTCGAAGTGCGGCGTGTCGCCTCTGATGACACATCCGATGCTGATGACGGCATCTACCTCGTCGTTCTCTATCATCCATGCTGTAGCATAGACGAGTTCGAAGCTTCCCGGCACATGTCGCACGATGATGTCGTCGGCACTGACGCCGTTGTCCAAGAGTGTACGTATGGCACCGTCGCGCATGGCGTAGGTGTAGCGGTCGTTCCAGTCGGCCACGACGATGCCGATCGTGCGACCCTTGCCGCTGGGGATGTCGGCAGGGTTGTATTGTGAAAGGTTGTGGAGTGCTGTTGCCATATTGTTGTGTGTCTTCGTATCCTGAAGAATTGGAATCTGTCGTTTAGCAATGCTAAGGGATTAAAGATTAGCGTTGAGTGTGGATGTCCTGTCCTGCTCTCTAATCTTTAATCCCTGCTTGTGTCTTGCCTTGCGCCGGCAGTAATGATGCTCAATAGTCCATGCTGAGCACATCTGGCGTTTGGTGCTGCTCTGCCGTGGCAGGTATGGCCAAACTAATTGCTTGCGCGCTCGATGTAAGCTTCTATCTCCCGTGTCTGCACAGCCATTGATGTGGGATACTTGTTCTTCACCTCCTGATAGAGCTTCAGAGCCTGTTCCTTCTGTCCGTCGGCTTCGAGCAGCTGTCCGGCCTGTACGAGGAATGTCGGTGAGAGGCTGGGGTTGTCAGCACGCTTTGCAGCCTTCTTGAGAGTCTCAATGGCCTTGTCCTTCTGTCCGAGGCTCACATAGACATTGCCCAGCAATCCGATGGCAGCCGGCGAGATGAGGTCGTCGTCCTGCGTGTCGAACTTCTCAAGTTGCTTGGCCGCATCGTCGAACTTGTCGGTCTGTGCCAGACAGATGCCGGCATAGAGGTGAGCGAGGTTGCCGGCCTTGGTGGAACCGTAGTCTTCGGCCACCTTTAGGAATCCCACGCACTGGGCACCGTCGCCGTTGAGGGCTTTCTCGAAGTTGCCTTCGGTGAAGTAGTTCTCGCACGGGAAGAGAGCCTCGCTGGCCTTTTGGTTGTTGCTGTTGGAGTAAGCATTCCAACCGATGATGAGAGCTGCGCAGGCAAATACTGCTACGACTCCGGTGATGATAAGCTTCTTGTACTTGTCCACAAAGGCCTCTGTGGCGTTGACCACCTCAATGTTCTCAGGTGCTGCGGTTTGTTTTTGATTTGCCATGATGTTTTATGATGTATTTTATTGTTACATGCGCACTAAAGCGGCGCAAAAGTAGTCATTTTTCATGTAACGGTAAAGTTTTTTCGTCATTATTTCATATTTTGGGCTGTAAAAGCTGGATTTTTATTACCTTTGCGGCGCTTTTATGCTTCATTCACCGACATGATACTGCAACAACTGACCATCTTGAACTACAAGAACATCGCAAGCGCCGAGCTCGACTTCTCGCCAAAGATCAACTGCTTCATAGGCGACAATGGTGAGGGCAAGACCAATCTTCTCGATGCCATTTACTTCCTGTCGCTGTGTCGCAGCTCGCTGACGAGTGTGGATTCGGCGTGCATACGCCATGACGAGGAGATGGCTTTCCTGCAAGGTCGTTATGTCCATGAGGACTCTACCGACGAGGAGATTTCCCTGGGCTTGCGTCGCGGGCATAAGAAGCAGCTCAAGCGTAACAAGAAGTCCTATCCACGCCTTGCCGACCACATAGGACTCATTCCCGTAGTGATGGTGTCGCCCGAAGATGGCCAGCTCATAGGGGGCGGCAGCGAGGAGCGCCGCCGCTTTATGGATGTGGTGATATCACAGTTCGACCATCGCTATCTCGATGCACTGATGGCCTACAACCGCGCCTTGCAGCAGCGCAATGCCCTTCTGAAGCAGGAGGACGCCTCTCCCGACGAGGTGATGCTTGGGCTTTGGGAGGAGGAGATGGCCCGTCATGGCGAGGTCGTCTATCGCGCGCGCGATACTTATATTAATGAGTTCACTCCGCTGTTCGAGCAGTTCTATTCAAAGGTGAGCAGCTCACGCGAACATGTGGGGCTGGCGTATGTTTCCCACTGTCAGCGCGGTCCCTTACTCGATGTCATACGTCAGGGCCGTAGCCGCGACATCATAATGGGTTATTCGTTGCATGGCATCCACAAGGATGACCTCGTGATGACTCTCGGCGACTACCCAATACGTCGCGAGGGCTCGCAGGGGCAGAACAAGACATACCTTATCGCCTTGAAGCTGGCACAGTTCGACTTCCTGCGCCGCACAGGCTCTCAGACGACGCCTCTCCTGCTCCTCGACGACATCTTTGACAAGCTCGATGCCAGCCGTGTGGAGCAGATAGTGCGGCTTGTGGCCAGCGAGCGCTTCGGCCAGATTTTCATCACAGATACCAATCGCGACCACCTCGACAGCATCCTGGCTGCCTCGCAAAGCGACTACCGTCTGTTTCACGTCAATGGGGGGGAGGTGAGTCTATGAGGAAGAGACGCAGCGAACTGGTAGGCACGGTGACCCATGATGTGCTTCGCGTGTTGGGTATCGAAGCGCCTTACAATGAGTATCGCCTCGTGCAGGCCTGGCCGGAGGTGATGGGTGAGGGCATAGCCCGCGAGACCACGGATATCTATATCCGCAACCGCGTGCTATTCGTGAAGCTGAAGTCGCCGACCTTGCGTGCCCAGCTGTCGATGTCCCGTATGGTTTTATTGCGACGACTGAACGACCACGTCGGTGCGCAGGTCATAGAACGCATTGTGTTCTCATGAGAAAAAGCGACCTCTGCGGTTGACGTCAACGGCAGAAGTCGGGAAAAGGGACGTAACGGCACTAAGCCACAACGGCATCCATCCTCACATCGTGATGTGTCGTGGGCATGGTGTCAACGAGCTGGAAGGGCCAGCACAATCCTATCTTCAACGCTCGCGTCAGACGTGGCAGCAAGCGGTCGTAGTAGCCGCGGCCGCGGCCCAGGCGGCATCCGTCGGCGGTGAATGCCATGCCCGGCACGACAGCGAGGTCTATGTCGGCATAGTCGGTGAACTCCGTGCCTGTGGGTTCGCCGATACCGAAAGCCCCGACGGTCATTTGCGCCGTAGCGCTGTAATATCGCAGGATGAGGTCGTCGCCTACCACTACGGGCAGCAGCACCGTCTTCGTCAGAGCGGCTTCGACAATGAGGCTGTGAGTCTCCACTTCATCGGGCAGGGAGTGGTAGAGGAGTATGGTGTGTGCCTGCTGCCATGCCTCCGTCAGTAGCAGCCTATGCACCACCGCTGCCGATAGGCTTTGCAGCTCGGCAGCGGTGTGTGAGGCTTTGAGGCGCCGCATCTGGCGACGTAGCTCTGTCTTCGTGACATTCATTCCTTTTCGACGGTTGGCACCGACTTGCCTTCCTCCATGATTTGCAGGGCACGTATGATGGCCGGGTCTTGCTTGCAGAGGTACTGCAGGCGGTGTTCCTGGTCGGTAGCGTCATAGATGATGTTGGCAATGAGCGTGCGTTCGAAGAGAGGCGCGCTGCGCTGCAACATCAGGTTGCGTCGCTGCAGGCCTTTCTTCTCGGCATACTGTGCGAAGCGTTCGAGGAGGTTTTGTCGCTTCAACCACTGCTCCATCTCGCCCACGGTCTTCTGTTTGGAGAGCTGCGCACGGTTCTGGTCGTTGAAGTCGAACGCATACTGCAAGAGCAATCCTCGGTATGCCGCCTCGCGGTAGTAGCTGGTGTAGAGTGCCGTGTCCTCTGGGATGAAGACATCGGGCATGATGCCTCCGCCGCCATAGACCTTGCGTCCGATGCGTGTGCTATAGGCCGGACCGTCCTGATGGATGCTGTCTGCCGAGAAGAACTCGCCGCGCTCGTAGCGCATAATGAGGTCGTTCTCATAGTCCTCACCGTGACCTGGGGTGTAGGGTTTCTGTATGCATCGGCCGCTGGGGGTGTAGTAGCGTGCTATGGTGAGGCGCACGATACTGCCATCCTGGAATTCCATGGGTTGTTGCACGAGACCCTTGCCGAAGGTACGTCGGCCGATGATGGTGCCACGGTCGTTGTCTTGTATGGCGCCGGCAAAGATTTCAGATGCTGATGCCGACCCTTCGTCAACGAGCACTATGATAGGCATATCCTGGAAGGAGCCTCGGCCGTCGGTGGTGAAGTCTTCGCGCTCGGCGTGCAGGCCTTCGGTATATACCACAAGCTGATGTGCCTGCAGAAACTCGTTGACCATGATGATGGCCGTCTGCATGTAACCTCCACGGTTGCCACGCAAATCGACCACGAGGTTCTTCATCCCTTCGACGTTGAGACGTGCCAATGCCATGAGCATCTCGGGGTATGTATTGGCGCCGAAACTCTCGATGCTGATGTAGCCGGTGTTCTTGTCGAGCATGAAGTAGGCATCCACCGTCTCCACCGGCACATCGCCACGCACCACTGTCAGCACGAGCGGCTTCTGCGAACCGCTGCGCACCACCGTGAGTCTCACCGGCGTCCCTTTGGGTCCGCGCAGACGGCTCATGATTTCAGAATTGTCTTTGCCGATGAGGCTGCTGTCGTTGGCGGCTATGAGGCGGTCACCAGGCAGCAGACCGACACGTTCGGACGGGCCTCCCTTGATGACGTTCATCACGTTGACAGTGTCTTTGTTGACGGTGAAGCGTATGCCTATCCCCGAGAAGTGTCCGTCGAGTTCCTCGGTGCTGGCCTTGGCCTCAGATGCCGGGATGTAACTGCTGTGCGGGTCGAGTTCAGCAAGTATCTCGGGCATGGCGTCCTCGATGACCTTGTCCATATCCACGGTGTCAACGTAGTTGTCCCTTATGATTTGCATGAGGTAGTTGAGCTTGTCGCTCCCCGTGCCCGTGAAGTTGAGGCGTGTTCCGGCAAACTGGCTCGTGTAGAAGTAGCCTATGGCTATGCCTGCGATAATGGCGAGTGCCAGCAGTAGTGGTGTGAATCGAGATTTCATGATTTCTTGAAAAAGTAAATAAGATGAATCTATGCTATGAATGGCATCGGGTCGTTTATTCGTAGTCCTCGATGGCGAGTTGCTCCACATCTATGCCTGCGCGTCGCAGCAAGTCTATGCCGTCGTTGAGGCGGTATGCCCTCGAGAAGATAACGCGCTTTATGCCAGCCTGAATGATGAGTTTGGCGCACTCAATGCAAGGCGAGTCGGTGACGTAGAGCGTGGCCCCTTCAGAGTTGTTGCCCGAGCGTGCTATCTTGGTGATGGCATTGGCCTCGGCATGTAGGACGTATGGCTTTGTGACATCGTTGTCGTCTTCGCAGACGTTCTCAAATCCCGACGGCGTTCCGTTGTAGCCGTCGCTGATGATCATCTTGTCCTTCACGATGAGTGCACCCACCTGGCGGCGTGAGCAGTAGCTGTTTTCGCTCCAGATGCGTGCCATGCGCAGGTAGCGCAGGTCTAAAAGTCGTTTGTCGCGCATGATGGCAGAAGTGTGAGTTGTTATTGTAGCGTGGGTTTCGCCAACCGACGTCGGCTCCACCTCTATATTATCGTTAATTGTGTGTGATGCCGTTGCGTTGCAACAAGGCGTCTATCGTGGGTTCCTGCCCCCGGAAGCGGCGGTAAAGTGTCATGGGGTGTTCTGTGCCTCCGCGCGAGAGTATGTTGTCGCGGAAGCTCTGTGCCGTCTTGCGGTCGAAGATGCCGTTCTGCTTGAACAGCGAGAAGGCATCGGCATCTAGCACCTCGGCCCATTTGTATGAATAGTAGCCGGCGGCGTAGCCTCCCGCCATGATATGTCCAAACTGCACGCTCATGCACGCTTCGGGCACCTCGTCAAAGAGCTGTGCGCGACTCCATGCCTGGCGCTCGAACTCGCGCACGTCGCCCTCGAAAGGCTCGGTGAGTGTATAGTAGGCCATGTCGAGAAGGCAGAAGCTCAACTGACGTATGCAGGCGTATGCGACGTTGAAGTTGTTGGAGGCCACGATGCGCTCCACGAGGTCGGCAGGCAACGGCTCGCCGCTTTCGTAGTGGCATGCGAAGGTTGCCAGCCACTCAGGCTGTGTGGCAAAGTTCTCCATAAGCTGTGACGGCAGCTCCACGAAATCCCAATAAACGTTGGTGCCGGAGAGGCTTGCAAAACGTGTGTTGGCGAAGATGCCGTGCAGAGCGTGTCCGAACTCGTGCAAGAATGTCTCCACCTCGCCCAGCGTGAGCAATGCGGGTTTGGTGGGCGTGGGCTTCGTGAGGTTCATCACGAGACTCACCTGCGGGCGGCTGTTCTTCCAAAGGGTCTGGTCGGTGGGGTCGGCACAGCCCTCCTCGGGCCCTATCCATTGGTCCTTGAAGCTCGTCATCCATGCACCACTCTGCTTGGAGGTACGTGGATGGAAGTCGGTGAAGAGCACGGCAAGGAAGGTACCGTCCTCGTCAATGACATCGTAGGCAGTGACGTCGGGGTGGTACACGGGAATGTCCTTCCGTTCGTGGAAGGTGATGCCGTAGAGGCGCGTTGCCAGCGAGAAAACTCCCTCCTTCACGCGCTCGAGCTGGAAGTAAGGACGCAGCATCTCGGCGTCGATGTTCCAGCGTTTCATCTTCAGTTTGTGGGCATAGAACGAGAAATCCCAGGGCTGTAGTTTGAAGTCGTCGCCTTCCATCTGGCGTGCCATCTCCTCAATGTTGCTCAACTCGCGGCGGGCCGCGGGCATGTAGGCATCGAGCAGCTTGTCGATGAGCTTGAAGACGTTCTCCTTGCAGCCCGCCATACGATGAGCCATCACGAAGTCAGCATAGCAGTCGTAGCCCAGCAGCTGAGCACGTTCGCGCCTCAGGTTCACTATGCGTGTCACGAGCTGACGGTTGTCATGCTCGTCGCCGTGGGTGCAGATAGTGTTTTTGGCAATGTACATCTGGCGGCGCAGGTCACGGTCGGAGGCGTAGGTCATGAAGGGGCCGTAGCTCGGTGCCTGCAGGGTGAACACCCATCCCTCCAGCTCGCGCTCGGAGGCAGCCATTGACGCAGCCTCGATGGCGGTGTCGGGCAGTCCTGCCAGCTGCCGGCGGTCGGTGATGTGCAGGGTGAAAGCGTTGTTGTCCTTCAGCGTGTTCTGCGAGAACTGCAGAGTCAGCGCGCTGAGTTCCATGTTCATCTGCCGCAACAGCTCCTGCTTCTCGGGCGGCAGCGCGGCACCGGCACGCACAAAACCATCGTAACAGTTGTCGAGGAGCATCTGCTCCTCTGGCGTGAGCTCGCGATGGTGTTCGTACACCTTCTGCACACGTTCGAAGTATTTTCTGTTGAAGATGATGTCATTGGCGTGCTGTGTGAGCAGCGGTGACATGCGTTGTGCCAGCGCGTCGAGTTCGTCGTTCGTCTCTGCCGAGAGCATGCAGAAGAACACCTTCGATACGCGCTCGAGCATGTCGTCGGTAGCCGTAACGGCAATGGTATTGTCGAAAGTGGGGACGTCGGGGTTGTTCACTATGCGCTCTATGAATTCCTTGTCACGGCGCATACCTTCCATCATGGCGGGCTCGTAGTCGGCGATGTCGATGAGGTGGAAGGGTGGTGTCTGGTGAGGAGTGGGATAGTTCTTGTCCCAGAATGGATTATGGCGTTTTTCTTCGCTCATGTTATTATTTTGTGATACTTACTTTCCTGTATTTGTCGCCCTGACGACTCCTGTAGAGTGCGAACTCGCGCAGCAGGTTCTCGAAGGCATCGATCTCCACCATGCGTCGGTCTGTACGCACGAGCCCCAGCTTCCGCAGGCGTGCCAGTGCCGCCGAGATGTAGCGTGGGTCCTCGCCGAGGTACTGCCCTAAGAGTATCTGCGAGATGTCGAAGCACTTGTAGCCCGCCGGACGCTGCACATGGTTGTGCATGAAGCGTATGATGCGCCCCTCCAACGTGTCGGCAGGCGGGAGCCACAACGATACCGTGGTGCGCACTGTCTGCGTGGTGAGGGCGTTGAGTACATTGAGGCGGAACACCTCGTAGCGCGACGTGAGGTCGCTCACGTCAGACTTCGTGACATGCATCACCGATGTCTCGCGACGTGCTATGTATGTGTGACGGTGCGTGCGCTGCGAGCCGTAGAGCACGTCGAGTCCCAACATTGCCGGGGCGTCAACCAACTCATCGACATGCCAGCTGCCGTCGGCCGACGGCGTGCGCATGGTGAGCTGGCCACCGATGACGAAGGTCAGCCCTGTGCAGGCATCGCCCTCGTGCAGCAGCGTCTGTCCGGCGGCCACGGTGTCGAATTCCATGCGCGTTGCCTCCACGATGGCGGTGACATCAGCAGTGCCAAGACCTTGGAAAAGGGGCAACTCCAGCAGAGTGGTAAACATGGATTTTGTCATTTCGGCCGCAAAGTTAAGGCTTTGACGTGCCAAATGCAAACATTTCTTGTCTTTTTCATAATTTTCTTGCATATCTTTAACCGAAAAACCAACGGAAATGCTTACCTTTGCCACGTGACAATTCCCAAACCATGTTTTTATGAGTAAACTTCTACACTTTCGACAGACCATAATGACCATGTTCATCTGTGCTTCGCCAATGTCCTTGGCAGCACAGGGTGACACCACGTTCGTCTATCTCACCGACGGCAACATACATGCCTTCCCGGCTGCCCTCCTCAAGCAGCGCCAGCAGACAGCCTCGCAGGTCATCTTCACCGACATCGACGACGGGCAACATGCCTACCGACGTTCTGACATCGCCAGCGAGAGTGCCACTGGCCCGGGCGGCAACCCATGGCTCACGGTGTTCAAGTTCAACAACAAATACAACGACAACGTATTTGTTGACGTGCTGCTGGACCCATCTGCCGGCACCAACCTCACTGCCACCGTGCCGTGCATCGGCAAGTGGCTGACGCCTTCCTTCCAGTGTAACGACGACAATGCAGCCGTCTATGTCGGTGCCCAGGAACAGCATAGCAAGGAGACGCGACGCAGCTTTGCCAGTGACGTCACATACACCTGTGCCCTGCCCGGGCGCTACGTGCTACGGCGCACTCAAGAGGAGTCGGTGGCTCCTACGCCCCAGCCTGCGGAGACCTACGAGGATGTGACACTCAGCGTCGGCGACCTGTCAACCAACGCCCCCAGCAACAATCCCGACCAGGAGGGACTGCAGTGCCTCATCGACGGCGACCCGAATACATTCTTCCACTCCACATGGGGCGATGACGGCCCTTATGCCAAGCTGCCCCTCGACAGCTGTCCGTGGGTGGAGGTCAAGCTGCCGACAGCCATGCGCCACATGCGTTTCACCTACGCCACGCGCTTCGACAACGGCCAACGTTCGCCGTTGTCGTGGGAGGTGCAGGCCAGCACCTCTGGCACGACGTGGAAGAAAGTTGCCGTCTTCACCCAGGCCGATGGCATTCCTGAAGGAGCGGGACAGCAGTGGACGTCGCCCACAATCGACATGGAGCGCAACATGAAACATGTGCGCCTCATAATGACATCGGCCAACTACAAGAACTACCTCTGCCTTAGCGAGCTGGCGATAATAAAGGTGACACCCAGCCAGGCCCCAGAGCCCACCCCCACAGCATCGGGCCGCTGCGACCTCGTGCCGATGGGCACCAACTACAACGTGCATATAGACTTCCCCACCGACCGTGCCACCAACGTGCCGCGCATCGACCTAAACCTCGATGGCTACGACATGATAACCTCCAAGACCACCTTTATCGACGCCACTATCAGCATCGACGGTGCCGGGGTCTTTCCCGACATGATGCCCACCCCCGTGCAGGTGAAGGGTCGCGGCAACAGCTCATGGGACGGCAATTTCTACGGCGGATGGTACAGCCCCAAGAACCCCTACCGTCTGAGATTCGCTGATAAGGAGAAGCCCTTCGGCCTCACAAAGGGCAGGAACTGGGTGCTGCTGGCCAATAAAATCAGCGGCTCCATGACAACGAACGCCATAGGCATGAAGGTGGCATGCCTCATGGGTACAGATGGCTGCAACCACATCATTCCTGTGGAACTATACATCAATGGCGAATATCGCGGAAGCTACAACTTCACCGAGAAAGTGGGTCTGTCCAACAACAGCATCGATGTCGAAAACGAGAGCGTGGCAACACTCTTGGAACTCGACACCTATAGTGCCGACCCGGACGAGTCTCCGTTCACCAGCAGGCGCTACTCGCTGCCTGTCAGGATTAAGAAGCCCAACTTCACAGAGGACGTCACCGAACTTACAAAGGACATCATCATTGAAAGCTTCAACGAACTCCTTAACCGTATTGCCACTCACTCGGATATCTCCGACATCGCCGACGTCGAGAGCCTGGCACGCTTCTATGCCGTGAACGAATTCATACTGAACCTCGAAATCATGCACCCAAAGAGCACATTCATCTATCGTGCCGACCTCTTCGACAGCGGGAGCCTGTGGAAATTCGGACCTGTGTGGGACCTTGACTGGGCGTTCGGTCACGAGCTCAACCAGAGTGCACCATATTTCACCACGGGCGCCAAGTCCGGCTTCCTCACCGTCAAGGCAATGGAGAAGAACGCCCTTTGGTCGGCAATGCGCAGGTGCGGCGAACCTCTCGACCGTGCCATTTACAGCGTATGGCATCACTTCATGGAGGATGGGGGCATCGATGAGCTCGAGGATTTCTGCGACGAATATTACGCATACGCACAACCGTCGTTCACACACAACTACAATTATTGGGGAGACGGAGCCAACTATGGCCCTGTCACAGATAACGCCAAGACATGGCTGCGACAACGTGCCGAATATATCTATAGCCGTCTCACGCCCTACGACCTTACCAATGACATAGAGGGCATCACGGAGGAGCAGATCATCGCCTCGCCCAATAACATCTCACAGCCTCAGGGCATCGATGTCTATGACCTGCGTGGCGTGCGTCTGCGCCATAATGCCTCGACTGCCAATTGGCGCGAAGGCCTGCCGCGTGGCCTCTACATCGTCAATGGCCGCAAGGTTCTCGTTGATTAATCTCCTGTAAGGGCAAAAGAATACCTATTCGTTTTCAAATCTTTTGCCCTTACTTGAAGTGTCAAGCGTCTCATCAAGCCGAGTGCGGGGCGTACTAACATCAAACACTCGACTTTTTCAAGCGGACTCAATAAGCTTTTTTTGAAAAAATATGGACAAACGTTTGGCCGTGTCATAAGGAAACCGTATCTTTGCGGCCGATTTAGAGACCGAAGGGGCTCAGTGAAGTGCTGCCACGGTGGCAGACGCCTCCCGGTAAAATCCGTTAAATACATCATAATCAAAAATGTACGCAATCGTAGAGATTAACGGTCAACAGTTCAAGGCAGAGGCTGGCAAGAAGCTCTTTGTTTACCACATTCAGGGTGCCGAAGCAGCTCAGACTGTTGAATTTGAGAGAGTATTATTGATAGACAACGAGGGTGCTGTCACCGTTGGTGCTCCCACTGTAGAGGGTGCTAAAGTTGTCTGCGAAGTGGTGTCACCGCTAGTGAAGGGCGAGAAGGTGCTCGTCTTCCACAAGAAGCGCCGCAAGGGCTACCGCAAGCTCAACGGTCACCGTCAGCAGTTCACAGAGTTGACTATCAAGGAAGTTATTGCTTAACCCACTAAAACCACAGAAACGAAATGGCACATAAAAAAGGTGTAGGCAGTTCTAAGAACGGCCGTGAGTCAGCAGCACAGCGACTCGGCGTGAAGATTTTTGGTGGTCAGAAGTGCGTGGCTGGCAACATCATAGTGCGCCAGCGTGGCACGCAGCACTATCCCGGCACTAACGTCGGTATGGGCAGCGACCATACGCTCTATGCACTTAAGGATGGCATCGTCACCTTCAAGAAGGGGCGCCTCGACCGTTCTACGGTCTCCGTGGAGCCCGTGGCAGAGGCATAAGGGACACGCAGACTCAAAATCCGTACAGCAATTCATCATTCTCTAACTTTCCCCTCATGCCTTGATGGGCGTGAGGGGATTTTTGCTTTATTATGAAACACTCCGTTAAAGACTGGATCGTGGCGACCAGGCCGTGGTCGTTTCCCGCATCTGCCATGCCAGTGGCTGTCACTATGGCTTGGCTGTGGAGCCAAGGCCTCATGGACAATTGGCTTCTCGGCCTGATGGCACTGACGAACATCATCCTGGTTCATGCCGCCGGCAATGTGTGGAGTGACTTTTTCGACTTTCGCCGAGGCGTGGATGCCAAGGACACATTCAGCGTCACGACACTCGTTGACGGACACTTCACACAGCGCGAAGTACTCATGCTGTCGCTGTGCCTTCAGACGGTTGCCGTGATCATGGGAGTGACAATGGTATGCCTGACGGGTGTCACGCTTCTGTGGATAGGCTTGGCAGGCATAATCCTGTCGCTATGCTATCCGCCGTTGAAGTACGCCGCACTCGGCGACGTGGTGATAATGGCATGCTATGCCCTGTTGCCAATGCTCGGAGTGACGTTCATTTGTCATGGCAGCATAGTGTCCGACGTGCTGTGGCTGGCGGTGCCTGTGGGCAGCATAACAGTAGCCATCCTGCATGGCAACAACACCCGCGACATCGAGACAGACTCTCGCGCACACATCCGCACCTTTGCTTTGCTCACAGGGCGCGACATGGCAGCACAGGTCTATGTCTTCGAGCTCTTGCTACCTTACCTATGGCTCATCGGCACTGCCGTAGTAGGCGTGACGACATCGGCTTTGACAGTCAGCGATACAGGGCTCACGGCCGTGAGTCCATGGTGTCTGACAACGTTGCTCACCATCCCCGTCGCGTGGCGCAACATCACTACAATGCTTTCATACCGCACGTCCGGCTTGTCGGCGATAGCAAGCCTCGACGAGGCTACGGCAAAACTTCAACTTGCATTCAGTATAACCCTGATTCTCGGGCTAGTATGTGCCACTCTAATATGACAGCCATGATGCGAAAGATAACATCCGACTCGTCGCTATGGCGTGTAACGGTGGCAGTGACCGCAGCCGCCGCGCTGTGGTTCGCCATGTTCTCGCCGCTGACGTCGGCGATGTTCCCTTTCTGGAGCACGATGTCAGTGGCTGCCGTGGTGCTCTCTTGTCTGGCACTGACCTTTGGCGGACGCGACAGCCTTGGCCTCAGATATGCCTCATGGCGCTCTACCATCTTTTTGGGCACGGTCATTGCCATTGTGCTGTGGCTGCTATTCTATGTCGGCGACAAGATTTCGCAGTTGATGTTCGACTTTGCGCGTACGCAGGTAAACCTTATCTATGACATGAAGGACGGCACATCGCCGCTGTTGCTCTCAACGCTCTTGTTGTGCCTAATCGGCCCTGCAGAGGAGATTTTCTGGCGTGGATATGTGCAGCGCACGCTGTCACAGCACTATGATGCCAATGTGGCCTTCATGGCCACTACCGCCATCTACACGCTGGTGCACCTGCCATCGGCTAATTTCATGCTTGTCATGGCAGCTTTGACATGTGGGGTGGTATGGGGAGGCCTCTACCGCCTCTTCCCGCGCCAGCTCACGGCCATCATACTCAGCCACGCCCTGTGGGACGCTGCAGCGTTCGTGTGGTTCCCGTTCTGAATTTGTGAATTAACAATCATAATATCGAAATCATGCTTACACTAAAACTCATTAATGAGGAGACCCAGAAGGTGATTCAGGGTCTTGAGAAGAAACATTTCACCGGCGCTGCCGATGCCATTGCCGCCGTGCAGGCCACAGACCGCCAGCGCAGAGAGGCACAGCAGCAGCTCGACGCCATACTTGCGCAGAGCAAGCAGAAGGCCGCAGAGATTGGCAGCCTGATGAAGCAAGGGCTGCGCGAACAGGCCGAAAGCGCCAAGGCTGCCGTGGCCGAGCTCAAGGAGAAAGCCAAGGCTCTGGAGACGGCGATGGACGTTGCTCAGAAGCGTCTCACAGAGCAGCTCTGCCAGATTCCCAACATCCCCTACGATGAAGTGCCGGAAGGCCTTGCCGCAGAAGACAACCTCGTGGTGAAATACTGCCCCAAGCCAGACCCGTCACGCCAGAGCGGCGAGGAGCCCAACATCACCTCGGCGAGTTCGCTGCCAAGTACCAGTCGTTGCTGCCCACAGTGGCAGAGGGTGCAGGCGATGATGCTCCGCTGCCGCACTGGGAGCTGGCCAAGAAGTATAACCTCATAGACTTCGACCTCGGCGTAAAAATCACCGGTGCCGGCTTCCCGGTATATATCGGCAAGGGAGCTCAGCTGCAGCGCGCACTCATCAACTTCTTCCTCGACGAGGCACGGCGTGCAGGCTACACAGAAATTATGCCTCCGACGGTAGTCAATGCCGCCAGCGGATACGGCACGGGTCAGCTGCCCGACAAGGAGGGGCAGATGTATCATGCCGAGGTCGATGACTACTATCTCATCCCGACAGCAGAGGTGCCCGTGACGAACATCTACCGCGACGTGATCCTCGACGAGCGCGACCTGCCGGTGAAGAACTGCGCATACACACAGTGCTTCCGTCGTGAGGCAGGCTCCTATGGTAAGGACGTACGCGGCCTCAACCGTCTGCACGAATTCTCAAAGGTGGAAATCGTGCGCATCGACACGCCGTCACACAGCCGTGAGAGCCACAAGGAGATGCTCGCACATGTCGAAGGACTGCTCATGAAGCTCGAGCTGCCATACCGCATACTGCGTCTATGCGGCGGCGACCAAAGCTTCACCAGTGCCATCTGCTACGACTTCGAGGTCTATAGCGAAGCGCAGAAGCGTTGGCTGGAGGTGAGTTCCGTGTCCAACTTCGACACATACCAGGCCAACCGCCTCAAATGCCGCTTCCGTCCGGAAGGCTCCAAGAAGCCGGAGCTCTGTCACACTCTCAACGGCTCGGCACTGGCTCTGCCGCGTATCGTGGCTGCCCTCCTCGAGAACAACCAACGTGCTGACGGCATTCACATACCTACAGCACTTCAGCCTTACACTGGCTTTACAGTAATAGACTGACGACAACAACATTACCGCCTGCTGCAACGTCGATGCCTACGGCATCAACCTTGCAGCAGGGTTGGTTACCAAAATCTGATACATACGGCATCAAGCATGTAGCTGGGCGGCTAAGCCAACGAGAAGGCTGGCCGCCCAGCCGTTTTTTAGTTGTCAGGATAGAAAAAAACAAGACCATAAGCATCTGTCTTGCCTATGGTCTTGCCTTGTACGCCCTCAGGGGCTCGAACCCTGGACCCATTGATTAAGAGTCAATTGCTCTACCAACTGAGCTAAGGACGCATTGTTCTTTTTGTTTTGCGGGTGCAAAGGTAATACCTTTTTCTGGATTCGCCAAGCTTTTTCGCAAAAAAATGTCTCATGAAGCATAAATTAACAGAGATGAGCGTTTGTCGGCCTGCGAATCATGCAGCGCCACGCTTCTGCCACGCCCCGGAAAGGACAGCTCGCAACGTTGCCGTCTGGCAATGCTGCGAGCTGTGTGGTATGCGATGCAGTGCGATGCAATGCGATGTGATGTCCTGCTACTTTATTATCTCCAGTTCTCTGAACACACGTGTCAGTGCTTCTACCGACCTATCAACCTGTTCCTTGGTGTGTGTGGCCATGAGGGCATATCTCACAAGTGTGTCCTGTGGTGCGCAGGCGGGTGGTATGACGGGGTTGATGAACACCCCCTCCTCGAAAGCACGCTTTGTCACAAGGAATGTCTTATCGACATCACGCACATAGAGCGGGATGATGGGACTCTCGGTGTCGCCAATCTCGAATCCCTCATCGCGGAACCGTTTCAGGGCGTAGTTGGTGACATCCCACAGCCGCTGTATGCGCTCTGGCTCGCGCTGTATAATGTGGAGAGCCTCTTGTGCTGCTGCCGTTGCAGCCGGAGTGTTTGAAGCCGAGAAGATGTATGTTCGAGTATTGTGGCGCAGGAAGTTTATGGTGCGTGAGTCAGATGCTATGAATCCGCCTATTGACGCGAGGCTCTTGGAGAATGTGCCCATAATGAGGTCTATGTCGTCGGTCACGCCGAAGTGATCGCACACTCCCCTACCCTGTCGCCCAAAGACGCCTATGCCATGAGCCTCATCGACCATGATGGCTGTGCCGGGGTATTTTTTCTTCAGTTCGACGATTTTAGGCAATGGAGCGAGGTCACCTTCCATGGAGAATACTCCGTCAACGACTATGAGCTTAACACAGTCGGCAGGCAGAGACTGTAGTATTTTCTCGAGGTCGGCCATGTCGTTGTGACGATACTTGAGTCTCTGTGAGAAGCTGGCGCGGGTGCCATCGACGATGCTTGCGTGGTCACGGTCGTCGCAGATGATATAGTCATGACGGTCGGTGATGACGGCCAGTACGCCGCTGTTGACGGTGAAGCCTGTGGAGAAACACAAGGCTTCGTCCTTGCCGACGAACTCAGCGAGTTCGCGCTCAAGCTGTACATGCAGGTCGAGTGTGCCGTTGAGGAATCTCGAGCCGGCACATCCTGTGCCATATTTCTGCATGGCAGCGATGCCGGCATCTATAATGCGCTGGTCGCCCGTGAGACCAGTATAGGCATTGGAACCGAACATGAGGACTTTATGTCCCTCCATGATGACTTCGGTACCCTGTTTGCCCTCTATCTCCCGGAAATAGGGATATATTCCCAGTGCCTTGTATTTCTGCGGCAGGTCATATCTGCCTAATTTGTCTTGTAAAAGTCCCATTACTTATATATATAATGTGTATATGTTTCCGTTCATGTATAGACACGTCGCGCCGAAAGGCGGCGCAAAGATAATGAATATTTCAATACGACACCATATTTTCTGCACAAAAAGTATAAAAACATGCATTTTTATTGACGTCAGAAGAACCCTCGAATGATACTGAAGAGCCATCCCGTGATGCGATGCCCCAGGCTGAAGCGTTTGCGGTAGTCGCTGGCACGGAAGACGGTGCAGTCGGCCTTGTCGTCCTCGAAGATTTCCTGCAGGCGTGCCGTGGTGACGCTGTCGATGATGAAGCTGTTGACCTCATAGTCGAAGAGGAAGCTGCGTGCATCGAGGTTTGTAGAGCCTATGGTGCAGAAACGTCCGTCCACGGCCATCGTCTTGGAGTGGAAGAAGCCGTTGTTGTTGTAGTACACATGTGCTCCGCGTTTGGCCATCATCTTCATCTCGCGTGCCACGACATCGGGCGTTATCGGCACATCACTTTTCGACGAAACCATGATTTCCACCTTCACACCCCGTCTGAGCGCACGCCAGATGGCGTGGCGCACACTACGCACGTTGGTGGGGTATGGATTCACAATCTGTATGTGGTGCTGTGCTGCCTCTATAGCCGCCACATAGGCCTGGCGCATGAGCTTGGAATCGCGCCCTGGCCTGCGGTCAACGACACCTATCGTTGCGATGGGCTGCGGTGCGAGTGCTTTTGTGAAGTCGAACATAGCCGCCATGCCCCCGGATGTCGGCGTGGTAGCAGTGTCGGCATTCAGGGTGTCGGGCTTCAGCGTGACGGGCTTCAGCGTGACGGGCTTCAGCGTGTCGGACTTCAGCGTGTCGGACTTTGCCAGCGGCTGGAGGTTCTCGTGGAAGCTGTGATTCCACATGCGGCGGAAGATGCTGTCATAGTGTGCGACGACCGGTCCTGTGAGTCGCATGTGCATGTCACGCCACCTGCCATACGACGGCCGTCCGTGTATGTAATAGTCGGCGACGTTCATACCTCCCGCATAGCACACGCGTTCGTCAATGGTGACGATCTTGCGGTGGTCGCGGTGGTAGGCATGGTTGATCCACGGGAACTTGATAGGGTCGAACTCACGCACATCGATGCCCATGATGCGTATGGCACGCAGATGCCTGTTCTTCAGCGGTGCGTCATTGCTGCTGTTGCCGAAGCTGTCGTACATGGCATTGACATCCACTCTGGCGTCAACCATCTGTCCGAGAAGTGTGAAGAGCGCCTTTCCGATGCTGTCGTTGCGGAAGTTAAAGTACTCAAGATTTACACGCCGCCGCGCTTTGCGTATGTCGGCAAACATGAGGTCGAACTTCTCGCGGCCTGTTGAGATGAGCTGCACAGTGTTGCTGTCAGTGAATGTCACGCCGAGTTGCTCAAGACGTTGCCGGACGATGCTGTCCGACTGAGCACTTGCGTCAACCGCCCCCCAGGCCACAGCGAGAGCGAATGAGGCCGTAACCATCAACGGCCGTATGTCAAAGTAGTGCATTGGCGTGTTCAGACATTTATGCCACGATGGCGCTCCTGGTATTGTGTCGGACTCTCGCCATAGATGTCGGTGAATGTACGCGTGAAGATGTCGAGGTTTGGCATACCGACCTCCTCGGCCACCTCGATGGGAGCGATGTCGGTTTCGCGCAGCAGCGTTGCCGCCTCGGCCAGACGAATCTCGCGGATGTAGTCGGCCGGTGTCTTGCCCGTCAGTTTCTCTATGCGTCTGAAGAGCTGCGGCAACGGCACGCCAATGGCGTCGCAGAGGTCGCAGAGTGCGAGCTTTGGGTTTGAGATGTTCTGCCGCACGAACTCCTGTACCTGCCGGCGTATCAGCTCACCCACTCCGGCGCTCATGGCATCGGCGGTGAGCATGGCATCCTCGTTGGGTATGACGCTGTCGTCAACGGGGTCTCCCATTAGGCGTGCACAGCGAACGCTGAGAGCCTTAAGGTCGTAGAAGTGAAGCACGTAATCGTCGGCAGCGACGGTGATGCCCTGCTTCTCGAACTCGGAGGCCGACATAGCATTCTCGAGCATCAGCACAAAAGGTATTCTGGCATAGCCTTTCTCATTCTTGACGCGCACGCAGAGCTCGCTGCCACGCATGTCGGCGAGCATCTCGTTGGCAATGATGAGGTCGGGACGTCTCTGCCCCAAGGCTGCCATCACAGCATCGGCCGTGGTGAAGGTTTCGAAGTCGTAGGTATTCTTAAGCTGGTCGGTGACCCACTCTGTTATTGTCTCGTCAGAATCGACGAAGTAGATGAGGCGTTTCGGCTTCTCACGCTTCGGTTTAAGTGTTGCCGGACGTGGCGCTGCCGTGGCGTTGCCGGCATCGTCGGGCTCGCTGCCTGCCTTGTCACCGGCATCGTCAGTCTCAATAGCCTCGGAGAGCTGCAGCACGCCATCATCGGCATCGTCACTCACCGCTGTCTGGCGGAGTTCCTCAGGCAGGAGGTGTAACAAGTCCTCATTCTTAGCCTCTTTGAGCTCGGCCAGAAGGTTCTTCTCGATGTGTAGGATGTTGTTGGAAATCTCGCGTTGCTCGGGTGTTGTGAGCATCGGGTTGAGGCGTCGCAGCTGGGCTATGACCTTACTGATAGGGTCTATGAGCGTCTGTGTGAGGTCCTTCAGGGCTTCGGCACGTCGCATGAAGAGTTCTCGCTCGCGGCGGTTGTCCATGAAAAGTTCGTGGATCCATGGTATGGCGAACTTCAGCATTACCGCCAAACCAGCCAGCAGCAGCACATAAATGGCGATGGCCCACCATGACAGCCATGCCGTGCGCTTCAGCACTATTTCGAGCGTGTGCTCGTCATCGCTCTGCCTGCCATCGTCGTTGATAGCCTTGACGTGCAGGACATAGCGTCCTGGTTTCAGCCCCGTGAACCTCACGCCGTGGAGTATCGGGTCGCCAGGCAGCCAGCGTTCATCGCGTCCCTCGAGCATATACACGAACTGCGGATGGTCGCAACGATAGTAATTGCTGACGGACATGGCGATGGCAAAGTTGTTCATGAAGTAAGGCAACGTCAGCTTCTGTGTCTCATTGAGGTCGGTGTGAAGCACCGTTTGTCCTGCCACCTTCTGACGTGTGCCAATAATCTTGTCTGCGAAGATGAGTTCCGTCAACAGCACGCGCGTCTCAGTGTTACGGTTCTCTGTCTCGCCTATATTAATCCAATTGAAGCCATTGGGGCCGCCCATGTAGATCCACCCTGCACGTGTCGTGCAGATGGAACCCTGATTGTACTCAGGTCCTTGCAGGCCATCGGCCACGCTGTAGTTATACACATATACGTTATAGCCTTGGTTGGAACCGTCGTCCTGAGGCACGAGGCGGCACACGCCTCCCGCAGTGGTGACCCAGATGTGGTGCGACCCGTCTTCTGCGAGTCCACATATCATGTTGTTGGGCAAGCCCTCTTCGGCGCCAAAGGTCTGCAAGGCATCGCTCTTGGGGTTATAGAGGTTGAGTCCGTCGCGCGTGCCGACCCATATCAGCCCTCGGCTGTCGATGAGCACCTGCGTGACATAGAGATTCGTGAAGTGCCTGTCGCCAAGGCGTGTGCCTCTGAAGAACTCGACCTGATTCGTAGAGAGGTTCACCACCGCGATGCCGTCTGACGTGCCTGCCACGAGGCGGTTGCCGCGCGTGGCCAGCGACGTCACCTCGTCTGACGGCAGGCGTCGTCCGGCGTAGTTGAAGTTTGCCATCGTGCCACGGTGGGGGTCGATGCCCTGCATGCCGCCTCCCAGCGTCGCAACCCATACGGTGCCGTTCTGGTCCTCGGTGATGGCCGTGACATTGTCGCTCCCGATACTATTCGTGTTGCCCGCATCATGCCGATACACGGTGACATGGTTGCCCTGAAGATGGTTGAGGCCATAGCGGTTGGAACCGGCCCACACGGAGCCGTCGCGTGCCACATGAACGCAGGCGAACATGTCGTCACTCAGGCCCTTCTGACGCCCGAAGCGTGTATAGACCGTGTCCTCGAGATTCTTGCATATCAACCCCTTGTCGCGCGTTGCCATCCAGATATTGCCTTGTGGGTCTTCACTGATGCCGTTGACGTCGGCCACGCGGTCGAGGATGAAGCGATAGATGCTGAAGCCCCAGTAGCTGACTCCGAAACGCAACGTGCCTACCCACAAGAGGTTGGAGTCGTCGATATATAGCGTCTGGATGTTGTTGGCAGGCAACGCTCGCGAGTCTCCGCTGTGAAGCAAATGGCGACGTACGACACGACTGTCCACATCGAGGAGCACAAGTCCCGTCCTGTCTGTGCAGAGCCATACGAAATGGTTCTTATCCTCAACGACACCCGTGATGATGGCATCGTCGAAATCCCACGAGCACCCCCACGTCTGTGCGAACTCGGCAAGCGAACGCGACCATGTTTTTGTGTCACCATCGTAGATAAAGGTTCGCATGTCGCTGAAGACGAAGATGTCACGGTGCTTCGAATCCATAAAGACGCGGTAGTTCTCATGCGGCACCTTGTTGCGGGCCAGCGTAAGGTCTGTCCAGACGACACGCTGGTGCTCGCCGTCAACGCCGCAGATGGTGCCGTCCTCAAACACTACCGCCGCGCCATCGGGCATCTCACAGATGCCCGTGACGCGTCCCGACGGCAACCCGCGCTCCTGCCCCAGCAGGAATTCATAGGTCAGCTGCATCTGTGTCTTGAAGAAGTACAAGCCCTTACCCTGGACGTACGCCCAGAAGTTCTTCTTCGAGTCGATGAACAAGAGCGTAGGCATGGTGCCGCCTGCCACCTTCGACAGGCGCTGCTGCACGCTGCGGTCGAAAATCTCGCGCACAGGGTCCATCACGACATATCCGCTCGGAGTGCCTATCCACAGCATGCCGGAGGCATCTTCCTGGATGCTCTGCACATAGCCGTCGGGCAGTGCCATGCTGTTACTGAAATCGCTCTTGTATGTGCGTATGTTGTAGCCGTCATAGCGATTCAGGCCGCTGGCCGTGCCAAACCACATAAAGCCTCGCGAGTCCTTGCAGATGGCATTGACCTGCGACGATGACAGCCCGTCGGCAAGAGTGACATGCTTGAAGAAATAGTCGGAGTGCTGACGTTCGGCCCCGGCTCTCAGAGGTGCAAGTGTCAATAGAGCCGCTACAGCGCATAATGTTAAGATACAGCGATATATGTGCATTGTTTTAAAGTCCTTGACGTGCTATATGTGACATGCGAAAGAGTCCACTATGCCAATGAGGTGGCGTTGTTGGTCAACGACGAGCACGGCGTGAATGAGTGAGCGATGCATCAGGGCCTGGATGTCGCTTATCTTGGCCTCGGGCGACACGCACTTGGGTTCGCGCGTCATGACCTGGCGCACCGGCACGCCGAAAAAGTCCTGCTGCAGACGCTCCATGGCACGCCGCACATCTCCGTCGGTGATGATGCCTGCCACACGACCGTTCTCCACGGCAACGGCAAGTCCCAGCTTAGAACGACTCACGAGGAGTATGGCCTCGCCCAGCGTCACGTCGGGCGAGAGCGTAGGAAGGTCATCGGTGCGCATGACGTCCTGTGCACGCGTCAGCAGGCGTCGTCCGAGAGAGCCGCCGGGATGGAAGACGGCGAAGTCGTTGGCACGGAAATGACGTATCTCCATCAACGCACAAGCCAAGGCATCGCCCATAGCCAGCTGGGCGGTGGTACTGCTCGTGGGAGCCAGGTTGAGCGGACATGCCTCCTGACGCACGCTTACCATAAGATGGACATCGGCATTGCGAGCCAACAACGACTCGCCATTGCCTGTCATGCCTATCAGCGGCACGTGGTGCTCCTTGAGGTAGGGCACGACGCGCAACAGCTCGTCCGTCTGACCGCTGTTGGAGATTGCCAGCACGACGTCTGTGGATTCTATCACTCCAAGATCGCCATGAAAGAGGTCGAGCGGGTTGACATAGAATGCCGGCGTGCCAGTGCTTGCCAACGTGGCGGCCACCTTGGCACCGATGTGCCCGCTCTTGCCGACACCGGTCACAATCACCTTGCCGCGACAGTCATGCATCAGCGCCACGGCACGCTCCAGCGAGTCGTCAAGCTGAGACACGAGGCCGCTTATAGCCTCTGCCTCCACACGAAGACAGTGTTCGGCTATAGCGCGGACGTCAATATCGTTTATCATCTGTGTTCTGAGTTTGTATTGTGAGAATCGTGACACGATGCCTCCCGACGGTCAGCTAAGCAGCGAAGCAATGACACCGGCAAGCTCGCTGAGGGGTATCATGTTAGGCCCGTCGGAGAGTGCGTTGTCAGGGGTGGGATGTGTCTCAAAGAAAAAGCCCGTGGCGCCAAAGGCCTTGGCTGCCAATGCCATAGCAGGTACGAACTCGCGGTTGCCGCCTGTCTTACCGTCGGCAGCACCGGGGCGTTGCACGCTGTGCGTACAATCCATGATGACGCGCGGTGTCCACGCAAGCATGTCGGGTATGTTGCGGAAGTCAACGACCAGGTTGTTGTAGCCGAAGGTGTTGCCGCGCTCAGTGAGCCACACGTCAGTGGCTCCGCTCTGACGGGCCTTGTCCACAGGATAGCGCATATCCTGCCCCGAGAGGAACTGGGCCTTCTTAATATTCACCGTGCGACCTGTCTTTGCGGCAGCGACGAGCAGGTCGGTCTGTCGGCATAGGAAGGCCGGTATTTGCAGCACGTCAACCACTTCGGCCGCCGGAGCTGCCTGCCAAGCTTCGTGAATGTCGGTCAAAAGAGGCAGACGGTAGCGGCTGCCTACGTCGGACAGCATCCGGAGACCCCGCTCCAACCCCGGGCCACGGAAGGATGAGAGACTGGTGCGGTTGGCTTTGTCAAAGGAGGCCTTGAAATATATCTCGACATGAAAAGTATCGCGGATTCGTGTGAGCTCTGAGGCCACCTCGTCGAGCAAAGAGGCACTCTCTATGACGCACGGTCCGGCAATAAATAGCGGTTTCATGGTGCAAAAGTAGCTCAAAACGCCCGAATCAGCAAGTTTTAGTGCAAAAAAGCGCACAAAAAGGTTATGTTTTGACCAAAAAGCATTATTTTTGCGCCCGAAATGACACACACGACAACACGAAACGCAAACTCAACATCAAAACCGCGATATGGAAAAAGTCATCATCAACTGCTATGAAGATTTCCAGAACTACCTCGGGAAGGAAATCGGCGTGAGCGAATATCTCACCGTTGACCAGGCACGCATCAACCTTTTTGCCGACGCCACGCTCGACCACCAATGGATTCACACCGACGAAGAACGATGCCGCCGCGAAAGCCCATTCGGCCAGACCATAGCACACGGCTACCTCACGCTCTCATTATTGCCATACCTTTGGGATGAGATCATACAGGTCAACAACCTCGAGCGCCTCGTCAACTACGGCCTCGACCGTCTGAAGTTCGGACAACCCGTGCTGTCAGGACAGGCCATACGCCTGCGCACCGAGCTTGTGGAACTGGCCAACCTGCGCGGCGCCATCAAGATGAGCATGCATTTCGTCATCGAGATACGCGAGACGGGCAAGAAGGCCGTCGAGGGAGTGAGCACATTCGTCTATTACTTCAAGAAGCAGTAACCCCGTGGCACAGAACATCTTCAAGGGCCTCGGCATTGCCCTCATAACACCTTTCCGCGCTGACGGAGACATAGATACACAAGCACTTATACGCCTCATAGAATATCAGCTGCAGGGAGGTGTCGATTTCCTATGCATCATGGGCACGACAGCCGAGACACCGACACTGAGCCCCGAGGAACGGCAGATGCTCAAGACGCTGCTCGTGGAGCGTGTGGCGGGACGCGTGCCTTTGCTCATGGGCTGCGGCGGCAACAACACGGCAGCCGTTGTCCACGAGTTGCAGACGTCCGACTGGCACGGCATCGACGGTGTGCTCAGCGTATGTCCCATGTATAACAAGCCGTCGCAGGAAGGCCTCTACCAACACTTCAAGGCCATAGCCGAGGCATCGCCGGTGCCTGTAGTACTATATAATGTACCCGGACGCACGGGCGTGAACATGACAGCCGAGACGACACTGCGCCTGGCATCCGACTTTCAGAACATCGTGGCCATCAAGGAGGCATCGGGCAACATCACACAGATGGATGACATCATCAAGAACAAACCTGCACACTTCGACGTCATCTCCGGCGACGACGGCATAACATTCCCGCTCATCACTCTCGGTGCCGTGGGCGTCATCTCCGTCATCGGCAACGCCCTGCCCAGAGAGTTCTCGAGGATGGTGCGCCTGGCGCTGCAAGGCGAGTACTCCACCGCACTGACCATCCACCACAAGTTTGCCGAGCTCTTCAAGCTGCTCTTCGTTGACGGCAACCCTGCCGGCGTCAAGGCTATGCTCTCGGCCATGGGCCTTTGCGAGAACCAGCTGCGACTACCGCTCGTGCCGACACGCCTCACCACGATGAAGCAGATTTCCGACATCCTGCATGAGCTCAACATCAAGCTTTGACACGCAGGACGCTGCTACCCCACTCGCCTAAATTTAGGAAACAAGCATATTTAAGGTGGGTTCCATAAATTAGTTTTGGATTGCTCTTAGGTTATTTTCAAGCATATTTTGTTTCAAGGCCGCTGGGGCGTAGCTGGCCGCTCGACGATTGCGACGCTTGACACTTCAAGCGCTCGAGTTCCGCTCGCTCCACACTTGGAGGACGTTCCAAGGCCCTGAAGCAAAAGATGCCGGAAAGAGGCAAGAGCAAACAAAGAGGCAAGAGCAAACAAAGATAATTCACAGAGAATTTGTTAATTAATAGAACACGCCTAAACTCATCCATCAAATTCTTTTGCCCTTACAGGTTGAGAGATTGGCGACGTTCCATAACCCATGGCGATGGCCCTTGGCTTACATCTTATTGCCCCCTTCTTGAAGTGTCAAGCGTCTCTTCGAGCCGAGCGCGGGGCGCACTAACAAAATCCCAAGGACATGTTCAAGAAGACTCCCATATTAGGAGCAGTAACATGCATCCCCTAGACGAGGCACATGCATCCCCCAGGCGAGGCACATGCAACCCCTAGGCGAGGCACATGCATCCCCTAGGCGAGGCACATGCATCCCCCAGGGGTGTTTTTCAAGCCCATTAAGGGTAGCCCTCAAAGCCCCTGGGGGAGTTAGGTAACTCGCCTAGGCGAGTTATGTAACTCCCCTAGGCGAGTTACCTAACTCCCCTAGGGGCTTCATTACACTTCCTTTGAGGTGTTTACATACTCCACCGGGAACGCACACCCAAACCATCACACGCCATCAGGAGCTTCAGACTTATAGTGTAACCATCCGAATGCAACTGTTCTACCGTAACCATCCGAATGCAGCCGGCTTTTCCCCCTCATTTTATCGCTGTACCTTTGCGGCCAAAAAACGCAAATGTTCAACTTGAATGAAGACAACCGCATCGTGATGGCTCAGCATCCGACAGACATG